>Ga0207954_1000027_pt1 | contig 40704 bp, 32 predicted proteins | sample CryBogmetaGMA0M_FD_184547 | JGI IMG/M metagenome (GOLD analysis project Ga0207954, IMG submission 184547) | Freshwater microbial communities from Crystal Bog, Wisconsin, USA - MA0M (SPAdes) | ecosystem: Environmental > Aquatic > Freshwater > Lake | place: Crystal Bog, Wisconsin, USA | collected... | reverse complement strand
GACTGGGGGAGGGGCTCGGGGAGATCCCGGCTTCGGCCGGGGCAGGCAGCACCCCGGGCAACTGGATCACCCAGCGCTGTTCACCGGCAGCAGGGGCCGGGTAGGGCGAGAGATCGAGCCGGGGCAGCGCCCGGGCCGGAGCGGCGAGCGCCAGCAGCAGGCCCCCGGCCCCTGCGGTGAGCCCGGGCAGGGCACGCCGGAACATCGTCGGGGCGGCAGCAACAACCATCGCGGAAGGGGGAGGCGGCATACCATCCCACAATGGCCGAGGTGCCGCCAGAACGCGCCCCCGCCGATTCCGTGACCACAGCCTCCAGCCCAGCCGCCGCGGCGCCCATCGCCATCGCCCTGCTCTCCGGCGGCCTGGATTCCGCCACGGCCGCCGCCCTGGCGCTGGAGGCCGGCTACCGGGTGATCGGCCTGTCCTTCGACTACGGCCAGCGCCACCGCCGGGAACTGGAGGCCGCCCGCCAGGTGGCGGCCCAACTGGCCCTGCAGGAGCACCTGGTGCTGGCCGTCAACCTGGCCAGCTGGGGCGGCTCCTCCCTCACGGATCCGGCCATCCCGCTGCCGGCCGGCGGGGTGCAGGCCGGGGTGATCCCCAGCACCTATGTACCTGGCCGCAACACCATCTTCATCGCCCTGGGGCTGAGCCTGGCCGAGGCGCGCGGCGCCGAACGGCTGGTGCTGGGCGTCAATGCCGTGGATTACTCCGGCTATCCCGACTGCCGGCCCGATTACCTCGACGCCTTCCAGCACCTCGCCGACCTGGCCAGCAAGGCGGGGCGCGAAGGCAACGGCGCCAGGCTGTGGGCCCCCCTGGTGAACTGGAGCAAGGCCGAGATCGTCCGTCAGGCCCAGCGGCTGGGGGTGCCGATCGGTCTCACCTGGAGCTGCTACAGCGGGGGCGAGCAACCCTGCGGGCTGTGCGACAGCTGCCGGATCCGCGATGCCGCCCTGCATGAGGTGGGCCTGGACGACCTGGCCAGTGCCGGGCCAGGCCAGGCCTGACGCCCGCATTGCCCAGCGCCGCCCGCCGCCGACTGCGCCACCAGCTCGCCTGGCGCGATCCCTGGAGCCTGGCCCTGGCACTGGCCGAGCGCTGCGGCCGCGACGGCCTGGTGCTGCTGGAGGGGGACGACAGCCCCCTGGGCCGGCGGGCGCTGCTGGGGGTGGAGCCCCTGGCGGTGGTGCGCTGCGATGGTCTGCCGGGGGAGGCCGCCGCCGAGGATCCCTTCGCCCGACTGGCATCCCTGCAGGCCAGTGGCCTCCCCTGGCTGGGCTGGCTGGGCTACGAGGCCGGCGCCTGGGTGGAACCGGCGCCCCACTGGCAGCGCTCCGACATGGCCAGCCTCTGGGCGGCCCACCACGACCCGCTGGTGCACTTCGACCGCCAGCAGCGGCTGTGCTGGCTGGAGGGGCAGGACGGCGAGCGGATCGCCCGGCTGGCCGCCCTAATCGAAGGGCTGCCGGCCGACCTCGCCGCGGCTGCCGAACCCCGCTGCCCCGGCATCCCGCTGGCGGCCTGGCACTGGCACACGCCGCCGCAGGCCTACGCCGCCCGGGTGGAGCAGCTGCTCGCCTGGATTGCCGCCGGCGACCTGTTCCAAGCCAACCTCACCGCCTGCTGCGAGCTGACCCTGGCGGAACGCCCGGATGCGCTGGCCCTCTACGGGCGGCTGCGGCGCCGCTGCGGCGCGCCCTTCGCGGGCCTGGCCCTGGCCGGCCCGGAGGCGGTGCTGTCGGCATCACCGGAACGGTTCCTGCGGCTGGAGGCCGATGGCCGGGTGGAAACGCGGCCGATCAAGGGCACCCGGCCGCGCCACCCGGCGGCGGACGCCGATGCCGCCAGCGCCGCGGCGCTGGTGAGTGATCCCAAGGACCGGGCCGAGAACGTGATGATCGTGGATCTGCTCCGCAACGACCTGGGCCGTGTCTGCCGTAGCGGCTCGATCCAGGTGCCCCAGCTGCTCGGCCTGGAGAGCTACAGCCACGTGCACCACCTCACATCCGTGGTGACCGGCCAGCTGCGGCCGGGTCTGGGGGCGGTGGAGCTGCTGCGGGCCTGCTGGCCGGGGGGGTCGATCACCGGTGCCCCGAAGGTGCGGGCCTGCCGGCGCCTCAGCCAGCTGGAGCCCGTGCCCCGCGGCCCTTACTGCGGCTCCCTGTTCCACCTGGCTGCCGATGGCCACTTCGATAGCAGCATCCTGATCCGCAGCCTGTTGCTGCGCGGCCGGCGGCTGCGCCTGCACGCCGGTGGCGGCATCGTGGCCGACTCCGACCCCGCCGGCGAGGCGGTGGAGATGGGCTGGAAGATCCGTCCGCTGCTGGAGGCCCTGGCATGAGCGGGGGCGGCGCCATCGCCTGGATCGGCGATCCGGGGGGGGAAGGCAGCTGGGGAGCACCGGCGGAGCTGGCGATCCCCCTGAACGATCGCGGCCTGCAGCTGGCCGATGGCCTGTTCGAAACGCTGCTGGTGGAAGAGGGAGTGCCGCTGCTGCTGGAGCGCCATCTGGCCCGCTGGCAGGCCGGTGCGGCGTTGCTGGGCCTGAGCCCCCCTCCGGAGGCAAGGCTGGTGCGGCCCCTGATCGCTGCGGCGGTGGCCCGAAGCGGGGTGCGCCGCGGAGCGCTGCGGCTGAACTGGAGCCGCGGCAGCGCCGATGACCCACGCCAGCGGGGCCTGGGGCTACCGGGCCCTGGGGCGCCACCGCTCAAGCCTCGCTTCTGGTTGCAGCTCACCCCCCACACACCGCTGTTCACCCCCCAGAGCGCCTGGATCAGCCGCAGCGAACGGCGCGACCCCCTCAGCCTGATGAGCCGCATCAAGGGTTTCAGCTATGCCGCAGCGGTGCAGGCCCGCCGCGAGGCAACCCTGGCGGGGGCCGATGAGGCCCTGCTGCTGGCGGTGGATGGCCAGCTCAGCTGCGGCAGCGCCGCCAACCTGCTGGTGCGCCACGGCGAGCTCTGGCTGACGCCCCCCCTGGCCAGCGGCTGCCTGCCGGGCATCCGCCGCCAGATGGCGCTGGAGCGGGGCCTGGCCGTGGAGCGCCCGATCACCCCAGAGCAGCTGCGGGCCTGGGCCGGGGAGGGCGACGCCAGCTGTTTGTTGATCAACAGCCTGGGCTGCCGCCCCCTCAACCGGCTGGAGGAGTGCCCGCTGACACCTCCTGGCGGCGGAGATGCGTGGGATAGTTGTGAATCGAAAGCAATTGAAAGGCTTTGGCGCGAGCTAGCCGCTAAGACATCAAGCCCGGCAACGACATCCAAGTAATCGTCCTCGACGAGTCCACGCCCGAGCTGGCGCATTAAAATGTGCTTAGGGGATACAGAGCAAAGCGTGAAACTGCAATAACACATGGACAACGAGATCGCGGGAAATTCGAATAAGTTGCGAAGATTTCAAGAATTCTGCGAGGATTTCGACAAGACTTCGACAAAACCTGTTGTAATCCGCACTTTCACTTGACCATCCGCAGCGTCGAGCATCAAGATTGAGGCATCTCTCTTCACCGAGTTTTCACCACCGTGGCTCTCCCAGGGATCAATCTCAACCTCAACGACCTTGCCTTCATCCTCCTGCAGTTGCGCCTGCCGGGGAACAGGCCGATCAACTCCACCGACCCCACCGGCATCCGGAACGTGAGGGGTGTGGGCAACAACGTGGCCCATCCGGACTGGATGAACGCCCAGCAGCCGTTCGTCGTCGAGACCTACAACACCTTCTATTTCAACCGGCCCCAGGCGGAAGCCATTGCCCTTCAGGGAATCACCGGCTCCGCCCAGCTCCCCCTCTACACCGTCACCACCGGTGGTGTGGTGAACCGGGGCTGGGCCCCGGGCCGGGTGAACTGGTCCTATTTCGTCGGCGGCTTCACGACGCCGTACAACGCCGCCACCGGCGCGATCGGCAAGGAGCCGGCCTTTAACCCGGCCAACGTCATCGATTACTCGGTGCGTGGCACGGTCGTCCAGGACTACCGCCCCCGCTTCATCAGCAATCTGGTCGACAGCCAGAACAACATCAGCGCCCTGCGCGGCCTGGATGATCCCCGGCGTGCCCCCGGCAACCGCCTCAACCCCCTCACCGGCACGATCAACCCGCTCTCCAACAGCGGTTTCTTCGCCCTGCTCGGCCAGTTCTTCGACCACGGCCTCGACTTCGTCCACAAGGGCGCCGACGGCAAAGTGATCGTGCCGATCCTGCCGGGCGATCCCCTCTACGTGGCCGGTGCCGCCAACTACTTCGTGGCCTCGCGGACGAACACGAATCCCGACGGTTCCTCGACCAACACCGTCTCGCCGCCGGTGGACCTCAGCCAGGACTACGGCTCCAGCGAGAGCCACACCGTCTACCTGCGCGACTACGACGTGCTGGCCAACGGCAACGTGGTGGCCAGCGGCTACCTGGTGGGCGCCGCCGGTGGCGTGGGCATCACCGCTGACCTGGCCACCTGGGCCGACATCAAGGCCAACGCCCTCCAGCTCGGCCTCACCCTGCACGACTACAACGTTGAGGCCGTCCCCCTCCTGCGCCTCAACGCCGATGGCACCGTCTTCCTGCAGGGCGGTCGCCAGGCCTTCTTCGTGGCCACCACCGCCACCGGCACGGTCGTCTTCGTCACCGACACCGCCCGCGACCAGCTGGCCGCCCGCGGCCTCACCCTGCAGACCACTGGTGCCGCCTTCCTCGACGACATGGCGGCCTTCGCCCTGGCTTCCCCTGCCGGCCAGGCGCCTCCAGGCTTCCCCACCCTCACCGCGGCTGGCGACAACCCCGCCGGCTACGCCGCCCAGATGCAGGCGATCTTCACTGCCGGTGGCTTCGGCACCTTCAACGACGTCAGCATCCACGTGGTGGCCGGTGACGGCCGTTCCAACGAAAACATCGGCCTGACCGCCATCCACGATGTCTTCCACAAGGAGCACAACCGCAACGTTGAGAAGCTGATCCAGGATCACGGCTTCATCTACGACCCGGCCACCGGCAGCTACACCGGCCCCGATGGCCTCGGTGGCGTCACCACCTGGACGGGTGAAGAGGTGTTCCAGGCGGCCAAGCTGGTCACGGAAAACGAATACCAGCACATGATCTTCGCCGAATTCGTGCGCAAGATCAGCCCCAACATCAATGCCTTCGCCGGCTACGACATCACCATCAACGGCCAGATCTCCGCGGAGTTCGCCAACGCCGTCTATCGCCTGGGCCACTCCCAGCTGCGCGACACCATCGACCGCGATGGCTACAACCCCGTCACCGGCCTGCGCGATGGCAGCAACCTCGACCAGACCCTGCTGAGCGCCTTCCTCAACCCCAGCGAATACCACGCCAACGAAGCCTCCATCGCCGGTGAGCTGGCCTTCGGCATGTCGTCCCAGTGCGGCAACGAGACCGACGAGTTCATGACCGATGTGCTCCGCAACAACCTGGTGGGCCAGAAGCTCGACCTGGCGTCGCTGAACATCGTGCGCGGCCGTGACGCCGGCCTGCCCAGCTGGAACGACACCCGGGCCGACCTCTTTGCCCAGACGGGCATGAGCACCCTCAAGCCCTACCAGAGCTGGGATGAGGTGGGCTTCAACCTTCTGAACCCCGACATCACCCTCAAGAACCTCATCATGGCCTACGCCACTGATGCGATTCTTCTGCAGTTCGGCGGCCAGCCCACCTACACCGTCAACGACTGGCACATCCTCCAGTACAACAATCCCAGCGGCTTCCTGGCATCCCTCTCGGCGGCAGCCGATGCGGCCATGGGCAGCGTCACCTTTATGGGTGCTGGCCCCAGCGGCAACAAGGACTTCTGGAACGTTGATCTCTGGGTCGGTGGCCTGGCGGAAGCCAAGGTGGCCGGCGGCATGCTCGGTTCCACCTTCGATGCGATCTTCTCGGCCCAGGCCCTGAAGCTCCAGAACGGCGACCGCCTCTACTACCTCAACCGCCTGGCCGGCACCAACATCCTGCTGCAGATCGACGGCCAGCTGCTCTCCGACATCGTGATGCGGAACACGGGCATCCAGCACCTGTATTCCGATATTCTCTCGGCCCCCGACAGTACGGTCGAAATCGCTACGGCCCAGGTGTTCCCCTCGCTGGTGGCCCTGCGCGCCGCCAACCAAGCCGGCATCGTCAACGGCACCCTCTACGGCAACCTCGGCGATTACGTGGACGCCCGCGGTGTGCTCAACCCCAACGGCGCCGGCAACGCTGCTGAAGTGCTCGGCGGCGACGATTTCGCCAACAGCATCAACGGCGCCGGTGGTAACGACACCGTCTGGGGTGATGGCGGCAACGACACCATCGAAGGCGGCAAAGGCAACGACTTCCTGCACGGCGGTCTCGGCGACGACATCGTCACCGACAGCCAGGGCGACGACTTCCTCTGGGGCGACGAAGGCAACGACAGCCTCAACGCCGGCACCGGCATCGACCAGGTGTTCGGTGGCGACGGCATCGACACCCTGTTCGGTGGCCTCGGTGCTGATGCCGTTGACGGTGGCCTTGGTGACGACGTCATCTACGGCGACAACGGCACCGTGGACACGGCCGGCAACTTCGACCCCCTCGGCGACGCCGACGTAATCGCCGCCGGTGACGGCAACGACCTCGTCTTCGGCGGCGGCGGCAACGACGCCATCGACGGCGGTGCCGGCAACGACACCATCGATGGCGGCCTCGGCGCCAACGCCCTGCTCGGCCTCGACGGCGACGACCTCTTCCGCAACGATCCCGGCCAAGTCGGCTTCGGCAACACCTACGACGGCGGCATCGGCTTCGACACCGTCGACTACCGCGCCAGCGTCGGCTCCCAGAACGCCGCCGGCACCTTCGTGGGCGTCACCATCGACCTCGGCGCCGCCGCCGTTCCCATCGCTCCTCCGGCGGTCAATATTCCCGATGCCTTCCTCTCGATTGAGCAGGTGTTCGGCACCCGCTTCGGCGACTCCATGACCGGTGGTGCCGCTGCCGGTGGCGCCGCCGGTGGTGTCACCCCGCCCCAGACGGATGCCCTCGGCAATCCGATCCTGAATCCCGTCACGGGTCTGCCGGTCCCGATGAACTTCGCGTTCAATGGCTATCTGGGCAACGACACCCTCGATGGTGGCGACGGCCTCGACTCCCTCACCGGTGGCGGCGGCGCCGACACCCTCAGCGGTGGTCTTGGCGCTGACCGCTTCATCTTCGATGCCGAGCTGGTGGCCGGAAACGTCGACACCGTGACCGACTTCACCGTTGCCCAGGGCGACCGGATCGTGCTCGACCGCTCGGCCTTCACCAGGCTGAACGCCGGCACCGCCCTCAATGGCGTCGAATTCCGCTCCGGCGCTGGCATCACCACCGCTGCCACCGCCGCCCAGCGGATCATCTACGACACCACCACCGGCGGCCTCTATTACGACGGTGACGGCACCGGCACCGCCTACACCTCCACCCGCTTCGCCACCCTCACCAACCTGGCCGCCCTCACCGCCGCCAACTTCATCGTCCAGGGTCCGGCTCCGTCGGTGAACCAGACGATCAACGGCACCAACGCCAACGACTCCCTGGTCGGTGGCACCGCCAACGACTTCATCTGGGGCTTCAACGGCAACGATGTCCTCCGGGGCAACGCCGGCAACGACTCCCTGGTCGGTGGCAACGGCAACGACTCCCTCTTTGGCGGCACCGGCAACGACGCGTTCTATTTCGACAACCAGGCGAACGCGACCACCAACCTCGACATCATTTCTGACTTCGAGGTGGGCGCTGACAACTTCGTGCTGCTGCGCAATGCCTTCTCGGCCCTGAACAAGTCGAGCAACACGCTCACCGCCGCCGAGTTCCGCTCGGGTGCCGGTGTCACCCAGGCGCTCACCACCGCTGAGCGGATCCTGTACAACACCACCGGTGGCGGCCTCTACTACGACGCCGATGGTTCCGGCACTGCCTTCTCGGCGGTCCGCTTCGCGGTTCTGGCCAACCGGGCCAATGTGTCCGCCGCCGACTTCCAGCTCGCCGGCGACATGGTCATCACCGGTACCGCTGCCAACGACAACCTGGTGGGTGGGGACTTCAACGACTCCATCTCCGGTCTTGCTGGCAACGACATCCTCAACGGCCTCAACGGCAACGACACCCTCTCCGGTGGCGCCGGTGCCGACAGGTTCGTGTTCAACACCACCCCGAACGCCACCACCAACCGCGACACGATCACCGATTTCTCGGTGGCCCAGAACGATCGCGTGGCCCTGAGCACCGCCACCTTCACCGGCTTCACCCCGGTGGTGGGTGCTGGTACCGTCACCCTGGCGGCCAACCAGTTCCGCAGTGGTGCAGGCGTCACCACCGCCAATGCGGCCACCCAGCGGGTGCTTTACAACACCAGCAACGGCAACCTCTACTACGACGCCGATGGCACCGGCGCCGCGGCTGCGGTTCAGATCGCCACGATCGCGAACTTCGCAACCACCGGCACCATCACCAACAACAACTTCCTGCTGATCGCCTGATCACCAGCAAGGTTGACCCACTGCCCCGCGGCCCCCGGCCGCGGGGCTTTTTCATGGCCAATGGATGGCCTCCAGGTCACAAAAAAGCCCGGCTCGAAAGGAGCCGGGCAGCGCTCGCCTGGGGCAAGCTCAGACACTGAGGAAGCGGTCGATCACCTCCTTGCTCAGTTCATCGGTGGAGCCGCTGGCCACCACACCGCCCTTCTGCATGGCGTAATACCAGTCGGCCTGCCGCACGAAATGCAGGTGCTGCTCCACCAGCAGCACTCCGATTCCGGTGGTTTCAATGATGCGGCGCACCGCCCGTTCGATGTCCAGCACCACGGAGGGCTGGATGCCTTCGGTGGGTTCATCGAGCAGCAGCAGCTGGGGCCGGCCCAGCAGCGCCCTGGCGATCGCCAGCTGCTGCTGCTGACCACCGGAGAGGTCGCCGCCGCGGCGGGCGAGAAACTTTTCGAGCACCGGAAACAGCTCGAAGACGATCGGATCAATGTGGCGATGGCGGCCCATGCCGCCAGGGAGGGCCTCCAGACCAAGGAGCAGGTTCTCCCGCACCGTGAGCTGGGGGATGATTTCACGGCCCTGGGGCACATAGCCGATGCCGGCGCGGGCCCGCTTGTGGGGCGGCAGGGAGCTGAGGTGATGGCCGCTCAGCTCAAGGCTGCCGCTGCGCTGGCGCAGCAGGCCCATCACGGTGCGCAGCAGCGTGGTCTTGCCGACGCCATTGCGGCCGATCAGGCAGACCATCTGGCCCGGTCGCACCGTCAAGTCCACATCCCGCAGGATGTGGCTCTCGCCGTAATACACATTGAGGCCGCGCACCTCCAGCAGTGGATCGGCCATCGCTGGCCGGCCATCCGGCTGCAGGGGCGGGATGGTCGTTGTCATGCTGACTGCTCCTGTTCGTTCTCCTGGCCGAGATACACCTCGATCACCCGTGGATCGCGCTGCACCTGTTCCATCGATCCCTCGCAGAGGACATGGCCCTCATGCAGCACCGTCACCGGCGCGTTGAGGTCACGGATGAACTCCATGTCGTGCTCAATCACCAGCACCGTATGGTCACCAGCCAGCTGGCGCAACAGCAGGCCGGTGCGTTCGGTCTCCTCATCGGTGAGACCGGCCACCGGTTCATCCACCAGCAACAGCTGGGGGCTCTGGGCCACGAGCATGGCGATCTCCAGCCACTGTTTCTGGCCGTGGGAAAGGCCGCCGGCCCGCTGCTGGGCGAGGGCTTCGAGTCCCACCAGATTCAGCAGCTCCTGCACCCGGTCGCGGGATTCGGAATCGAGCTTGCCGAACAGCAGATCCAGGGGCGAACGGCGCCGGCTCACCGCCAGTTCGAGGTTGCGGCGGGGGCTGAGGTTCTGATACACCCTCGGCGTCTGGAACTTGCGGCCGATGCCGAGCCGGGCGATGCGGTGCTCCGTGGTGCCCAGCAACGAGCGGCCGCGGAACAGCACCTCGCCGCGGGTGGGCCGCAGCTTGCCGGTGATCACATCGAGAAAGGTGGTCTTGCCGGCACCGTTGGGACCGATCACGGCCCGCAGTTCACCGGGGGCGAGGGAAAGGTTGAGGTCGTTGAGGGCCCAGAAGCCATCAAAACTGACACTCACCCCCCGCAGTTCGAGCAGGGGCGTCATCGGGTACCTCCGGAACCGGACCTGGACTCAATGGCCTGTTTCTCCGCCTGAACGGCGGGATCAAGATCAAGGCCGGGGTAGGTGGCCGCCCGGGGCGACCAGCCCAGCAGGGCCAGCAGGTGGCGCGGCCCGCCCTGGCGCCACCAACCCACCACCCCATCGGGCAGGGCGGTGACCACCAGCAGGAACAGCCCCCCCTGGATGAACAACCAGGTTTCGGGCAACTGCTCACTGATCAGGCTCTTGGCGTAATTGATCAGCACCGCTCCCAGCAGCGCTCCAAGCAGGGTGCCCCGGCCGCCAACGGCCACCCAGATCACCATTTCAATCGAGAACGGCACCGCCATGAACTGGGGGCTGACGATGCCCGACTGCACCGTATAAAGGGCACCGCTGATCCCAGCCAGGCCCCCGGCCACCACAAACACCACCGTTTTGTAGGCGGTGGGGTTGTAACCCGTGAAGCGCAGACGGGGTTCGTCATCGCGGATGGCGATCAGGGCATCGCCGAAACGGCCCGAAGTGAGCCAGCGGCAGAGGAACCAGGCGCCGATCGCCAGCACCACCGTGATCCAGAACAGATTGCGCTGCATGCCGTCGGAACCCACCAGCTCACCGAGGATGCGGGCGGTGTCGGTCTTGAGGCCATTGGTGCCGTTGATCAGCTTCTGCTGGCCGTTGAAGAAATTGAAGAACACCAACAGGGCGGCCTGGGTGAGGATCGAGAAGTACACCCCCTTGATCCTGTTGCGAAACACCAGGAAACCCAGCACGCCGGCCACCAGCGCCGGCACCACCCAGATCGCCAGCAGGGTGAACAGGGGCGAGCTGAACGGCTGCCAGAAGGCCGGCAGTTCCTTGACGCCATAGAGGCTGAAGAATTCCGGCAGCTGACCCGGCTCAAGGGAGGTGAGCTGCAGGTGCATGCCGAGGGCATAGCCGCCGAGGGCGAAGAAGATGCCCTGGCCCAGGCTGAGCAGGCCGGTGTAACCCCAGATCAGGTCGACACCGAGGGCGACGATGCCCAGCGACAGGAAACGACCCAGCAGATTCAGCCGGAAGGGTGGCAGCAGCACCGGCAGGATCAGCGCCGCCGCCACGATCAGGATCCAGGGCAGGAGGCGGCGCAGTCGATGCGGCGATGCGGCGGCCCCTGCGGAGGGATCGGTGGTCATGGTCAGGCCTCCACCATGCGGCCCTTCTGCGGGAACAGGCCGGCGGGCCTGAACTGCAGGAAGACGACGATCAGCACGAACACCAGCACCTTCGCCATCGAGGTGGTGGCAAAGAAGGTGATCAGTTCATTGAGGCCGGCGGGCATGGTCGGCCAGAGCAGCAGCAACGAACCCGAGCCGATCACATAGCTGATCACGCCGATGCCCAGGGCCGCCAGCACGGTGCCGAGCAGTTTGCCGACCCCACCGAGCACCACCACCATGAAGCAATCGACGATGTAGTTGCCGCCGAGGTTGGGGCCCACCGAACCCAGCAGGGTGACGGCGACGCCGGCCACGCCGGCCAGACCGGATCCCACCAGGAAGGTGAGGGCATCCACGCGCTCGGTGGGAATGCCCAGACAGCTGCTCATCGGCCGGTTCTGGGTGACGGCCCTGATGCGGATCCCCCAGACGCTCTTCTGCAGGAACCAGTTCACCGCCACCAGGGCGATGGCCGTGAGGGCAATGATGAACAAGCGACCGGTGGGCATCGTCACCCCGCCCAGGTCAATCGAACCGCGCAGCCACTCGGGGGCGGTCACATCGATGTTGCGGGCGGAGAACCAGGGCTGGTGCAGGGCGCGGATGCTGCCGGAGGCCGCCGCCACGGCAATGCCCACCAGGGTGGCCACGATCCAGCCACCCACCCCGAGCAGGGGAGCCCAGCTCTTCTGGCGCCAGGACGCCGGCAACAGGCGCGGCGCCAGCAAGCCCAAGGCCACCGCCAGCACCAGGCCAAGGAAGAAGGCACTGCTCACCGAGCGCACGAACTGCTGGAGGATCAGGCTCACACCCCAGGTGGCCAGCAGGGTTTCGAGCGGGCGTCCATAGAGCCTGCGGATCACCGTCTTTTCCAGCAGCAGACCGGCCAGACCACTGACCAGGAATGCCACCGGGATGGAAATCAGGATGTAGACGGGGAACAGCCCTTCGAGGGGGCCGTTCTTGAGCAGGTTCTGAATGACGAAGGTGGTGTAGGCACCAAGCATCATCAACTCGCCATGGGCCATGTTGATGACACCCATCAGGCCAAAGACCACCGCCAGGCCAAGGGCCGCGAGCATCAGCACCGAGCCGATGGCAAGCCCGTTGAAGAGCGTGTCGTAAAGAGCTGTCATGGGGTCCCGGCAGGGACGGGGCAATAGGGAGAATCGAAACAAGAAAGGGGGGGAAGGCTTGCACCCCCCCCCTCAGGCAACCAGGTCGGGGCGGGGGGCTCAGGAGAGCCATCCCGCCGTTGACATCAGGAGGATCAGAGCTTGAACTTGCCGGCGTCGGGGCGCTTCTGGGTCCAGTCGCAGGTGAAGCCCTTGGTTTCGGGCACGAACTGGTTCCAGGCGATCGGCTTCACGAAGCCCTTGTTCTCAAGGATCTTGAACATGCCGTCCTTCTGCACCTCACCGATCAGCACAAGCTTCTCGATGTGGTGGTTGGGTTGCACGGTGACCTTGCCTTCAGGGGCATCGAAGCTGACACCGATCAGGGCCTCACGCACCTTGTTGTCGTCGACGCTGTTGGCCTTCTCGGCACCCTTGGCCCAGAGATAGACCATGTCATAGGCGGCTTCAGCGGGGTCATTGGTGACCCGCTTCTCGCCGTACTTGGCCTTGAAGTCGGCGGTGAACTTCTTGGAGGCCGGGGTGTCGAGGCTCTGGAAGAAGTTCCAGGCGGCGTAGGTGCCTTCCAGGTACTCGGGGCCGATGGCGGCGATCTCTTCCTCAGCGATCGAGAAACTCATGATCGAGTAACCGTTGGCCGGGGTGATTCCGGCAGCCTTCATCTGCTTGAAGAAGGCCACGTTGCTGTCGCCATTCAGGGTGTTGACGATCACACCACCCTTGGGCAGAGCCTGCTTGATCTTGGCGATGATCGGAGCCACTTCGGTGTTACCGAGGGGCAGATAGTCCTCGCCCACCAGCTTGCCGCCCTGGGCCTTGAGCTGCTCCTTCATGATCGTGTTCGCAGTGCGCGGATACACGTAGTCGGAGCCGACCAGGAAGAAGTCCTTGCCCTTGTTCTTGAGCAGCCATTCAACAGCGGGCTCAGCCTGCTGGTTGGGGGTGGCGCCGGAATAGAAGATGTTCTTGGAACACTCCTGACCTTCGTACTGGATCGGATAGAAGAGGAAGTGATCCTTGGCCTCGAACACCGGCAGCATCGCCTTGCGGCTGGCGGAGGTCCAGCCGCCGAAGACAACAGCGACCTTGTCCTGATCGATCAATTTCTTGGCCTTCTCAGCGAAGGTGGGCCAGTCGGAGGCACCATCCTCCTCGACAGGCACGATCTTCAGCTTCTTGCCATCGACCTTGACGCCGCCGGCCTTGTTGATCTCATCGATGGCCATCAGCTCGGCCTCGGCCACCGTGTTCTCGGAGATGGCCATCGTGCCGGACCGGGAATGAAGGATGCCCACCTTCACTTCACCATCGAAATCGCCGGAGGCGGATTCACCGCCACCACCGCCACCGCAGGCGACCAGGGAGAGGGTGGTGGCAAGGGCTGCGGCACCCCCGATCAGGCGCAGGGATGACTTCGGCATTGCCAAAGGCTTCATGAAAAGGCTCCAGATGTGAATCCGCCTCGCGCGACTACGGGGAATCGGGCGCTGCGGTGCAAGCCCCCAAATCGGGGGAACATCCCGGAACGTATCGAGCACGCCCGACCCTCTTGGTATCACCTGTAACCAATTGATCATTTTCACAATTTCCAGGGACCGGTCATGCGCCCCGGCCGATCAGCCAACAGGAAATTGATTAGGGCTAGCGATCAATGAATCAGGTTTTTGGTATCAACGCTGGCGGATCCGTTATTTCGGTAGCTGTTGCAACAGAAAGGCCTCCACCGCTTCCAGGCCCTCGCCGCTGTGCAGGTTGGTGAAACACCAGGGCCGGCCCGGCCGCATCCGCGTCGTGTCGTCCCGCATCACCTCCAGGCTGGCCCCCACATGCGGGGCCAGGTCGACCTTGTTGATCACCAGCAGATCGGAGCGGGTGATGCCAGGGCCACCTTTGCGGGGAATCTTGTCGCCGGCTGCCACATCGATCACATAGATGCACAGGTCCACCAGTTCGGGGCTGAAGCTGGCGGCCAGGTTGTCGCCGCCGCTCTCCACCAGCACCAGATCGAGCCCCGGAAAGGCCGCCTCCAGGTCGGCCACGGCGGCCCGGTTGATCGAGCAATCCTCGCGGATGGCCGTGTGGGGGCAGCCCCCGGTTTCGACCCCACGGATACGCTCCGGCGCCAGGGCCCCGGCCCGGGTGAGGAACTGGGCATCCTCCTGGGTGTAGATGTCATTGGTGACCACCGCCAGTTGCAGGCGATCCCGCAGCCGCCGGCAGAGGGCTTCCACCAGGGCCGTCTTGCCCGAACCGACCGGACCGGCCACCCCCACCCGCAGGCGACTCGCCCCCATCAGCGCAGCCTCGCGGCGGCAGGCTGCTGCCGGCATTCTCGGTGCGGCTGCTCCACGGGATCCACGCTCCTGCTGGCGCCATCCTGGCGCAGGGGTCCGGCCGCCTGGTGGAATCCAAGCTCAGCTGCGGAACAGTCGCGAATAGAGCTCGGGCTGCTGCAGCTGGGCCAGGCCGGCGCCCACGCCGGCGTTCCAGAGCTGGCGGGGATCGGCCGTCACCAGGGTCCGGGCCCGCTCGGCGATCAGGGGCGCCAACCCCAGCTGCAACCGCTGGGCCTCGGTGGGCCCCAGCGGCACCAGCCGCACGGCCGCGCTGAGCTGGTTGGCCACCCATCCATACAGATATCCCTCCACCACGGCCCGTTCGTCCAGCTCCAGGACCAGCCCCGCCCAGGCCCAGGCTGCCGGCCAGGCGAGCCGCAGGGGGCTGGGCAGGGGCCAGCCCAGATCCGCCAAAAGCTGGAGCAGCGACTGGCCCATCTGCCGCTGCTGGGCCCGCATCCCAGCCGCCTCCCGCTGGGCCAGCAACCAACCGTCCCAGTCCAGGAGCTCCTCGGCAGGCGCCAGGGCACCGGGGCCAGGGGCGCCGGCGGGCGCCGCCCAGCGCGCCAGCAGGGCCCGCAGGCCCGTGAGGCTGGCCGCCTCGATCGTCAGGCCGCCACCGGCCAGCTCCGCCTCCAGCCAGGCCCGTACCGCCTGGGCATCCCCGAGACGCCCTTGCTGCTGAAGGACCTCCAGACCCTCGGCGTAGCTGAAGGCACCCACCGGCAGGGCGGGGCTGACCAGCTGCAGCAGGCGCAGGCTGGCGTCGCTCATCGCCCGCCTCCCTGACCCTGACAGTGGCTATGGCTGTGGCTGTTGCCATGGCCGTGGTTGTGCCCGTGGTTGTGCCCGTGCCCGTGGCCGTGGCTGGGGGCGGTACCGGCGGCGTAGGCGCCGGACTCCGGCAGGAAGGGAGCCTGGCGCCGCTCCAGCCGCAGCCCCCGCCGCTCCAGCAGATCCGCCAGCACTGGATCGTCGAGCAGCCGCAGCTCCTCGACCTGGATCTCCATCGCCACATGGCGGTTGCCGAGGTGATACGCCGCCCTGAGCAGCTCCAGGGGCGTTGCGCCCCGCACCAGCAGCAACGGCTCCGCCGCCGCCGCCAGCCGCACCTGTGGACGACCATCGGCAGCGGCCAGCCATTCGTCGGGTTGGAGAGGCTCACCCCGGGGCAACTGCAACAGCAGCGGGATACCGCAGCGGCTATGGCGCAGGCCCCGCAGGCGGCTGCGTTCATCGGCCGTGAGCTCCAGGATCAGCGGCGGCGACGCGCCGCCGGGCGACGGGGCCAGGCGCTCGGTGAGCACGATGGGGGAGGCGCCGTCAGCGGGGGCGCCCACGTCATGGATGGTCATGCCTGATCTGGAGGAAAATCTGAACGCTGGAAGCCACCCCGCCAGCCTGCTCTCCAGCGAGCCGCAGGACGATGGCGACGGCAACAGAGATGGCGATGACGGCTGGCACGGCAGCGCCTGGCTGCGCTTTGCCCCGGATGGCCGGGGCGGCACCGGCCACCAGGGCGGCGCCAGGGCGCCGCTGCGCCTGCAACGCGCCTTCCCCCAGGACGATGGCCGCTGCGAACTGCCGATCCTGCACACCGCCGGAGGCCTGGTGGGGGGAGACCGACTAACCATCAGCACTGAACTGGCGAGCGGCAGCAGGGCGCTGCTCACCAGCGTGGCAGCCCAAAAGGTCTACGGCTCGGTCGGTCGCTCCCGGCGCCGGCCCGGCGGCAGCTGGACGTACCAACGGCTGGAACACCGGCTAGCGGCGGGGGCCGATCTGGAGTGGCTGCCCCAGGAGCTGGTGCTCTACGCCGATGGCCTCTACGACCAGGAGGCCCGGGTGGAGCTGGCGCCGGACGCCAGCTGGCTCGGCGCGGAGGTGGTGCGACTGGGCCGCACCGCCGCCGGCGAGGACCTCGGCCGGGGCTGCTGGCGCTCCCGGCTGGAGATCCGCCGCAGCGGCGGCGGCGGCACCCGCTGGGAGCTGGTGGATCGGCTGCAGCTCGGCGGCGCCGCCCTGGCCGGGGAGCACGGCATGGCCGGCATGGCCGTGTTCGGCAGCCTGGTGTGGGCGGCGCCCGCGCCCCTGGACCCGGCCGATCGGGCCAGATTGTTGGCGCACTGCCGCGCCGATCGGGCCGGCCTGGAGGGCGCGATGGCCTGCGGCGCCCTGGAGCAGGGGCTGGTGGCCCGCTACCGGGGGCCCTCCAGCACCGCGGCCCGCCACTGGTTCACACGAATCTGGGCCAGGATCCGCAGCCAGCGGGGCCTGGCGCCGCCCCAGCTGCCGCGGGTGTGGCCGTTTCAGGAAGACCCCCTGGGGCAAGGGAGGCAATCACTGCCAGAGTGAGCCAGCATCACCCGGGCCGCCCCGGTTCCGCGCAGGCCATGCACCTGACCCCCCAGGAAAAAGACAAGCTGCTGATCGTCACAGCGGCCCTGCTGGCCGAACGCCGGCTGCAACGGGGGGTGAAACTCAACCACCCGGAGGCGGTGGCCTGGCTGAGCTTCCAGGTGCTGGAAGGGGCCCGCGATGGTCGCAGCGTGGCGGAGCTGATGAGCGAAGGGAGCACCTGGCTGAGCCGGGACCAGGTGATGGACGGGGTGAGCGAGCTGATCCCCGAAGTCCAGATCGAAGCGATGTTTCCCGATGGCACCAAGCTGGTCACCCTGCACCAACCGATCCGCTGAACCCCTCACCCCTGCCATGTGCCCCCTGATCCCCGGTGAACTGATCCCCGAGCCCGGTGAGCTCGAGCTCAACGCCGGCCGGCCGGTGACCACCCTGACGGTGGCCAACACGGGCGATCGGCCGGTGCAGGTGGGCTCCCATTACCACTTCTTCGAGGTCAACGGCGCCCTGCGCTTTGACCGCGACGCGGCCCGGGGACTGCGCCTCGACATCCCGGCCGGCACCGCCATCCGCTTCGAGCCCGGCGACGAACGGGACGTTCAGCTGGTGCCCTTCACCGGCGAGCGCCGGGTCTTCGGTTTCAACGGCCTGGTGAATGGCCCGCTCGACTGAAATCAGTCCGTTCCCGCCCCGAACCTGATCACCCCCTCCCGATCCCGCTCACCCCGCCGCCATGCCCTACCGCATCTCCCGCCGCTCCTACGCGGAGACCTACGGCCCCACCACCGGCGATCGGCTGCGCCTGGCGGACACCGAGCTGATCCTGGAGGTGGAGAAGGACTTCACCAGCTACGGCGATGAGGTGAAGTTCGGCGGCGGCAAGGTGATCCGCGACGGCATGGGCCAGGCCCAGACCAGCCGCGCCGAAGGGGCCGTCGACACGGTGATCACCAACGCCCTGATCCTCGACTGGTGGGGGATCGTCAAGGCGGACATCGGCCTGCGCGATGGCCGGATCGTGGCGATCGGCAAGGCGGGCAACCCCGACATCAGCGACGGCGTCGACATCATCGTGGGGCCAGGCACCGAGGCCATCGCCGGCGAGGGACACATCGTCACCGCCGGCTCGATCGACACCCACATCCACTTCATCTGTCCCCAACAGATCGAAACGGCGCTGGCCAGCGGCGTCACCACCCTGCTGGGGGGCGGCACCGGCCCAGCCACCGGCACCAACGCCACCACCTGCACCCCCGGGGCCTTCCACCTCGCTCGCATGCTGCAGGCAGCCGAGGGCCTGCCGGTGAATCTCGGCTTCTTCGGCAAGGGCAACGCCAGCACGCCGGCGGCCCTGGAGGAGCAGATCCGGGCCGGCGCCTGTGGCCTCAAGCTCCACGAGGACTGGGGCACCACCCCCGCAGCGATCGACTGCTGCCTGACGGTGGCCGACCGCTTCGACGTGCAGGTCTGCATCCACAGCGACACCCTCAATGAAGCCGGCTTCGTGGAGGACACGATCCGGGCCATCGGTGGCCGCACCATCCACACCTTCCACACCGAGGGGGCCGGCGGCGGCCACGCCCCCGACATCATCCGCATCTGCGGCGAGGCCAACGTGCTGCCGAGCAGCACCAATCCCACCCGGCCCTACACCCGCAACACGCTCGAGGAGCACCTCGACATGCTGATGGTGTGTCACCACCTTGATCCGAAGATCCCTGAGGATGTGGCCTTCGCCGAATCGCGCATCCGCCGCGAAACCATCGCCGCCGAGGACATCCTCCACGACCTCGGCGCCTTCTCGATCATCGCCAGCGACTCCCAGGCGATGGGCCGGGTGGGCGAGGTGATCACCCGCACCTTCCAGACCGCCCACAAGATGAAGGTGCAGCGGGGCCTGCTGCCGGAGGACGCCGCCGCCGGCGGCCGCAACGACAACACCCGCCTGAAGCGCTACATCGCCAAGACCACGATCAACCCCGCCATCGCCCACGGCATCGACAGCCAGGTGGGCTCCGTGGAGGTGGGCAAACTGGCGGATCTGGTGCTCTGGAAGCCGGGCTTCTTCGGCGTGAAACCTGAGCTGGTGCTCAAGGGCGGCTCGATCGTCTGGGCCCAGATGGGCGACGCCAACGCCTCGATTCCCACGCCGGGCCCGGTGCACGGCCGGCCGATGTTCGCCGCCTTCGGCGCGGCGCTGGCCTCGAGCTGCCTCACCTTCCTGAGCCAGGCCAGCCTCGACGACGACCTGCCGCGCCAGCTGGGACTGACGCGCCGCTGCGTGCCGGTGGTGAACACCCGGTCCATCGGCAAGAACGCCATGCGCAACAACACGGCGCTGCCGAAGGTGGAGGTGGATCCACAGACCTACGAGGTGTTCGCCGACGGCGAATTGCTGCACTGCGAGCCAGCCGAGGTGCTGCCGATGGCCCAGCGCTACTTCCTGCTCTGACCCCTACCGACCCTGCCCCCTGCCGGACAGAGGCGGCACAGGGTCTGCCGGCAGTAGCAAGCGCTACTTTTCAACGGTGATCTTTTCGGTCTTCAGGTAGCGATTGCCACCGGAGCATGCCCACCCCGGGCTTCAGGATTCCACGGTTCGGCAAGGTCCGCATGTTCACCGGATACAGGCCCAACCACGGCTACGACGAATATTTCAGTGGCATCGACCAGCCCCGCACCGCGCTTCAGCCCCTGCTGTCCTCCCTCGGCCACATGGGCCTGGACCAGCTGAACCGCAACCACGCGGCCGCCGGCATGCTGCTCAAGCGCCTGGGGGCCACCTTCCGACTCAACGATTCCGGCAGCATCGGCGTGGAGCGGATCCTGCCCTTCGACCCCCTGCCCAGGCTGATCAATGAGCGGGAATGGGAGCGCCTGGAAAAGGGACTGTTCCAGCGGCTGGAGGCGATCGACCTGTTTCTGGCCGATGTCTACGGCGAAGGCCGGATCATGCGCGACGGCGTCGTGCCCCGCGAAGACGTGGAAAGCTCCCAGGGCTGGCGACGGCCGATGCAGGGCTTCAAGCCCCCCCTCGGACGCTGGTGCCACATTTCCGGCCTCGACCTGGTGCGGGACGGAAATGGCACCTGGCGGGTCCTGGAGGACAACCTGCGCTGTCCGTCGGGCGTGGCCTACTTCCTCGAGAACCGCCGGGTGATGAAGCGGATGTTCCCGAGCCTGTTCCAGGGCCGCACCGTGCAGCCCATCGATGCCTACGCCTCCAGGCTGCTGCAGACCCTGCGGGAACTGGCGCCCTGGACCGAAACCCCGAAGGTGGTTCTGCTCACCCCAGGGGTGTACAACAGCGCCTATTTCGAGCACAGCTACCTGGCCCAGCAGATGGGCATCCAGCTGGTGGAGGGCCGGGATCTGATCTGTGAGGACAACCGCGTCTGGATGCGGAGCACCAGCGGCCTCGAACCCGTGGATGTGATCTACCGCCGCATCGACGACGACTTCCTCGACCCCGAGATGTTCCGCAGCGACTCGATGCTGGGGGTCAAGGGGCTGATGGCGGCCTATGCCGCCGGCCGCGTGGCCATCGCCAACGCCCCCGGCACCGGCGTGGCCGACGACAAACTGATCTACGCCTATGTGCCGGAGATGATCCGCTATTACCTCGGCGAGGATCCGATCATCGAGAACGTCCCCACCTATCTCTGCTCACGCCCCGACGAGCGCTCCTACGTGCTGGCCCATCTCCACGAGCTGGTGGTGAAGTCGGTGTCGGAAGCGGGCGGCTACGGGATGCTGATCGGCCCCCACGCCAGCCGGGAGGAGATCGCCATCTTTGCCTCGAAGATTGAGGCCGAACCGCGAAACTTCATCGCCCAACCCACCCTCGAACTCTCCACCGTTCCCTCCCTGAGCGAAGGTGAGATCTATCCCTGCCACGTGGATCTGCGGCCCTATGTGCTGCGCGGCAAGAGCTCCTGGGTGACACCAGGAGGGCTCACCCGCGTCGCCCTGCGCCGTGGCTCCCTGGTGGTCAATTCCTCCCAGGGCGGTGGCTGCAAGGACACCTGGATCGTGGCGGATGCGCCCACGGCGGAGCCGGTCCCATGCTGAGCAGGGTCGCCGATTCTCTTTACTGGATCAACCGCTATGTGGAGCGGGCCGAAAATATCTCCCGGTTTGTGGAGGTGAGCGAAGCGATGGCGCTCGACTGTCCGCCGGGCAGCGCCGAGCCCTGGTTGCCGCTGATCGATGCCAGCGGCGATCGGGAACTGTTCGACAAGCTTTACCCGAGCGGTAGTCCCGATGATGTGATTGATTTTCTGGTGCGGGCCGACGGCAATCCCAACAGCGTGCTGAACTGCATCTGCTTTGCCCGCGAGAACGCCCGCCAGATTCGCGAAGTGATCACCACCGAGATGTGGGAGCACCTCAACGGGATCTACTGGCAGCTCCAGGAATCCGAATTCTGGCAACAACCGCCCCAGGAGCAGCTGCGGGAGATCCGCCGGGCCTGCCAGCTCTTCTATGGCATCACCGATGCCACCCTCAGCCGCGACCATTCCTGGCAGTTCAGCCGGCTCGGGCGCCTGCTGGAGCGGGCCGACAAGACCACAAGGATCCTTGATGTGAAGTACTTCCTGCTGCTGCCCTCCACCGAGGAGGTGGGTGGTGTGCTGGATGAACTTCAGTGGATCGCCCTGCTGCGCACGGCTGGCGCCTATCAGATGTTTCGCCAGTCCCAGCAAAAAGCGATCGCCCCGGAAGCGGTGGCCTCCTTCCTGCTGCTCGATCCGATCTTCCCCCGTTCGGTGCGTTATTGCCTGGAGCGGATCAGCGAAACGCTGCGGATCATCCACGGCAATTCAGTCCCAGGCCGCCCCGACGACCTCGAATGCCTGAGCGGCATCACCCTGGCCCGCTGGAGCTACACCCGGATCGAAGACCTGATCGCCACTGGATTACACGAATCCATCGATGGTTTCCAGCAGGATCTCAACCGCATGCATGAACTGATCGAGCACCGCTATTTCGTGGCCGCCAGTGGCGGATCCAGTGCGAATGATTCCAGTCAATCGGCATCCTGAATCAGGCCAGTATGCGTGCGCGAATCACCCATTCACTCACCTATACCTACACCAAACCGGTTCTGCTGGGTGACCATCGCTTCTGCCTGATGCCCCGGGGCCACGGCTTCCAGCGGCTCCGTCATTTCGAGCTGGCGGTCAGCCCGGAACCCTCGCGGCTCTATCCGCTCGTGGCCGCCAGTGGCGATGAGATCCTGCGGGCCCGCTTCCTTGGCAGCACTGAATGCTTCAGCGTGCAGGCCCGCAGCGAGGTGGAAACCCTGCCCACCCCTGATCTGGACATGTGTCTACAGGACAATCCTCCGGAACTTCCCTATCCGGTGGGCCTACTGAATGGCGACCTCAGCGGAGCCCTGCGGGGTTGGCTGCCCAATGGCCAGCATGATCCGGCGGCGGTGGATCTGGCGCAGGAGGCCCTGATGGGCAGCGATCAACGGGCCCTGCTGTTCCTCAGCCAGCTGATCGAGATGATCCAGGACCGGGTCAAGTACACCCAGCGCCACGTGGGTCCGGCCTGGCCGGCCGGCCGCACCCTCAAGGAACGGGTGGGATCCTGCCGGGATCTGGCCATGCTGATGATCGAATGCTGCCGCTGCGTTGGCCTGGCGGCCCGCTTCGTCAGCGGCTACCACCTGGTGCAGCCCAAGCCGAAGGCCTACGACCTGCACGCCTGGGCGGAGGTGTACCTGCCCGGAGCCGGCTGGCGCGGTTTTGACCCCAGCGGCCGCGGCCCGATCGACGACCGCTACATCGTGCTGGCCACCTCCTCGCGCCCACCGCTCACGGCGGCGGTCACCGGCAGTTTCTCAGGCCCCCCCGGCGTGGAAAGCGACCTGGAATGGAGCATCAGCGCCGAGGAGCTGGACGAGACCGGGCCCGACGGGCCGCCCCAGGAACGGAAGCCTCTCTGAAGGAGCCGGCGGCTGTAGCGGTTGGTGCAGCATCACAGCTGCATTTCGCGGCATGACAGGGTTATGTAGGTGTAACCATGCCCATGGCTTCAACAACTCCGGAAACAGCAGGCAGCCTGCTGGCGGCCATGCGCCACCATCTGTTCTCCAGCCAGGCCAAATCCAGCTCACTGGCCACCCGCCACGACCACTACCTCTCCCTGGCCCTGGCCGTCCGTGACCGGCTACTGCGCAGCTGGGTCAACACCGCCGATGCCTACACGCGCCAGCACGTGCGCACCGCCATCTACCTGTCGGCGGAGTACCTGCTTGGCCCCCACCTCGACAACAACCTGGTGAACCTGGGGTTGCGGGCCGAAGCCGAAGCCGCCTGCCAGGAATTGGGCATCCCGCTCGACGACCTGATCGCCGAGGAGCCGGAACCGGGGCTGGGCAACGGTGGTCTGGGGCGGCTGGCGGCCTGCTTCCAGGAATCGATGGCCACCCTGGAGCTGCCGGCCATCGGCTATGGCATCCGCTACGAGTTCGGCATCTTCCGGCAGCAGATCGGCAGGCTCGGCCAGCAGGAAAGCACCGATCCCTGGCTGTCCCACGGCAATCCCTGGGAGGTGATCCGGCCGGAATGGAGTTATCCGGTGGAGATCGGCGGTCAGACCGTGATCGGCGTGGCCTACGACACGCCGATCCTCGGCTACGGGGTCTCCACCGCGAACACCCTGCGGCTGTGGTCGGCCCAGGCCCCGAACGCCTTCGACTTCGCCTCCTTCAACGCCGGCGATTACACCCAGGCGGTGCTGCACAAGATCCAGTCGGAGACCCTCTCGAAGGTGCTCTACCCCAACGACGAAATGGAGCAGGGCAAGCGCCTGCGCCTGAGCCAGCAGATCTTCTTCGTGTCCTGCTCACTCCAGGACATGTTCCGGATCCTCCAGGGCCAGGGCATGGCCGTCACCGAGTTCCACCACAAGTACGCCGTTCAGCTCAACGACACCCACCCGGCCATCGCCGTGGCCGAGCTGATGCGCCTGCTGATCGATGGCCATGGCGTCGACTGGGACACCGCCTGGGGGATTACCACCGCCTCGATCTCCTACACCAACCACACCCTGCTGCCGGAAGCCCTGGAGAGCTGGGGGCTGGAGCTGTTCGAACAGCTGCTGCCCCGTCATCTGGAGATCATCTATGAAATCAATGCCCGCTTCCTGCGGATGCTGCGCATCCAGAATCCCGGCCAACCGGAACTGCTGGAGCGGCTGTCGCTGATCGAGGAGGGTCCCCAGCGGCGGGTGCGCATGGCCCATCTGGCGGTGGTGGGCAGCCACCGGGTGAACGGGGTGGCGGAGCTGCACAGCGACCTGCTGCGCCGCCACCTGTTCGCCGATTTCGCCCGCCTCTGGCCCGATCGTTTCTGCAACATCACCAACGGCGTGACGCCGCGCCGCTGGCTGGCGGTGGCCAACCCGCCCCTGGCCGCCCTGCTGGACGAAGAGATCGGCAGCGGCTGGCGAAGAGACCTTGAGCAGCTGCGCCAGCTGGAGGGGCTGGCCGCCCAGCCCGAGTTTCTCGAACGCTGGCAGGCCATGCGGGACCAGGCGAAGCGGCGGCTGGCCACCACGATCCGCGACCAGACCGGCGTGCTGGTGGACCCCACCTCCCTGTTCGATGTGCAGGTGAAGCGGATTCACGAATACAAACGCCAGCACCTGGCGGCGCTTCAGATCATCGAGCGCTACCTGCGGCTGCGGGCCGGCGAAGATCTGCCGCCGCGGACGGTGATCTTCGGCGGCAAGGCGGCGCCGGGTTACGCCATGGCCAAGCTGATCATCCGCCTGATCGTCGGTATCGCCGACATCGTCAATGTGGACCCGGCGATGGACGGACGCCTGCGGGTGATCTTCCTGCCGAATTTCAGCGTCAGCCTGGGCCAGTGCATCTATCCGGCCGTCGATCTCTCCGAGCAGATCTCCACCGCCGGGATGGAGGCCTCCGGCACCGGCAACATGAAGATGGCCCTCAACGGCGCCCTCACAATCGGCACGCTCGATGGCGCCAATGTGGAGATCCGGGAGCGGGTTGGAGCCGACAACTTCTTCCTGTTCGGCCACACCGCCGAGGAACTCGCCGAGATGAATCAGAATAGCTACCACCCGATGCCCTGGCTGGAAAACGATCCGATCGGCCGGGCGGCGATCGATCTGATCGGCTCCGGTCATTTCAGCGAAGGCGACCGCCAGCTGTTCCATCCGCTGCTGGCCAACCTCTGCACCAGCGACCCGTTCCGGGTGATGGCCGACCTGGCCGACTACCGCCGCGCCCAAAACGAGGTCGATGGGGTCTGGCGGGATCCGCAACGCTGGCGACAGATGGCGGTGCTCAACTGCGCCCGCTGCGGTTTCTTCAGCTCTGACCGCTCGATCCGGGAGTACGCGGAACGGATCTGGGGGGTGGTGCCCGTGCCCGTGCAAGCTGAAGAAGTGCTGGAGAGCCCGGCCGGCTGATCCGGTCAGGGCTCCGCGGCGAAGCCGGCGGCAGCGGCCCATGCGGGCTTCCCGCCGGCACCGCACCGGGCCTCACCGCGGCAGGCCCCAACACAGTGACCCTGGTCCATCCACCGCCACCCTGCCCTCCACGCCCTCCCGCACCGTGTCCGTCATCCCTCCAGTGCCCCCCACGGGGGGAGCCTCCAGCAGCTCCGACACCCCGACGTGGATGGAGCGGGTGGCCGGGGACGTGGACCGCCGGCTCGGTGCCGCTGGCATCCGGCTCACCCTGGGGGGGGAACCCACCTACGTGCCCTTTGAGCCGAACGGTGCCGAATGGAGCGTGGCGGCCGATGGCCCCACCAAGCTGCCCATGGCCCGCGCCATGGCGCGGGAACTGCAGCGCATCGCCTGGCCCGGCAGCACCCTGCTCTACTGCCCCGGCAAGCGCTACGAGGGGGAGGTGAACCCCCGCTGGGCCCTGCGCCTGTTCACCGGTCTCGAAGGGCAGCCGCCGGTACGGTGGCCCGAAGCGGACGGCGATGACTCCTCGGGGGCCGTGCTCGCCCCAGCCGACGGCGCCGCCTGGCTGGATCGGCTGGCCAGAGCCCTGGGAGAGGTTCTGGAACCGCTGGAGCTGCGGGATCCGCTCGATCCCGCCCGGCGGGTTTGGGCGGTGCCCCTCAGCGCCGCCGATCCCGATCCCACTGATCCAGAGGCTCCGATTCAGTGGCTACCGGCCGCCTGGTCCCTGGAGGAGAGCCTTCGCCAGCTGAGTGGCGCCCCTGGCCCTGCGGGCCTGCGGCTGCCGCTTGAGCACTTTCCGGATGAGGTGCCGCGCCAGGTGCTCACACTGGAAACCGATGGCGAAGGCTGGGAACTGTTTCTGCCGCCGCTCACCCGCCGCCCCCTCACCGCCCTGCTGCAGGCCGTGGCCGACAGCCTCGAAGACCTGGCGAGACCGCAGCTGAGCGGCATGCTGCCGGTGGACTGGGAGGGCCACTGGCAGATGCTCGGTCTCACCGCCGATCCGGGCGTGCTGGAGATCAACCTGCCCGTGTGCCATGGCTGGGCCGACTACGACCGCTGGCTGCGGCTGCTGGAGCGGGCCGGCGACCAGGTGGGTCTGCGCAGCTGGAAGCAGGCCCTCGATGGCCGCCAGGAGGGCACCGGCGGCGGCAATCACCTGCTCTGGGGGGGGCCCAGCCTGGAGGAGCATCCCTTTTTCCGGCGTCCCGGCTGGCTGGCGGGCATCCTGCGCTACTGGCAGCACCATCCAGCCCTGGCCTACCTGTTCAGCGGCCCCTGCGTGGGTCCCGCCTCCCAGGCCCCACGGGCCGATGAGGCGGCCGGCGACAGCTTTGATCTGGAGCTGGCCTACCGGGCCCTGGAGCAGGCCGACGACGGCAGCGGCCCGGGCGAACCCGGCTCCGACCAGCGGGGGCTGATCGGCGAAACCCTGCGCCACCTCCACGCCGACCGCAGTGGCAACAACCACCGCAGCGAGATCAGCTTCGACAAGTTCTGGAATCCCGGCGCCCCCGCCGGCTGCCTGGGGCTGGTGGAATTCCGGGCGCTGGAAAGCCTGCCGCATGTGGCGTGGAGCAGCGCCGTGGCCCTGCTCTGGAGCGCCCTGGCCACCCATCTCCTCGACCCCCGCCACCGCCCCATCGCCCTACGGGACTGGGGACACGAGCTGCACGACCGCCAACTGCTCCCCACCGCCCTCTGGGCCGATCTGGAGGGGGTGCTGGCCGCGCTGGCTGCCGATGGCCTGGACCTCGATCCAGCGCCCTTCCGGGAGATCTGGGAATGGCGGTTTCCGCCGCTGCTGAACTGGCAGGAGGGCGATGCGGTGCTCGAGGTGCGGCCGGCCTTGGAACCCTGGCCCCTGATCTGCGACTTCCCGCGCGAAGGGGGCTTCACCAGCCGCTTTGTGGATGGTTCGATGCGGCGCTTCGAGATCCGTACGAATGGGGCCTTTCGCCAGGCCTGGCGGCTGGGGCTGGCGGGCCGTCCCCTGGAGCTTCCAGCCAATGGTGGCGCCCTGGCCGTCCGCTACCGGCTGCAGCGCCTCTACCCATGCCTCCATCCAGCCATCGCGCCGCAAGTTCCGCTGGTGCTCAGCCTCCACGGGCCCACTGGCAACGCCGCCTTCGAGCTCAACGCCGAAGGGACCACCCTGGAAGTGCTTGCCACCCCGCCAGCGGAACCCTCCGGCAGCCCCTGGATCGGGCGCCGCCGGCCCGGCGACGCCAGCATCGATCTGCGGCTGAGCTGAGCCCAGGCCTGATCGCTACCAGCTGACGCCGTGCAGCTTCGGCAGGGGAGCGGTGCGGGAGGTGACGGCGAACAGGCGCGGAATGCGGTGGCTGTTGTACACCCGGAATTCCCGCACCACGCTGGCGCCCTCATCGCGGACCGCCTGGTTCAGCACCAGGGAACCATCAGGATCGGAAACCGAACGGTGGAAGGTGCCCGGCGGAATCCGCAGGATGTCGCCGCCGCAATCCAGGCGCACGATGTGGAAGGGATAATTCCAGCCCAGGTTCACCAGGTAGAAGGTGCGGCCGCCATGGAGGGCCAGCAGGTTGTCCTCCTGGTGGGGATGCAGATAGAACTGCCAGGCTCCGGTCTCGGGATCGTCGGGGGGACTCACCGCCGGACCGCTGTGGACCACGAGATCGCGGGCGTTGGACGTGGGGACGGTGATATCGAAGAAACGGACGGCGGGGGTATCGCGGAACTTCTCGTAGGGGATCAACTCGAACATCGGCGCCGGTCTCGGCGCCTGGCGTGGGCTCCCGTGGCATTGCTGCCCCTGGGACCGGGTGGCGGTCATGGGTGGTACCTGCCGGGGGCAGGGTTGAGCGTTGATACCTCAGTGAACCGAACCCGGGGCCGCCGGTTCGTGCAATGAGATACGGAATCCGCTCTTCCACAGGCCAGTTCCTCCACTGGCAACAGCCGTTTGAGGTTGCTTGAATGGTGCTCCGATCTGAGCCCTTTCAGCACCGATGGTCCGTCCCCCGGCCCCCCGCCTGATCCGCCGCCCCCTGCTGGGCAGGGCCCTGCTGGTGGCGCTGCTGGGGCTGGGGGGGCTGGCTACGTCGCCGGAGGCCGTGCAGGCCCAGGGAGGCGCCGGCCGCGGCCGGCCCACGGTGTCGGTGCCCGACTTCCGCAACACCGTCACCCAGCCCGTCTGGTGGTGGCAGGGGCCGGTGGCGGCCGACCTGTCCGCCGCCCTGGCCAACGAACTCCAGGCCAGCGGCCAGCTGCAGGTGGTGGAGCGGCGCAACCTCAAGGAGGTGCTCTCCGAGCAGGAGCTGGCCGAACTGGGGCTGGTGCGCAAAAACGGCAATGCGGCCCGGAAAGGCCAGATGACCGGCGCCCGCTACATCGTGCTGGGCACCGTCAGCTCCTACGACTCCAACGTGGAAAGCAAAGGCTCCGGCAACAGCTTCGGCCTGCTCGGCTTCGGCAAGCAGAACAAACAGCTGGAAACGAAGGACTACGTGGCGATCGACATCCGCGTCGTCGACAGCACGAGCGGCGAAGTGGTCGGCTCCCGCACGGTGGAGGGTCGCGCCAGCAACACGGCCGAAGCCAAAGACAGCGGTTTTAGCCTGGCGCCAGCCGCTATCGCCGCCCTGCTGCTTGCCCCCAACATGGGGCGCACCGGCCAGGTGCTCACGGGCGCGGCTGGCACCCTCAATTTCGGCAACAGCAGTTCCCAGACCCAGCGCACCCCGGCGGCCAAGGCGATCCGCGCCGCCCTGATCGACGCCTCGGCCTATGTGAGCTGCCTGCTGGCCCCCCAGGGCAACTGCATGGCCCGCTTCGACGCCCAGGAGCAGCAACGGCGCGAGCGCAGCCGGAGCGTCCTGCAACTGGAGTGACCCGACCGTGACCCGCCGGAGCCTGGGCCTGCGCCTTTTGGCGCTGGGCATCCTGACGCTGCTGGCGGTGGTCTGGAACCAGCACAGCCCCACCCTCTTCTTCGACCACCAGATCACCCTGGGCGAAAGCCTGGGCATTTTCGCCCTGCTGACGTTCGGCTGGTCGGGCCTGGTGGTGGGGGTGGCGGCGGAGGCGGTGACCGTGCAGCTCTGGGGTCAGCCCCTGCATCTGCTGATCGGCATCGGCCAGCTGATCTGGCTGAAGCTGGTCCTCGACCACTTCAACGGTGGCGCCCTCAACAACGACAACGGACGGGTGGTGCCGGCCACCATCGCCTACTGGTTGGTGCTGGGGATCCCGCTACAGACCTGGCTCTACTGCAGCCAGCTGGGGATCAACCCCCCCACCTCCCTGGCCCTCAGCCTCAAGGAGGGGGTCACCGGCGTGCTCGGTGCCGCCATCGCCCTGCTGCTCACGATCCTCTGGCGGGCCTGGCGGGCCGGGAGGGGCGGGCCGCCGATCTCGATCCGCGGCGTAAGTTTCGCCACGGTGCTGCTGGCGATCGGGCTGCCGGCGGTGCTGATCAGCCTGCAGTTCTCCCAGGAGCTCACCCGCCGGATCCTGGAGGGCAGGCTGCTGCGATTGCAGACCGTGGCCGCCACCGCGGGGCGGATCCGCGGCAACGGCAAGCCCATGCCCCTGACCGGCGACCCGGGCGCCATCGCCTTCCAGCTTCAGGATGGCCGCGGCACCTTCGCGTCGGATCCGGCCCTGTTCCGGCGCCTCAGCCGCGACTTCCAACCGGAGCAGCCCAGCCGCACCGGGGTGCCCCAACTGACCCTGCTGGTGGAACGCCGGAGCCCGCAACGGTCGCTGCTGCGGGCTCTGGACGGCTACTGGAGCACCAGCCTGCGGACCACGGCCCTCCCCGGCGCCCTCGGCCCGGCCAGCGTCACGGTGGTCCAGCCGGCGCGGGGGCTGCTGGAGCAGATCAACCGGCATGAACTCCTGCACTCCCATCTGCTCCTGGCCGGCCTGCTGCTGGGGGGAGCCGTGCTGAGCGAGGCCCTGGGCGCCGCCCTCGAGCAGCAGTTCCATACGGTGATCGGCGGCAGCCGCCTGCCGCCCAGGCCCGGCACCCTGCCCTCCCGGCTGCCGAGCCTGCGGCGTTCACGCATCCGCGAACTCAATGAGCTGGTGCGGCTGCTCAACAACCGCAGCCGCCAGATCAATCGCCTGACCCGATCCCTGAGCAAGAGCAACAGTGCCCTGCTGCATTCGAAGCAGGCCCTGGAGCAGATCAGCATCACCGATCCCCTCACCGGCTGCTTCAACCGACGTGAACTGATGCGGAGGCTGGCGGTGGAACTGCGTCGCGCCTCCCGTCAGCCCACCGACCTCAGCTGCCTGCAGTTCGACATTGATCTCTTCAAGCAGGTGAACGATGCCTTCGGCCATGGCGTCGGTGACGCGGTGCTGGTGGGCATTGCCGCCGCGGTGCGGCGGCGCCTGCGGGACACCGACTGCTTCTGCCGCAGCGGCGGCGAGGAGTTCACGGTGCTGCTCAGTGGCTGTCCCGCCGAGGAGGCCGCCCGGGTGGCGGAAGACCTGCGGCGCCTGGTGGCCAGCCTGAGCATTCCGGTGGTGACCCTGGACAGCTGCCATGCCCTGGTGCGCACCAGCATCAGTGTGGGCCTGGCCAGCCTGACCAGCGGCGACGATGACAAAGGTGACAGCCTGCTGCTGCGAGCCGATCAGGCCCTTTACCGGGCCAAGCAACAGGGCCGCAACCGGGTGGAGATCAGCGAATGAGGCGAACGCCGCCTAGCCCATGGCGGCCACCATCGCAGCCAGATGGCCGGAGATCCGCAGACGATTGCTCTGCAGGAACCTGGCCATGGCCATGGTCTTCGCGGCCCTGACCCCGTCGAAACACTGGGCCACGTCCGACGACCAGAGGGTGGCCGCCAGCAGACCATCCTGATCGAGCTGGCTGGCCTGTTCCGCAGGGATGCAAGGGATGCCGGCCTCCTGGCTGAGCTCCTGGGTGCGGCTGTCGATCGCGATCACCAGGCCGGGGATGCCGGCCTGAACCCCCAGGGCCACGCCGTGGAAACGCAGGCCGAGCACACCATCACAGCGGTTCAGATAGGTCATCCAGCTGCCGGTGTTGACGTGAACGGCGCCGTGGCGCCGCAACCACTGACGGGCCGCCACCGCCCCCCCCAGGAAGGGGGCGTAGTGATCAAGCAGCACCCGGCCGGCCTCGTCGAGGGGGGCCGTCTCCGGCTCCATCACCACCTGGAGCAGGTTTTCAGGATGCTGAATGATGTAATCCCCCTGATATTCATCGACCAGCTGCAGCAGGCGCCCCTCCAGGGCGAGGTTGCCGCTGTCCCAGGGATTGCCGGCGGCCACCGCCAGTTTCGGCTTCAGCCCCGAATGACGGAAGGCCTCCACCCGGGCGGCGATCGCGGCCCCCAAGTGGGCATCGCTGGAGAGCAGGCCCGAGGGACAGCCGGTGACCACGCTTTCGATGCCGAGGTTTTCAAGACAGCGCCGGCTGAATTCCCCGCGCACGGAAATGTTGGGGGCGGTGCCGGAGCGGTGGGCCTGGCAGAGACGCAGAAAGGCACGGGTGCCCTCCGGCACCTCGGGCATTTCCTGGGCCAAGCTCGCCTGGGCGCCAAGGCCGATCAGCACCAACGGCTTGTTCCAGGCCTCCAGCAAGGGCACGAATGGGGCAAGGTCGCAGTGGGAACCGATCTGGTTCGCGCAGCAGATCACCACAGCATCGAAGCCGTCGCGGATGGCCTCAGCGGGAGCATCCCAGCTCAGGTGCCGGCGGTCCCCTCCGATCAACTTGTGGGTGGCTTCGACGAAGGCCACATTGCCCGTGTTGCCACCGGTGTTGCCCATCACCTCCGCCGCCGAGGCGAAGGCGGGGAAATCGCCCTTGAGCCACAGCGGATCGGCCATGTTGGTGACGATGCCGGTGGTCAGCCAGGGCTCCGCCGCCGCGACCGCTGCGGGATCCGGGGCCAGATCCGTAGCGAGAGCCACCGCTCCGGCGGTCGCTCCTGGGTCAGGAGCACTCAAGGGCGGACTCCCTCAGACCAGGGACCTTGCCCCACCCCCCACTGCTTGCGAGCCGGCAAAGGAAAGAAGACATCCATAACCCCATGTTAACAATTCCAGAAAGTGGATCAAAATTCTCGACGCATCCAACTGATCCAATCCGCTGAAATCTGCTTCGGGCAGACCGCCTCACACTCCAGCTGATTGCCACAGCTACCGAAGCCCTCGGCGAGCATCGCCCGCTGCATCGCCTCCGCCCGCCGGCGCCGCTCCGGCTGCCCCTGGGGCAGCTGGCCGAGGTGGGCCACCTTGGCCGCCACGAACAGGCTGGCGGAAGCGTTGCGGCAGCTGGCCACGCAGGCGCCGCAACCGATGCAGGTGGCGGCATCGAAAGCCGCCTGGGCCTGGTCACGCCCGATCAGGATCGCGTTGGCCACCGGTGCGGCACCGGTGCTCACCGAGCAATAGCCCCCCGCCGCCAGGATCCGATCGAAGGCGGCGCGCTCCACGCACAGATCCTGGAGCACGGGGAAGGCCCGGGCCCGCCAGGGCTCGAGCAGCAGGGTGTCGCCATCGCGGAACTGCCGCAGGTACAGCTGACAGACCGTGGTGGCGGCCTGGGGTCCATGGGCCTGGCCATTTACCAGGAAGCCGCAGGAGCCGCAGATGCCCTCGCGGCAATCGTGATCGAAACCGACCGGCCGTTCACCGTCCAGCAGCAACCGCTGGTTGAGCAGGTCGAGGGCCTCCAGCAGGGAAAGGTCGGTGCTGAGACCCTCCAGCCGATACGACACAAACGCCCCCGCCAGTTCGGCGCTGGCCTGGCGCCAGACCCGCAGGGTCAGGGAGATGGTGGCACTCATCGGCGGCGGCGGGGCAGGAAGGAACAGCGGCGGATCTGAAGCAGCGGATTGGCCGCGAGGGGGGAGGCGCAGGGCGCTAGCGGTAGTTGCGCCGATCGGGCCGGCTGGCCACGAAGGTGAGCGGTTCCTCGTGACGCCGGGGCGGAGCCTCGCCACCGTGCTCCCAGGCGGCGATGTGGGCGAACCGGGCATCGTCGCGCCGGGCCTCCCCCTCCGCCGTCTGGTGCTCTTCGCGGAAATGGGCCCCGCACGACTCCTCCCGTGCCAGGGCATCGGCCAGCATCAGGCCGGCGAGATCAAGAAAATCCTCGAGTCGCAGGGCCTTCTCCAGCTCAGGGTCGAGGCCACAGCCGTGATCGGGTACATGCAGCCGCTCCCGGAACAGCTCACGCAACCTCTCCAGCTCAGCGCCGGCGGCCCGCAGCCGATCGGCCCGGCGGCTGATGCCACAGGCCTCGATCATCAGCAGCCCCAGTTCCCGGTGCAGGCTGTCGGCCGTGACCGGGGCGACCCCGGCGGCGGGCGGGCGCCGCAGGGCGGCGATGCGGGCCGAGGCCCGGGCCCGGGCCTCGCGGCAGGCCGGATGATCGGGCGCCAGGTCGGGCTGGGGCTGGCCCGCCAGCCAGGCGGCGACCGTGGCCGGAGCGATGAAATAGCCATCGGCCAGGCCCTGCATCAGGGCACTGGCCCCGAGCCGGTTGGCACCGTGCTCGGAGAAATTGGCCTCCCCCAGCACGAACAGCCCGGGCAGGTTGCTCATCAGGTGGTAGTCCACCCAGAGGCCCCCCATCGTGTAATGGGGGGCGGGGTAGATCCGCATCGGTGTGCGGGTGGGGTCGTCGCCGGTAATGCGCCCGTACATCTCCAGCAGGTTGCCGTAGCGGGCCTCGATCGCCGCCCTGCCGTCCCGGGCGATCGCCTCCCCCAGATCGAGATAGACGGAACGGCCGCCGGGCCCCACCCCATGGCCCTCCAGGCAGCGTTCCCGCGCCCGCCTCGAGGCCACGTCCCGGGGAACCATGTTGCCGAACCTGGGGTACTGGCGCTCGAGGAAATAGTCCCGTTCCGCCTCGGGTATGGCCGCCGCCGGACGGCTGTCCGCGGCCGCGGCCGGCACCCACACCCGGCCGTCATTGCGCAGGCTCTCACTCATCAGCGTCAGCTTGCTCTGGGCCGGATCGCCGCTGGGGATGCAAGTGGGATGGATCTGGGTGAAGCAGGGGTTGGCGAACCAGGCCCCCTGGCGATGGGCCCGCCAGATGGCCGAGGCATTGCTCTTCACCGCATTGGTGGAGAGATGGAACACATTGGAATAACCCCCACTGGCCAGCAGCACGGCGTGGGCGGTATGGGTCTCGAGGGCACCGCTGACCAGGTTGCGGCAGATGGCGCCGCGGGCCACCCCGTCGTCGGTGACCAGCTCCAGCAGCTCGCGGCGGGGCAGCAGCTCCACCCGGCCCGCGGCCACCTGGCGCATCAGCGCCTGGCAGGCGCCGTAGAGCAGCTGCTGGCCGGTCTGGCCCCGGGCGTAGAAGGTGCGGCTGACCAGGGTGCCGCCGAAGCTGCGGGTGGAGAGGGTGCCGCCGTACTCACGGGCGAAGGGCACCCCTTGGGCGACGCACTGGTCGATGATCGCGCCGCTGAGTTCGGCGAGGCGATAGCAACCCGCTTCCCGGGCGCGGAAATCCCCCCCCCGGATGGTGTCCTGAAACAGGCGCTCGACGCTGTCGCCGTCACCGGCGTAGTTGCGGGCGGCGTTGATGCCCCCCTGGGCCGCCACCGAATGGGCACGGCGGGGGCTGTCGTGATAAGTGATCACCCGCACCTGATAGCCCTGCTCGGCCAGGGTGGCGGCAGCGGAGGCCCCGGCCAGGCCGGTGCCCACCACCAGAATCCGCAGCTGGCGGCGGCGGGCTGGCGCCACCAGGGGCAGGGTCTCCCGGCAGCGCTGCCAGGCACCGGGCAGCGGGCCGCCGGGCAACCGCGGATCGGGCCGGAACGCCTCCCCGCCAGCGGCGCCGGTCATGGCCGCACCACGAGCAACACCGGCACCAGGGCGAAGCCAACCGCCAGCAGCAGGGCCAGGCCCCGGCCCCAGCGGCGGATGCGGCTGCCGTTGGCGGCCTCCAGCAGCCCCAGGCTGCGGTGGGCGGCCTCCGCCCCATGGAACACGTGCAGCCCCAGGGCCAGGGCCGCCGCCAGGTAGAGCACCAGCGCGGCGGGGGAGGCCAGGCTGGCCCGCAGCTGCAGCAGCTCCAGACCGGCCGCGGCCCGGGGCAGGCGCAGTTGCAGTAGATGCACGCCCAGGAACAGCAGCAAAAGCCCGCCGCTGATCGCCGCCGTCCGCGAAGCAAAACTGGCGAGGGGGTCCCCCCGCCGACTCACCAGCAGCGCGGGCGCCGCCCCGCGGGCCCGCCGGTCGGCGACGGCCTGCGCCAGGGAAAGGGCCGGGTGGGCCAAGCCGGCGGCCGCCAGCAACAGCTCGGCCAGCGGCAGCCAGGACTGGCGATGCAGGGCGTCGGCATAGGCCGTGAAGGCCACCGGAGCGAACGGGGCCAGGGCGATGCCGGCCAGGTGAGCCACCAGGAAGAGCACCAGAACCAGGCCGGTGACCGCAATCCAGCCGGAACGTTGGCCTGGGGAAACCAAGCGGAGTCCTCTCTCTGGGCCCATCCTATGGAGCAGGGAGCCTGGGAGCCGGCCGGCAGAACCCCTACGTTTGCTGGAAACCTCCGACCAGCCCTGCCGGGGCAACACCTGCCATGGCCATGAGCTTCCGTGATCTCCAGGCCCAGCTGCTGCCGGACTGGGGCCGGGAACAGGGCGGCGATGGCACCGATTTCGACCTGTTGATGGTGCCCTCGCTGACGATGGATCGCAGCCAGATGGAGCTGGTCACCGGGGCGCACCACTACGAGGAACGCCAGCTGTTCTCGCTGGTGCGGCTGCGGGACCCTGGCGTGCGGGTGGTGTACGTGACCAGCAAATTGCTGCCGGAGCTGGTGGTGGATGCGGTGCTGGAACTCCTGCCCGGGGTGCCCACCTCCCACGCCCGCCGGCGGCTGCATCTCTTCGACACCGACGACGCCTCCAACCGGCCCCTGACCGAGAAACTGCTGGAGCGCCCCGTGCTGCTGGAGCGGATCAGGGAGCTGCTGCGCCCCGACCGCAGCTTCATCGGCTGCTATGTGGTCACGGAGCTGGAAAAGCGACTCTCGGAGCGGTTGCAGGTGCCCCTGCTCGGCACCGATCCGGCCCTCGGCCACTGGGGCAGCAAGGCCGGCAGCCGTGCGCTGTTCGCCCGCTGCGGCGTGCCCCATCCGCCGGGCAGCGAACTGGTGCACAACCTCGACGACCTGGCGGAGGTGACCGCCGAGCTGTGGGAAGCCCATCCCGATCTGCGCCGCTGCGTGGTGAAGCTCAACGAGGGTTTCAGCGGCGAAGGCAACGCCCCCCTCGACCTGCCGCCCCTGCAGCTGGAGGGCCTGGGCGGACGGCAGCGACGCCAGCGGATCCGCGAGGCCCTGGAGGACCTGCCGATGCCGCCGCCCGACTGGCGGCAGCTGCTGAGCCGCCAGGGCGCGCTGGTGGAGGCCTGGCTGGAGGGGGGCGAGACCCTGACCTCCCCCAGCGTGCAGGGCACGATCCATCCGGGCAGCCGGGGCGGCATCGGCGCGGTGGAGCTGCTGTCCACCCACGAGCAGATCCTGGGGGGGGCCAGCGGCCAGACCTACCTGGGCTGCCGCTTCCCCGCCGAAGCGCCCTACCGGCTGGACCTGATGCGCCATGGCCAGGCGGTGGGCGAGGCCCTGGCCGCCGAAGGGGCCCTGGAGCGCTATGCGGTGGATTTCATCGCCCGCCGCTTCGGTGACCACTGGGACCTGCAGGCGATTGAGGTGAACCTGCGCCAGGGCGGCACCACCCATCCGACCATGGCCCTGCGGGCAATCACCAGCGGCAGCCTCGACCCTGGCACCGGCCTGTTCCTCTCCCCCACCGGCCAGTCGCTGCACTACGTGGCCAGCGACAACCTCTGTGACCAGCGGCTGCGGGGCCTGCTGCCGGTGGATCTGATCGACATGGTGGCCGATGCCGGACTCCACTACGATCCCGCCCGCCTGCGCGGCAGCGTCTTCCACCTGCTCGGCTGCCTGTCGGAATACGGCAAGCTGGGCATGACCAGCGTGGGCTGCAGCGACGAGGAGGCCAGGACCCTGTACGACGCCACCGCCGCACAACTGATCGAGCGGGCCGCCGGCCTGCAGGCCCAGGGCTGACGACCATGGCGGTGCGGGAGGTGCTGCTGCTGGGGGACCCCCGCCTGCGGCAGGTGGCCCGCAGCGTGGCCGAGCCCACATCGGCGGCGATCGCCGCCCTGATCCACGATCTGCGGGACACGATGGCCGCCCGGAACGGCGCCGGCCTGGCCGCCCCCCAGATCGCCGTGCCGCTGCGGGTGGTGATCTACGGCAACAACGGCCCCAACCCCCGCTACCCGGAGGCACCGGCCCTGGCCGAAACGGTGCTGATCAATCCCCGGATCACGCCAATCGGGGCGGAGCGCCGGCCGGGGGAGGAGGGCTGCCTGAGCGTTCCCGACCGCCGGGCCGCGGTGGAACGCTGGCAGCGGATCCGCTGCGATTACCTCGACCCGCAGGGCCGGCCGCGGAGCCTGGAGGCCGAGGGTTTCCACGCCCGGGTGATCCAGCACGAATGCGACCACCTCGACGGCATTCTCTTTCCCGACCGGCTGACGGCCCCAGGCGGGCCCGCTTCCGGCCTCCCCGATGGCGTGGGAGGGTGAGACCCCTGAGCCTGGCCCCCGTGCGCCTGTCGCGCCCCTCCACCTACCTCTGCGCCTTCCTCACCCTGTTGAACGACCGGATGGGGGAAACGCTGGTGTTTCCGCTGCTGCCGTTCCTGCTGGCCAGCTACACCACGGACGGCCGCACCCTGGGGTTGCTCACCGGCAGCTATGCCGTGGCCCAGTTCGCGTGCACGCCCCTGATCGGCGCCCTCAGCGACCGCTTCGGCCGCCGGCCGGTGATGACGGTCTGCGTGGCCGGCACGGTGCTCGGCCTGGGCCTGTTCGCCCTCACCCTGAGCCTGCCCTGGCAGCAGCGCTGGCCGGCGGCGGCCGCCAGCGGCCTGCCGCTGGCCCTGCTCTTTCTCGCCCGGCTAATCGATGGTGCCAGCGGCGGCACCGCCGCCACCGCCGGTGCCGTGCTGGCGGACATCTCGCCGCCGGAGCAGCGGGCGAAGGCCTTCGGACTGATCGGCGTGGCCTTCGGACTGGGCTTCATCCTCGGGCCGGCGCTGGGGGGACTACTGGCCGGCATTGCCATCACCCTGCCCCTGGCGCTGGCGGTGTCCTTCGCGGTGATCAACCTGGTGCTGGTGATCACGCTGCTGCCGGAAACCCACGGGCCCCAGGCGCGACTGCCGCTGCCCCGCCGCCGGGAACTGCAGCCCTTCACCCAGTTGATGCGGATATTCAGCAACCCCCAGATCCGCCGGCTCTGCGCCGCCTTCTTTCTGTTCTTCCTTGCCTTCAACGGCTTCACCGGAGTGCTGGTGCTCTATTTCAAGGAAGCCTTCGCCTGGGGACCGGGCCTGGCCGCCGGGGCCTTCCTGGTGGTGGGCATCGTGGCCACGGTGGTGCAGGGCGGCCTGATCGGCCCGCTGGTGAAGCGCCTGGGCGAATGGCGGCTCACCCTGGCGGGCCTGGGCTTCGTGATCTGCGGCTGCCTGCTGATCACCCTGGCCCGCACCGGCAACAGCGTGCCGGTGGTGTTCACCGCCGTGGCGATCCTGGCCCTCGGCACCGGCCTGGTCACCCCCTGCCTGCGCAGCCTCGTCTCCCGCCGCCTCGACGACAGCGGCCAGGGGGCCGCCCTTGGCAGCCTGCAGGGCCTGCAAAGCCTCGGCAGCTTCCTGGGACCGCCCCTGGCGGGGCTGGCCTACGAAACCCTCGGGCGCCAGAGCCCCTTCTGGCTGGGCATGACCCTGTTGGCCGGGGTGATGGCGCTGGTGGCGGGGGGCCTGCGGCGGGGCCAGGCCGAAGCGTTCAGATCTGGCCCCTGACCAGCGAGCTCTGGCCGGAACCCAGGCCAAGATCATCCCTCAGGCAGGTCTTGAGAAAGTGCCCAGCCCGATCGGCATCGGATTGGGTGTCATCGGTTGCCTGCTGCGCACATCCAGGCCCGCGAGGATCTGTCGGGCAAGGTGATCATCAACGCCGATTCCACCGACCTGAACAGTGACGACCAGATCGCCGACTTGGATATCCCAGTCAACGGCCGCTTCGGCTACCAAGCCAAGACCGGCATCGCCTTCAGGATCAGCCGCCAGGCCGATCCCGATCTCGAAGGGGCCTACCAGGGGGCTCCTCCTTCAGGATTGCCGGCGAGGACTCGTGCGCCCTGAACAGCTGCGGCGGCCGCCTGGGCCTGCGCTGGCGTTTCGCCGCCCCCCCCCCGAAGCCATGGGGGTGGCACCCGAACCGGCACCAGCCCCCGCACCGATCGGCGGCCCCTGGTGATCTGGATCACCAGCCCCCAGACGACTGGATCACAGAGCTGGGCCCGTTGGGATGGCTACGCTCCCCACTAGAATCGACGCGGATCATCTCTTACTAGCGCGATCGATACCAGAGTCATGAGTCTGCCCAGTGATGCATCGGCGGCGGCTCCGGCCGTAGCTCCCGACCTGTATATCAATCGCGAACTGAGCTGGATTGAGTTCAATCGCAGGGTATTATTTCAGGCGCTGAGTGAGCACACACCCCTGCTTGAGCAGGCTAAATTCAGCGCTATTTTCAGCAATAACCTCGACGAATTTTTCATGGTTCGGGTGGCTTCACTGAAGTCGCAACAAGAAGCAGGTATAACCACCCTCAGTGATGATGGCCTCACCCCCCTTCAGCAACTCGAAGCCATCCAGGCCCAGCTACGCCCCCTACTGGATTTACAGCAACAACACTATCGCTATACCCTCAAAAACCAGCTGGCCGAATACGGCGTTCAGATCCTTGATTACGAAAAACTCAACGACGACCAGCGCCACTGGATCGACGACTACTTCCGCAGGGCGATCTTCCCGGTCCTAACGCCCCTGGCGGTAGATCCGGCCCACCCCTTCCCGTTCATGAGCAATCTCAGCCTGAACGTGGCTGCCCTGATCCGCGACCCCGACTCGGGCCAGCAGCAGTTCGCGCGGGTGAAGGTGCCCCAGAAGATCCTGCCGCGCTTTGTGCCCATCCCCCCCAC
>Ga0207954_1000026_pt1 | contig 41764 bp, 73 predicted proteins | sample CryBogmetaGMA0M_FD_184547 | JGI IMG/M metagenome (GOLD analysis project Ga0207954, IMG submission 184547) | Freshwater microbial communities from Crystal Bog, Wisconsin, USA - MA0M (SPAdes) | ecosystem: Environmental > Aquatic > Freshwater > Lake | place: Crystal Bog, Wisconsin, USA | collected... | reverse complement strand
CCCCCGACGGCTCCCCTCCGTCTTGTCTGTCGTGTCACCTAAAATGGAACCAATATGACTACGATTGTTGGAGATTGGATTAATAAAATATTGGTGTCAGATAGTCAGTTTTCAGACGATGACACGGGGATTAAGTACTTTGATGAAAAAATAGTTCGAATAGAAGGTGGATGGTTGGGTGTCGCAGGTAATTGGAGTGATTGCGACAAAGTAGTTGATTATATAAACAGAAAAATTAAGACTAAACCTAAACTAAAACCTGACAGTTCTTTTATTAAATTGACTGCAGAAGGATTATTTTATTGCGGTGATGATTTAGAGTGGGAACGTGCCAAGACATTTATGGCAATTGGTAGTGGTGCTATGGCAGCAGAAGTATGTATGAGGATGGGACTTACAGCAGAAGAATCAGTCAAATGGGCGTGTAATGTAGATTTAAAAAGCCACGAGCCAATCAAAACATATAAACTAGGTGAATAAAATGGTGCAAGCACGATGTAGTGATGATGAATTTATTGAATTGTGGCAAAAGCATAAGTCAGGTACAAAGGTAGCAAAAGAATTAAATATGGATGTTCGCTCGACAATGGGAAGACGAAAGCGAATAGAAAAGAAATACAACATTAAATTAGAAGCGGTACAAGGTGGTGCTCCTAGGTTAGTTATTCCTGAGAACAAAATCCGCACCAATCTGACTATTGAGAATGGTTTGATTGTTGTGGGTTCTGATTGTCACTACTGGCCTGGTTATGTTACTACCGCCCATAGAGCATTTGTCCATTTAATCAAGAAGCTCCAACCTAACGGAATTGTCCTGAATGGTGACATCATGGATAACGCCACGATTAGTCAGCACAATAGAATTGGGTGGGATAAGTCTCCTACGGTAAAAGAAGAACTAGAAGAAGTCCAAGCTAGATTAGGTGATATTGAGGCAGTCCGTCCTGCAGGAGCATTTATGCACCGCACCATTGGTAATCACGATTTACGGTTTGACGGCAAACTTTCTAATGTACTAGGTCAGTATGAGGGAGTGCCTGGTATGGCATTAGCTGACCATCTTCCCCATTGGACATATTCTTGGTCATTGATGGTTAATAACTCTTGTATGATTAAACATCGTTGGCATAATGGTCAACATGGAGTATTTAACAATACCCTCAAGTCTGGGGTGAGTTTTGTTAGTGGTCATTTACATTCATTAAAAGTTACTCCGTGGACTGACTATAACGGAGACAGATATGGCGTTGACACCGGAACAATGTCGGCAATTGGAGGAGACCTCTACTTGTACACGGAAGACTCGCCCGTTAACTGGAGGTCTGGATTCGCAGTCCTTACATTCCGCAATGGAGAACTACTCCCGCCAGAACTTGTACAAGTCATTGATGAGGATGATGGATTGGTGTTCTTTCGAGGAGAAGTAATTGCAGTTTGAGGTCAAAGAACTTGTTGAGAACGAAGATGGCTCTGCAGACATTATAATGGAGTGTGATGCAGACTTGATGAAGCTCATTGTTCAAGAGGGCTTTATCTCTATATTAAAACAAGCAATTGAAGGTTATAAGAATGAAAAGCAATTGGGATAGATGTTTTGAAATGGTAATCATCCACGAAGGAGGTTACACGGACAATCCAATCGACCCAGGAGGCTCTACTAATTGGGGATGTACTAAGGCAGTATGGGAACAGTATGTTGGTCATCCTGTAACCAAAGACGATATAAAGGCTCTGACTAAAGATGACGTTAAACCACTTTATAAACATAGGTATTGGGATGCCATACACGGAGATGCTCTTCCTTCGGGACTTGACTATTGCATTTTTGATTGTGCTATTAATAGTGGTGTTAATAGGGCAGCAAAGTTTATCCAAGAAATCGTTGGTGTTCCTACTGACGGGGCTATTGGGAACAATACTATTTCTGCTATAGTCCAAATTAACCCTGTAACCCTTATTAATGAATTTTCAGATAAAAGGCAATTTTTCTTGGAATCTTTGAAGACTTTTGCTACATTTGGTAAAGGTTGGACTAGACGAGTTCAAGAAGTCCGTAATAAATCATTAGATATGGCGACATAATGGCAACTAAAAAGAATGTAAAATTATCAGTAGGTCGTGGTGAAAAATTACCTACTTCAAAAGGTGCAGGACTTACTGCAAAAGGTAGGGCTAAATATAATGCAGCTACAGGCTCTCATTTGAAAGCCCCTCAACCTGAAGGTGGAGCACGTAAGAAGTCATTTTGTGCTCGTATGAGTGGAATGCCTGGGCCTATGAAGGATGAGAATGGCAAACCTACTCGTAAAGCTGCATCACTTAAAAGGTGGAAATGCTAATGAAAAACGGATTATATGCAAACATTCATGCTAAACAAGCACGCATCAAAGCAGGTTCCGGTGAGAAGATGAGAAAGCCTGGAACTAAAGGAGCACCAACTAAACAAGCATTTATTAAATCGGCTAAAACAGCCAAGAAAGGAAAATAATCATGGCAGAGAAATGGATTCAAAACGCAGTTAAAAAACCTGGAGCATTACGTAAATCATTAGGAGTAAAGAAGGGTGAAAAAATCCCTGAAAAGAAACTAGCTGCTGCTGCTAAGAAGCCTGGTAAGATGGGTCAAAGAGCAAGATTAGCCGAGACTCTTAAAGGTATGAAGAAGTAAAAGGTGAGGGGACAGCCCCTCGTCTACCATTTCGTTGGTCATAGGGGGAAAGCCGAAAAATCCCTATGTTGAGCATACCCTCTTGTCGGCTTAACTATTTAATACCTATTTGTTGTTTTACCCAATCTTGTAATGCTATTGTTTGGGCTGTGGTTTCAGCGCATTGTCCAGCAAGTAAGTTGTAGGCGGTAATAACATCAGTTGCATTGGGGGCTGCGGAAAGTCCTGACACTTTACTGCTACTGGGGTTGTTCCACACGCTTGTAGACTTATAATAATTCCTAATAGCACTAAGTTTCGCATTGTATTCATTTTCAATTCCTTTAGTTACGAGTTCCTGCTGTGACCGAATGGATTTAACTTTTTCTTCTTGGACTTTGGCGGTAACTTCGACTTCTTTTTTAAAGTCCAAATATTTAGAGTAGCCAACCCACCAGCCACTACCGAAAACAGCAGCACAAATAGCACCGAAAATAGCCAGCTTTGCATAATCAATCATTTCTTGCCCAAAGGTTGAGTCGTTACAAAACGCAAAATAGCAGTAATAAGACCAATAGCCACAAAAGATATTCCATAGTATCTCTCATCAATAACAGATTGCAAATAACTAAAGTTATCAAACAAAGCTCCAAAGATAACAAGAAGAAATGAGAACCATAAAGTTCTCGACTTCATATAACGTTTCATTTAATACTTATTTGACCCGTACCAGCCAAATATAACAACAAGGCAACTACGCCCATACCAATAAGTTTAAGGGCTTTTTTGACTACTGATTCACCAATAGATTGATAAAAGTTATTAATAACTCTTTCCGTTACTCTTTCTACAAGTTCTTCAAGTTGGTCGTCTGTTAGGGGGATTTGTGTGTTTGACATGATTAAGTAGCTTGAGTTTGGGCGGTTAAAATTCCGTTGGTAAATGTCATGGAACCATTTGTCCCAAGAGCAGTCAATTTAGCAGTAGTAATCGTAGCATTAATTCCTACGTTTTGTGCAGCCATTGTTCCTAATGTAGGCAATCCAGTAAGGTCTGAATAAGCACCTGTATGAGCTACTGTTGCTAATCCAGTTATATCAGTGTATGGAATAGTAGATACTGCTGTTACAGGACTACTACCATTACCTTTTAAGTATCCAGTTAAGCCTGGAGTTCTGATTGTTGATAAATTTACGTTTGAAAGTGAACCACCAGTAATAGATACACTATCTGAATTCTCAAATGCCATCGTCCCCAAACCATCTAAATTACCATTGGTTTGTTTGAAGATGGTATAGAACCAATCTCTATACTGACGACTATCCACATCCTGATTTACAGGTGGTGGAGGAGGAAGGTTCTGTAATGGAGATACAGCCATTATTTTTTAGGCATCTTTTTAGCTGCGTTCTTACGAGGCTTAGACATTCCTGCCTTGCTCATTGCAATAGCGATAGCCTGCTTCTGAGGACGACCTGAAGCCATCTCAGTTTTAATATTAGAAGAAATAGTCTTTGGGGATTTACCGGATTTGAGTGGCATTATTGTTGCTCCTGTGGAGTAGGGGTTAATTGAGATGCTGCACGTTCTGCTAAGATACCATATAAGAAATTGATAGCTTTAATTGTTTTTTGAGCTTTAGGCACAGTGTAATCCTTAACATCAGCCTCATAAATCTTCATAGCCTGTTGCTTAATATTACCCAACTCAGCCTTTTTGATTAATCCTGTAGCCTCCAATGTAGGAGCAATACGGGTATCAAAGGTATTCATAATTGTGCTTGGGGATTCCTTAGACAGAATGATACGAACTGCATCAGGCACTGCTTTACGAGCTTCAGGGCTTTGACCAATGTATGAGGACAACGCTTTAATCTGAGCTTCTGTAGGAGCCTTCTTGCTAGTTAGAATGTTAGCAAATACATCTTCAGGTCTAGCCCCATTAATAATGTCTTTAGTGTGGTCTTGCGCCCATTTATCAACATTGGCACTCCATGTCTTTTGATTAGCCTGTAACTGAGGAATCTCTTTTTCAAGACGTTTAACAGTTTCACCTGCACGAGTAATCTTGGCTTCTAATCCACCAATAGTTTGTCCATGCTGTCTAATCTTGCCTTCAAGACCTGGAATATCTCTAACCCATCCATTTTTAGGAGTGGCTAACCATTTATCAATTTGAGCAGGAGTTTTATCCTTAACTTGGTTAACGGCATATTGTGTACCGTATTGTGCTGCCTTGGCTTTATCGCCACCAAGTTCAGATACCAAATTATCAAATCCTTTACGGGAGGTAAAGTATTGGTTTAATACGCTAAGAGATTTGGTTTCATCACCAAGAGTCTTTTGAGCAGACTTGGTTTCCCATGCTGCTAAATCCTCTGTGAGTTTGGCATATTCTTGTTTTGCCTTACCAAAGTTAGGCTCCCAATCATATACGCCAGTACCAATCTTTTTAGTCTTACCAGCTTCTTTTACCATACCTTCAGTAATAGACTTACGAAGTTCTTGGGCTAAGGTTGTACTGATAGCACCATAACCTGCTGCTTCACGAGACCCCTTGTCTCCGAGCATACGGATGGTCTCATCAATACCAGTGATAGAGCGTGGTGCTTCATCAGCCTTACCATAGATAGAATCTAATACTTGTTTGACTGCTTTTTCAGAATCAGTGCCAAGTTTTTTGTTATCAATCTTGTTTTGCCAAAATTGTTTGACCGCATCACCGCCCTCGGTACTTTGCCAAAACTCTCCTCTAGCCTCTTTAGCTTCTGCATTAGCAATAGCTTGAGTGTAGTCACGTTCATAGTTAGCTTTACGAGTATCTAACAATGGCTTCTGAGTCATTACAACATCAGACTGCAAGTTATTAGCTAGACTCTCTGTAGGTACGGAAGCACCAAAGTTAACTTGTTGACGTTCAATATCTTGTAATGCTTGTTCTTGAGTTTTAACTTGTGTTGTTTGTACGCCACGGAGCTTCTCAAGTCTGATACGTTCTGCTTCTTGAGCAACGGCTGCTTCAGTTTGTTTAGCTTGTTGACGAGCTGCAATACCACCTTGTAATGCTGCGCCCAATGTCTTAGATGCCTCAGGGGATGCGCCTGCCAATAAATCAGCCTTAGCCTTGTCTACAGCCTCTGTACGCAGTTTGTTTGCAGTAGCAGTAGCGGTGTCCTCAAGGTTAATACCAAGAGCACGAATAGCCCTAGGAACTGCTCCACGGATACCTGTAGTTAAATAACTTGCAATTTCAGCAGGGTATTGGGTAGCCAATTGAGCTAATCCTGTCATACCCATTGAGCCTAATACTTGATACTCACGTGGTAATCCTGCGGCAGATAATAATTGTTCTGTAGATTCACCTACGCCACCTGCTGCAGTCATAGCACCAACTTCACGTGGGCCAATCCTTTGAGCCAATGTACCACCAGCAACCATAGCACCGCCTAATGCTTTTGCAGGTAATCCTGGTGCTTTCATTAGGGCTTCACCACCACCAATAAGATATGGAGATGCGGCTTTAGCACCTGCAGTCAAAGCACCTGTAGCTAATGCAGTTTCACCAATTTTAGCTAAACGCTCAGACTCAGGCACATTCATAGGAGTGCCTTTACCAAATACGGCTTCGGCTACTTTTGTAGCACTAATATCGGTAGGTTCTGCAATCTGACGACGTTTGCCAGTTGGATACATTAATGCTGCACCGCCACCAGTTTCAGCCATAGGGCTTACACCAGTAGGTTGTTGTGGCAATAAACTAGAGAAATCTCCAAAGTCTTGAGTTGATTCTGAAGCACCACTTGGAACAAGAGAGGAGAAATCTCCAAAATCATTTGCCATTAGAAATCCTTGCCAGTTTTTTCTTTGTACATTTTAGCAACAGCATCTTTAGGTGCGCCAGCAGCAATAGCGGCTTGAGCCTGTGTTCTCATTGCATCAGCAGATGCTCCACCACCAGCCTCAGAAGTGCCACCATTTGAGCTTTCTTCAACAAGAGCTTTTAAACGATTCTTGCGTGAAGTAGGCATTTTGTAGTCATCAATACCAGCAGATAATGTATCGGCATATTGACTCTTTTGACCTTTAATTTTTCTTAGGATGGTTGCAGTGTTGTCAGAAGGTTGTACTACTGCAAAGAAGTTACGAGCTGCTTCGCCACCAGTAACCGCCTGTCCAGATGTTTGTCTGTAGTAATCATTACGCATTCTGACAATTAAAGAAACTAAGTCTTGAGATTCTTTTGGAAGGCTTTGATATACATTAGATTTAATATACTTCTCAACAGAGCCAAGTTCTTTTGGCGTTTCTAATAATGAACGTAAGAATTGACTGTTGTCTAATGCTTTTGCTGCTTCAGGTTTTGATAAAATAGTTTCAATCTGTTTAGCAGTTTTTAGACCAACTTCAGATTGATTTAAACGCTTATCAATTTCAGCAGTAATCTTTGTTTCACCGCCTCCACCACCGCCATCACCATTACGGGCTTTAGCTTCAGCAGCAACTACTGCACGCTCTTCACGGGCTGTACGACGGGCATCTTCTGCTTGTTTTAATTGGTCATTGGCAATCTTAGACTGTAATGCTGCAGGAGCTAATGCAGTAATCTTCTTTGCATTATCAGGACTATAAGTTGTTGGAATACCTTTGGGTAAAGGAAGACCAGTATCTTGATAAGCCTGAAGAGCTGCATCCCAACCAGCTTGGTCTTTGGACATTGCTGCAGCATAGATGGAGTCACTTTTAACTTTATCATTCATTTCACGAGCTTTAAGAGCATCTGCTTGTGCAGTTTGACCTAAACGACGAGCTTCAGACATTGCTTGAACACGTTGATATGGGTCTTCAATTAAAGCTGCTTGCATACCCATCATTTTGGATTGTTTAGCAAGTTTGGCAGAATTAACCATTACTTCATTCATTTGACCTGCAACAGTCAAAGAGCCATCATCGTTATATAGCTTGGCATCAGGAATCATTTGATTAGCCATTTTAGCTAATGCAACTGGTTGTCCAGGTTGAGTTACTTGTTGACCTAATTCTGCGGCTTTTTCAGCTTCAATCTCTTTAGTCTGTTCATCCAATACTGCTTGTTGAATATCAAATTTTTGAGAAGTCATCTGCCCTTGTCTATATGCAGACAATGGGTCAAAAGAAGAGGCTAAGTTAAATAATTCGGTTGCTTGTCCAGCCATGATATTTCCTTAAACCGATGGGTTAGGTGATGGGTTATTGTAATTTGAATACAACGTAGCCAATGGGTTAGAAACTTGTCCTAAACCACCTGCAATAGACTGCCAACCACCGTATGTAGAACCTAAGTTAGATGCAGTCAATCCTGCTTGAGCTGCTGCACCTGAGGCAGGAGATTGTGTAGCACCTGATAGTCCAGCTAATGTTTGCAACTGTTGATTATAAGTTTGTGAGGCTAATTGTTGACCAAACTGTTGCCCTTGTAATAAAGCACCACCGGAAACTAAACGACCTTGAGCCGCTTGTTGTGCTTGTAACCCTTGTAGACCTTGAGCCAAATTAAATTGATAACCTGGGGTAGTAGTAACAGATTGTGGGTTGCTCATTAAGTTTTGTAATTGAGCCGCATAACCTGGACGATATTGTGCAAAAGGGTCTGCTTGACGTGCATATTGACCCATCTGTTTACCTGCTTGTAGGCTCATTACACCGCCAGCCAACTTACCAAGTCCACCTACAACTTGAGCACCAGTTTTAGCATATCCAAGAAGGTCACTAAGTCCACCAGCACCAGACTGTACCATTCCCAAATCGGCAGGGTTTACACCACCAGCAATAGCAGCGATAGGGTCAGAGTATCCAAGTTGAGAAGCTAATTGTGTGGCTGTTTTTGCGCCTCCACTTACGGCTTCTGCAGTTGCTGCAATAGCTTCTTGACCAAGTGCAGAAGATGCAAACTCAGCAGAAGCAGTACCTGCAATAGCACCAATATCGGCTGCAGTAGCTGCGGCAGGAAGTCCTAATTCTGCGGCAGGAATACCATAGGTTGCCATAGCTTCGGCTGCAGGAACACCATAAGTAGAAAGTGCAATACCATCAGCTGCAGCAACGGCTTCAGCACTTAATGCGGCTGAACCAAATAATGAACTTCCACCAGTTGCTAATGCTGCTGCACCTGCACCAAGAGTAGCCCACCCACCTGGGATTGCAGAGCCAACAGTTTTGTCAAGACCTGTTAATGCACTATCAACAGAATCGGTAATACCACTAAAAGTATCACCAACGGCACTGCCAATGCTTTCAACAATTCCACCGCCACCTCCACCAAAAGGAGTGCGTTTTAAATCCCATGTCCAACCGCTATGCTTGCTCTTAATGAAACTCATATTTTAGCCTCTACAATAATGTGCCGTTCTTTAAAGCCTAATTTGGTACGCCATAATCTTGCTATAGATTTTCTAGCCGCACCTTGAATCTTAGTAGCTCCAAAGCATTTTAATATTTCTTTAAATTGATTGTAAGTGTCAGTATCACTTATAAACTTACCGCCTACTGCAGTGACAAAAGCAATCCTGTCATTGGGGTAATTCTGAAAAGTAATGGTTGACGCTCCAACCACTTCATTTATCTCGTTAGATGCCACAATTAATACCCAGTGTCCTGTTGACAAATAAACCTTTACTTGGTCTATTGTGTAATCATCTTCCGCATATTTTAACGCATTTGCTAGAAATGGCGATACTTTATCCCATATTTGTGCAACAAAATGGGTTGGAATATGCGTTAGTTTCACCCTTAACTCTCCCCTTGTTCAAAATCAATCTCTAAATATTGAAGTCTCAAGGGTACATTATCTGCGTGTAATAAGTCAAATGCTCGTCTACGGGCTTGTCCTAAACGATTAGCCTGTGATTTAGATGTATTAAGGTTAATATTCACCCAATTAGAAAAGGTCTGATAGTCGTCATTTGTATAGCGTAGTAGGCAGAAAGAATTAATCTTATCTCCTACGACCTGAGCACCGGAAAAGAACTTACGGTCATTATTGCCAAAGTCTACTAACGGAGTACGGCACAATACTTGAATAGGGTTTCCATAGTCATTGTAGTAATTCTGACTAAAGATATAGGATTTACCATTAGTTTCATGTTGAAGAAGATTTTGGTCTTGAAACTTTGTGTAATGGATTAATTTAAAATAACCCTCTACGTTGTTTTCAGTAGAAGTCCAATATGTCCAACCATGTTGAGCCATGTCATATACTAGGGTATACCCTATGTCTTTAAGGTTTAATATGTATAGGGAGTGTCCTGCAGTCTTAATACTAAACGCATACATTGAGTCAGGGTTTGCGTTATTAATGATTTTTTCAATATATTGATTAGATATGACTTGGGGGGTTTGCCCTGCCAAAGCCATTACTTGAAAGCCCTTTTGACGGTTCGTAGAGACCCATACAAGGGTGTTATCCATTTGGACTAGGGTATCCTCACCTGCGGCTCCAAACTGCAATACAGAGTTCTGATAAGGCAGGAATGGGCTACCTGGAGAGACACCTGCATCATAGAAGAATTCAGTAGTTTCTGAACCCATAGCTACGATGTAATTAATAGTACGACCAATGGCTACTAGCTTATCTGCATCAGATACTACTCCGATATAGTTAATTGCCTGCCATGTGGTAGGGTCTTCTACGTTTGAGTTGTAGAGGAGTCCTTCGGGTGTCCCAACAACGTAGTATCCATCCACGAAGACAGCACCGGAAACAGTAGTGCCAGGATAAGAGGTAGTAAAGGTAAGAGTAGTAGAACCACTGAGAGAGGCATTTTGACTTAAAGTTAGAGTTGTTCCAAATATGGTTAATACGTATGTACCTGAAACTATACCTGCGCCTGCAATCAATTGTCCTGGTTGAATGGCTGCATTTGGTGCAGAAAGCGTCACTGTGGGGATTCCTGATACCGTAGTACCAGCTTGAGTAGTAATCGTACCTGAGAGGTCTAGGAGGGTTCCTGTGGCGATTGTATATACATACCCTTTAACTTCATTCTTTAGAAAGACTACAGATTGGTCAATTGAAGCAATAAAGTCATATTCATCGGTTCCATTTACAGTTCCTTTGGCTACTCCATTGTCATAAAAGGTAGTGCCTACAATTGAAAGAAAATGAGTTCCAATACCAAAAATACCTAAACCTGCACCTGCTCCTACAGATTGGTATTCCACCATTCCTGGACGTTTAACAATAGAAAGAGACTCACTCTTTTCAACTTCGATAATTGCATTACCGAGCTTTGAGTCTTTGTCTAGTGTCCCATTACGGGAGCCAATGTTATGACCTAACGGTACACGGGTTATTGGCATTTAGTAGCCTTGTCTAAAACGGAACTCAGGGGAGAACGATGTAGAAGCCTCTTCTTGGCTCCAATCAGTCATCTCGTCTTCTAGTTTAGCTGCACGTTGAGCTAGTTCTGCACGCATTTGAGCAGATGCTCCATATTCCATAGAAATATTGTCAGCTAATCCAAACTTCAAACAGTTAAACCATTCGCTAGGAAACTGGGGTGTAGATGTTGGATTAGTTACATCGGCAATAGGCATTTGAACCTGAAGATGGATGTTATATCCTGAGCCACTTGGTACGTTGAAAACATACAAGTACCCAGTATCTATCTTAGGGTCATAGTAAAATTGATTAGGAATGCCTGGGGATGTCTTAACACCCAATTGCATATATTGCTGACGAGCCATTTGTTGCAGTACAGTATCGTTGTTTTGTGGGTTACGGATAAATGCCATAACAACACGCAATGGTTTATCTGTTACAACATCTGAGCCAATATTAGGGCCGATAGTGTAAATCTTTTGACCCACTACCATTGGCACTACTACTGTGTCTAGTTTCCATAAGGGTAAACCCTTAGTCTGCAATTGCTTAATATAGATGTTAAGAGCTTCAGAACAGTTCTGATAGTCCACCGGAGTAGGCGAGTCACCTGCACCAATTACGCCTAAGGTACGCAATGCGGCACTAATGATGCCATCTCGATTAACTGTATAAACTGCTGACATTTTTATTCCTTACGAAAGGTTCTCTAACTTGTAAATGGTGCTTAAATATATACCTTCAATTTCTTGCAGGATGTTTTCTAAGGCTTCAACTTCACCAGTAATGGCATCGCAATTCTCTTGCATCCATTTTAAATCTTCATTAAGCCAATATAGAATAGGTCTTTCTAAATCAGCTTCAAGTTTTTTGACTTCAATAAGCCCAAATTGACCTTGGTAAGCCTCTACTAACTTATCAACTGCATCAATAATGTTGTCATAGAATTTTTGCAATGCCTTGTGCTCAGAATAGGACTTGGTAGCCCAATGAGCTATATGTGCTTCATTACGAGCAGCAAATACTTTTTCGACTAATTGTTCAATCATTTGTAGGCTCCTTAGGCTCTTCAATTAAGGCATATTGTTGCTGGAGCTTTTGTAGCAAAGGATATGCCCCAGACTCAGTAGGCAATTGCCCTATTACACGAACAATAAATGCCGCTTCGTTATCTTCTAATGTAAATGTTTTCATATTATTTCCTAAAAATTAAATATTTATTCCAATACCCATGTCCAAGTGGGGGCTACAGTATAAGTTATAGAAATTGTTTGGTTTGGCAATATTCTATAACCTGTTGACAAATATGGACAAGTTTTTCCATTAACAACAACGGCAGTACCAGTTCCTCCAGTAATAAATATTGTAGCAGGTGCTCCATAAGTATTGGTTACAGATACTGTTGTTGCAGGAACGGCAGGAGCAGGCGAAATAGATGTCAAAGATAAACCATCGTTACTAACAATATAGTTTCCAACTTGTCTTGGGTCGCCAGTAGTGGGATATGTACATAATACAAAAGTATTTCCTATTGCTGTAATATATGTAGGAGTTGCGCCAAAACCAATTCCATTCGTACAATTTACTATTTGATTGCCTATAAGGGTAACATAATGTGAGCCATTTAATTGATAAGCAATACCATTTGTTCCATTATATCCATTAACAGATTGTCCAATTATGGTTATAAATTGGTCACTGGTCTCAAAAATAATCGCTGAAATTCCAGTAGATACACCTGAAGATGTAATATTTCCACCTATAATTTGACAATAGTTACTTTCTTGAAACCAATAAGCATTATAAACTGATTGGTCAATATCAACACTTGTAAATGTGCAAAATGATGGAGCTACTGCAACACCAGACCCTTGAGCAACAATAATTCCATAATTTGCTTTTGAAAAAATGCAGTCAGTAAACTTACATCCTTGACAATCATTTTCCAAAAGAATAAAAGTATTACCAGTTCCAAAAGTAACATCATTGCAATTTATTTTAGAAAATAAACCAGCAACACATCGTCTAACATAAATAGTATTATCTTGTGTACCGTTTCCAATATTTTGAACAATATAATTTTGTAGATTTACAACAGAAATATAATCTGTATCGCTTGAACTCCAAACTTTAATTCTTCCTGCTGGTAATGATGATGTACCAGAACTTAAACAATCTGTAATGGTATGAAATCTTCCTCTATCTAAAATAAAGTTATTTACACACCCATAAAATCCAACATTTTTTATTGCTGTTGTTTCACATAAAGTTAAATGAATACCATCTACAGTTGCTGTGCTTCCGCAATTAATTTGAAAATCGGAAAAACTAATGTTTACATAAGACATTGCAGTTTCAATTAATGAAAATATAGTTATTCCTGCAGAATTTGGGGTAATAATTGTTTGTCCTGTTCCAGCACCTTGAATAGCAATGTTTGCATACATTGTCAAAGAACCAGTTTTATATGTTCCGCTAGGAAAATAAACTTGACCACCACCATTAGAATGTACTGCATTTATTGCAGCTTGAATAGCCGATGTATCATCAGTAGAACCATCACCAACCGCACCAAAATCTTGAACACTTAGAAATTCTGAAAGTTTTTCGTTAATATTCCTATTGACTGCACCTGAAGGTGTAGAACTACCATTTTTTAAATCAAATTTTGGTATTAATGTTGTCATTGCTTATCCTTTATTTTTGTTTCAGAACTTCAAGTTCCGCAGATAATTGTTGAACTGCTTTCCAAAGAACAGCAACCATATCCATACCTGACATTTTAAGATTATCAGGGTCGCTATCTTCTACTATATTTTCATCACCTTGATTTGCCAAAACATCTTGAGCCGACCAACCTAAATAAGTACGACTTGCTGGCGTATCATCTTCTCTTGAAGTTTTAAATTTGTAAGCAATTGGATTAACTTTATTAACAAAATCTAGCCCTAAAGATACAGGCCTAATGTTTGTTTTATCTCGTATATCGGATGTTGTAATTGTAGATGTTTTGCAATATAAAGTAGTTGTACTGTTATTACCCAAAACAACAATATTTGATGCAGTAGTGATATTTACAAGTGCATCAGTACCTGATTGATAGCCCAAACACACATTGTTAGAGCCTGAAGTAATGTTTGTCCCAGCTTGATGACCTAAACCTGTATTGTTGGAAGCAGTTGTAGAACCTAAAGAAGATTCACCTATGGCTGTGTTATTGCTTCCCGTGGAATTTGCAAATAAACTTCCATATCCCAAAGAGCTATTAGAACTTCCTGAAGTAGAAGTGTATTGAGACTGAAATCCTACAGCGACATTAATCCCTGTTCCTGTATAGCTTCTAAGGGATAATGCTCCTATGGCGGTATTGTAATTTGTTGTAACAGCGCTAATTAATGATGAATCTCCAACAGCGACATTGTAACTTCCAGTTGTTAAATTAGATAATGTGCTAACTCCCAAGCTGTTATTGTTACCGCCAGTTGTTAATAATTGTTGTGAAGATTGTCCAACAGCCGTATTTGAACCGCCTGTAGATGAGCCACTTGTACCCGCTAAAGCAAAATCCCCAATACCAGTATTTTGTTGTCCTGTGTTATATATGCCTGAATAAGAACCAACATAACAATTAAATGAAGCATTACTTACTGAACCAGCAAAAAATCCTAAAGCTGTGCTTCGAGTTCCTGTGGTGTTTGACCCTAGGGCAGAAGAACCAAGACTGGTATTTGAAGATAACGAGCCTCCACCAAGACCAACATTTATGCCATTAATAAAAATATCAGTACCAACAATTAATTTGTATGTTCCTGAAGCTGTTGCTCCTAATAATAATTGACCAGCATTATTAAGAGTCATTTTTAAAGTGTTAGATGCAGCTCCAGCAGTTGTTAAATAAAAATATAATCCTGCTCCAAGACTATTAGTTGCAATAGCTCCTTCTGCTACACAGCTAATAGTTCCTGAAGTTAAAGCTGTGGTGCCGTCATATCCTGACCATTGAATTTGACCTAATGAATCTCCAGTTGCTACGGTAGTTTTAGCTGTTTGGCTTCCACGAGCTTTAAGCATTTGAAAAACAGGAGGATTAGCATTGGTATCAGCACGACTTAAAGTTGAAAAAGCTCTACCATTTGACCAAATATTAAGTAATTCAGTACCAGTTGCTACACCAAAATTAACTACTCCTGTAGCACCTAATGTAGTAAATTTTCCTGATGCTGCTGTTGTTGCGCCTACAGTTCCGTTATGAGGGCCACTAAATCCTGTTGATGTAAGGATAGTTCCGTCAAAAGTTAAATTAGCCGATTGTGTAGGCGTTGTAGTTCCTTGTCCATAAGGAACATAATTGGTTGTATAAGTAAATGCAGGAGCTTTACCGTTAAAGGTATTCCAATCAGTACTGGTTAAGTATCCGTTTACACTGGTAGTAGCTGCTGCCATACTAATAGCTGGAGTAGAACCACCACTACTTACTACTGGTGCAGTACCCGTTACGCTTGTAACCGTCCCTGTTGTAGGAGTAGTCCATGTAGGAGTGTTTCCTGTTCCGGCAGATGTTAATACTTGGCCTGCTGTTCCTTGTGCGCCATCAAAGCTAGTTGTGCCTGTAACACTTAAATCTACAAAACTACCATTTTTAGCGGTTGTAGCACCAATAGTCATGTTATCCATTGTTCCTACATTAGTAGGCTTAATTTCAACAGAACCAGAACCAGTTGGGTTTATGTGTACATGACCTGTACCAGTAGGGCTGATGTCAATTTGTGCGTTTGTACCGTTTAAATTGGTAGAAACATTGATGGACATATTGTCCCCACCGCCAGCACCTACACTCATTTGGGTAGTGCCACCTGAGTTTTTAAGTGCTAAACCACCTGAATTTGATGCTTGAACAATAGGAGTTGTTACGCTAGTAGAAGCAGCAACAGTGGTAAACGCACCAGTAGTAGCAGTTGTTGCACCTACTGTACCATTTAATGCTCCCGCTACTCCACCTGAAGCGGTTATTAATCCAGTAAATGTATTTACTTCATCTAGCTTTGGAAAGTCATTTAAAGAAGCTGCAACTAAACGAAGAGATACCACAGCACCTGAAGCAAATATAGTTCCTGTAGTTCCATCTTGTCCACGAACAATAGTAAATGTTGTCCCTGATACTGCAGTTACTTTAACAATCTCAATAGTTGTTTGAGTAGCTGCATCAGCTAATGTGCAATAGAAATATTGTGAGCCTGTAGGAATTGGAAAGCCTGTCGCAGATGTAACAACCATTGAAGTTGCTATAGCAGTAATACCACCATTTAAAGTAGTATTACAGTTATTTGCGAAAAGCATATTAGCCATTAATTATTTCCTATTTCAGAATTTAAATCTTTTGATTGGTCAAATTGTTTTTTAATTTGTTCATTAATTTTAATTATTAATCCATTTGACTCTTTCCAAGGCAAATTAACTAAAGCATTATTTAAAACTAACAATTCTTCCTGAGTAAATTCTAATTTAATTGTTTTCATTTTTATACGTTGTAATAAGGTATTTTTTTATTTGTCCCAGATACTTTAATTACTATGTAACCAGATACTGCTCCTGGAGCTGCGCTACCACCACCTGAACTTGCAGTGCCTGAAGTTTCACCCGAAATGCAAACTCCAGTATTAGGAAGACCGCTTGCAGAACCAAATGCTTGCAAACCGCTACCACCTATATTGCCATCTACATCAATTAATAGTAGATTTGCGCTATTTGCCGCATTTACTGCTCTTAAAAAATATCCTGTAGGCGATGTATCTGTACTTCTTTGCAATAAAATAGTTTCGCTGTTGTTTGAAAATTGTTTTAATGTTAAAGCAACATTGGTAACCGTAAGTGCAGCAGAACCTGGAGGATTAATAACAATTCCTCTACCACCTGTTTGACTGTTAATAACTAAAGCATCATTTGAATTTTGAATAAGCTGCCCAATTTTCCAGCTTGTTCCAGTAACACGCACAATTTCAATACCAATGTCAGGATTGTAAGTACCTAAACCAGTAATACTTAAACCTTTTACATAGGCTGTTGGAGAAAAATTATTAACATCCATTTCATAGCCAGTAAAAATACCGCCAGCGTTTACATTTGCTTGAAGAACAGTATTAATAGACCATACATTTGATGCAGCATCAGGAGCATCACTAATTGCTCCAGCATATAAAGCAACACTTTGACCTACATAATCGTCAGGCTGTAGCATTTCTACGTTAAATGCAGCAATACCACCACCAGTAGAACCCGGCTCAGAAGATTGAGATTGGATAAACGGCCCAACAGCTAATTGACCATTATTGGTTGCCATAATTGGAAAGTTGCCTGCGCCACCACCTGAACCAGTAAAATTTGCAGCAACGCTAATATCCCAAAATATTGATTTTGTACCCCATGTAGGAGTTGTATTTAACAAGTATGTTCCAGTAGGAACTAATATTGTTCCACCATCAGAAGATAAAGCATTAATAGCATTTTGAAATGCTGTTGAACTATTTGCAACGCCTGTAGGGTCTGCACCAAAATCTAATACAGATATGGATTCTTGAAGTTTCTTTTCAACAGTTCTTGTAACTGCTCCTGTAGAACCTTCATTGTAAAGAACATCATTAGCAAATAATGTGCCTGCAGCAACGCTTACACCAACCAAAAATTCAACAATATCACCAGCATTAAGACCTGTATTAAAGGTAACTGTATTTACATTAGTTTCTGAATAATTAACACCTGATACTTGTTTAGAGCCATTTACAAATACGGCTAAGTTGTTAGTTCCAGTGGCATAGTCAAAGTTTACTAATGTGAATACTGTTTGCCCTTGGGTGGCAGTCTGCGTCTCTTCTTCAGTAGAGATTACTGCTTGACCTGTTAGGAAGTTCATACCAGCCGCAGTAATACGCAACTGGACGTTATCACCAATGTTAAAGGCTTGTGCGCTTGTACCTTCTGCACCACGAACAACAGTCAGGGTATCACCTGAACGTGCGGTACATTGCATAATCTCAAAAGCACCACCTAAACTGATACTGGTCACAGTCACGTAAAAATAGTCTCCACCTACAGGAGTTGGGAATAATGCTCCCATGCCATCCTGAACTTGAATAGTAGTTTGAGTGCTGGTAATTCCTGCTGCTAATGCAGAGGCTGCGTTGTTGGTGTATAAAGGACGGCCCATATATTATCCTAGTGTAAGTTTGTCAACCGCAAATCCATTTACTAATGGATAAGTGGCTGTAATAACGGTAAAAGTATCCGGTGGTTGCGGACGAGCAACGGGGACGGACATATTGTCTGGGATTCCCCTTAAATAGTCTTGAGGCTGACGAATTTCCCAATCGTAACTACATACCCACAAGCCATCCCATCTAAGTCTTAATGTAGAAAACTTATATTTATGACCGCAGGCATCGCAAATTGCGTTGTAATCACCATTCCGTAGAAAGTCAGCGTGTCCCATTTACACCTCTGTTGGAGAATAAACTGGGATGTCACCTAAGCAAGTATAGGTATTACCTTGGTTAGTTGTGCAAGTCATAATTAGGCGATAAATGTTATCTGCTACACCACCAATGACTCGTTGAGTTGCTTTGCCAAGATTTAGGTTAACACTACCTGTCAAAATTGCAGATGGGTTAGGGTCAGTTCCTTGGGCGGTAATAGCAGTACAAGTACCAGTAGTTAGTGTTTCGCCAGTATTTAGAACGGGATTAAAGTCGAAGCTAAACAACTCCGATTCTGTGGTGAGCTTGTAGCTAAATTGCGCCATTATTTTTGAACCTTTTTATTGCTTGTGTTTGCAAGGACAGTTCGTTGCTTGTATAAGTCAACTAATCTGTCTTTAAATTGTACTACGCTCAACCGTTCTTTATAAAGCTCTGTTACCCTGTCTCTAAAGTCAGCAGTAAAAGTATATCGAATTACTGCCCCTAATCTAGGGAAAAACTCAGAAAGTAATGTTGCTATTGTAGCTGAAATTGCACTCAATAGCTTATTAATTTGCTTAAATAGTGAAGCTGTAGTATTGGAAACAACGACAAATAACTTATTAATTAATTTTCCTACTGTTGCGGTAGTGGTTGATGTAACGGATAGGATTACACCTAGGATAAATGTACGAATTACGGTAGCTGTGCTAGTAGAGATGTAACTTAGGGTTTTCCCTATGTATTTGATAAATGTGGCGGTTGATGAACTGACCACAGATAGGGCTTTAGGGACACTTTTGAATAAAGATGCTGTTGTGGTACTAGCAGCCGATTTGGTGACCGCTATAGCCTTTTGAATGCTTATTACCGTAGCCTCTGTAATAGATAAAAGGATAAGGTAAAAAGTACTTTCTGTGAGAATTACTACTGACATTTCAGTTACAAGGTCTAAAGACTTGCTAATTGCCCTTATAAAGCTAGATGTTGTAGTAGAAGCTACGGTTAATAGCTTTCCAGGTAATTTGATTAAAGTTGCCGTAGATGAAACGATTGTTGCCGTTAACGTCTTAAATAGGGTTAATAACCTGCTAATTGTCGCTGTGGATGTTGCTGAGGCAGATAATGTTCTAAAAAGGGTAAGTAATTTGCTTATTGTGGCTGTAGTAGCTGATGTTACTGAGAATGTTTTAAGATAACTTAAAACTTTAGAGATGGTGCTAGTGCTTGTAGATGTTGCCGTTAATGTAGGAGTAAGAGTTATCGTATCTTCTGCATTAATTGCGACTCTATTTACACTAGACCCATTTATTGCCATTTTTAACTAAATTGTACTTTTACAGTAAATTGAATACTGTCACCATTGCTTAATGCAATACCTGTAAAGTCACCCTTTACAAACAAGTTACCAACCGTTATAGCATCAAACGTACCAGCATTGGTAATGGTTTGAGATGTACCGGAAGTCAATGTACCAATAACTTGAAATGTGTCATTGGTTGTAGAGGTTGTTTGTTGAGTGGCTGTACCTGTAGCACGAGAAGCAGGAGATGCAGATTCACTAAATAAAGTCGTGTCAGTTGCCGCAGTAGTACCAGCACCAGTTCCCCATGCTACATAAAGGGGAGTAGTACCGCTACCATTAATACGGTTAGTAACAACGGCTTTTCCTGTGTTTACTAGGAGTGTAGCCATTTTTTAAATCTCCAAATGATTCGTTTAATTGGGTTCTTATGCCAGTAATCAACCACGCCTAATTCCTCTACAGTTCCATCGGCACGAATAACTGTGGCGATAAACTGTATTTCTTTTGCGTTGCTGATTGCGTGTTGCATATTAACTCGCCTTTACAATTTCTAAAACAATAGAAAAAGATAAATTAGTGGTTGCAACGCCACCACCAGTTGTAGTCAATAAAATGGTTTGATTTGGTGTTGTAGCATTGTTGGTAATACCACCAAAATCACGACCTTCCATTTCACCACGACCTGTAGCATTCCAAAGTGTTGCAGGTGTACCACCGCCCCAAATTAAGTCTACTTGTAGAGCATCTTCAATGTCGTAATTAATTCTTGTAACACGTAAAGAGCCAGCTTTACTGCCTTGAGCATCAATTTGGTCTAATGTTGCTGCATTAACGATAGACTGATTTGTGTAGTCTTCAGCGTTAACATAGCCACTAATTTTGACGGTTGTATTTCTATAACCATCATTTAGAATTTGAACTTTAATGTCCTTAGCCATGATTAATAACCACCTTTAGGCTTTGGAGCTTTAGTTGGTTGTTTAGGTGTTTTACCAGCCGTTTTCTGTGGCTTTTTAGCGCCGTAAGGAGCAGTAACGCCCATTCCGATTGGTTGACCATCACGTAATTTTTTGTTTGGCATATTCGTATCCTTTAAGTTAGAGAAAAAACCCCCTAGAAACTTTTTGAGTAACTAGGGGGATTCCTACTCACGTGACGAGCTATTAGGCTCCTGGAGTACCCCACAATGCACGTGGGTCACCCCATCCAAACGCATAACGCTCATAAGACTTAGCTTTGGCATTCATGGTGTCAAAGTCATTGTCTTGGTCGAAAGTAATCGCTTGACGCTCTTGGTGAATCATACCAGTACCTGTTGGAACTTGAGCACGGATAAACCATGCTTTAGTAGAGGTCAGATAGTGATTCATCTTAATGCCTTCTGGGAGGGCATTAGTTGCGTTCAATACGTTTACCGCGTTTGATGCAGTTCCAGGAGGGTTAACACCTGTGTTGTATGAGTATACAGACTTCAAAATACGGTTAGCTTCAAACCAGTTGCTTGGGTGAACGATTAAGCTCTTAGGCATCAAATTGATACGTAAGCCACGGTCATTCGTTGCCAACATCTGCTGAATCATCAAGTTTTCGATAGCTGCCTCAGACAAGTTAGCTGCAACAGTTAACAAGTTAGAGAAAGTACCACCTGAAGTGTTTGGATGAGAAGCGTTCAATAATGAAACACCGTCACCACCAGCATATGAATTGTCAAAAGCGTTGTTGTAGGTTGCAGCAGCTACGTTCTCTTTGGTTTGACGCATAGAGAAAGCATTTGCAGCAGCACGACGCTTAGAAACAACTTCATATAAGTTGTCAGCTAATTCTTCTTGAGTAACGATATAACCCAAACCATAAGCAACGTTGGTCAAACGTGTTACGAACCCTTGAACTTCGGAATCATAAGAAACGCCAGAACCTTGTGTCTTACGTGGAGCCAATCCAAAGCCAGTAGCTTGGACATACTCTTCGTAGTTCTTGTCAGATTGAGTTGTATCAAAAAGGTCTGTATATTCTACAGGATGTTCGTTGTATGAACGACCCCACCAGGCTTTAATACCAGGCCATAGGGCTTTTGGAAACGAACCAGTTGTAATTACACCAGCCATTATATTCTCCTAATTAAACGCCAGCAGTGCCAGTGGCAAGCTCGTGTTGGTTGAATTGAATAATAAAATTGGCATATGGCCCAATGCTATTACTAATTGCTTGTTGATAACCCAAAATTTTCAATGGGAGCGTGCTAGTTGTTGCAGGTGCAGTCAATACAGTTGCAGACAATTGGCTAGACAAAGAAGGAGCAGCTACAGTGTAGGATGCGTTCTTGTTAGCGTCAGTTGTTACGAATGTTGTGCCATCGCCTTGGATTTCGAACACTTGACGTGGGTCATCGTTCACCAAAACATAATAAGCACTAGACTTAGTTGCAGGGATACCAGTAATTGTCAGGTCAAGGGTTACACCTTGAATTGATGGATTGCCTGGGTTAGGGTTTACTACACCTACGACTACACCACGTGGGGTGTTACCGGAGGCACATTTTGCAACAGCAGGGATACCGTTTGCATCGGAACCAGCAATAGTCTTAACTACGTCACCAATGTAATACGCAGAGGTATCACTTGATGGAATGTAGTATGTACGTACTTGTTGGTTGCTTGCAGCACCACCGCCATAAATAATGGGAGAGAATCCCATTGGGGCGTTTAAGTTTGCCATTTAATACTCCAAATAAAGTTAAATTAAGTCCGTTTAATCGAGATATTAGACGTATAACGCCCATCTTGACCATCAGAACCATTAATATTTCCACCAGCAATGGCTTCTTCAATACGCTTGTTTTCATTTGCAATTTCGGCCATATCTTCCTCATGCCATTCTTGCTTGATTTTCATCAAATAAGCGTACAGGGGATGCCCTGCTTCGTTAGTTCCTACCTTTTGTTTGATTTTGTCCGCTAGGTCGACATTTAATGGAGTAATTCCATATACTAACTCAGTCTCACCTCGTGTAACAAACTCATAGCCGCTATTTACTGCGTTCTCAACGTTTCCATCGTCATTCATCCAGCATAGATGATACCCAGGAATATCATTTTGAACTGCCAAAGATAATTTTGGTGTACCAATCGAATTCCGTCTTGGTCTTTGGGTTTGTGTGCGAACCTGCTCGGTTTCACGGTCAGCCTCAGACCTAACCTGTACATCAGAATTACTTTGCTCTTTTCTTACTCTTGACATTATATTACTCCTAACTGATTTTATGTGTAATTACTAGATAAAAACAATACTTATTCACCAAAATATTCTTTGATGTACTGTTCTCTTGTTACTAAACCTTGCTTTTCAAACTTTTGGCAAGCTGATTTTGCTTCCGGTGGCAAGTCAGCAAAGCCTTTTCCACGTGGGCCTGATGGTTTTGCTGTAGAACCTTCTACTGGATTAGGCTTACTGCGGTTGGCATTTGTAAACTTTTCAGGATACATACGTTTTACACGCTTTGTTACTTCATCCAAGAATTCTGTACCAATTAAGGTAGGATTCTGACGTTTTACCACTTCGCCAATTAAATTAGCTTCTGCAGTTAACTCAGTATCTTTACCAAACCAACGGTTATCTTCTTGCCATGAGATGAATGCTGGGTCAATAGCTTGACTTGGGGCAGCAATCTTATCTTCTTTACGGGCGGTTTTAAGTTCGTCGATAGCATCATCAACTTGTAGCACCTTTTCACCGTCTCCTGCAGCAATAGCTTCTTTCTTTTGCTCACGAAGGTCAGACATTGCACGCTCATAGGCACGCTTTTCTGTATCGGCATGAAATTTCTTGAATTCCATCATTGTGGACTTCATTTCAGATACTTCACGCTTTAGGAATTCATTGTCCTTACGCAATAGGGCATTAATCTCTTTACCCTTCTTAACAAAGGTATCTGCATCAACCCATTTATCTTCAGGGCCGTTGTAATCTTCCTGTGGAACCCATCCTTGACGCTTGGCTTCGGCTAAAGTCTCTTCGTCAACTTCAGGTGTAACTTCAGACTGCACATCTGCTTCCATAGTTGATGGGGTTAAGTCATCTACTGTTACTTGGTTTAGTTCTTCACTCATTTACTTCTCCTTTTTTTACTAATGCTACGTCTAAATCATTAATTACTCGGTATTCTTCTACTGTTAAGTCGTCTTTTGTGACTTTGATGATTTGACCAGCATAACGTCCAAACTTGATGTAGTCTCCGACTGTACACCATGGATAGTCTTGGTCGGCATAAGCAGTATTCCCAACTTCGACAACTGTTCCTGCGTCTTGTCCAAGTTGCTCTTTGTCTGCGTAAGAGTCTGCAATAATAATCCCAGATTGCGTTTTTCGTTCAACTTGGTCAACCTTTACAAGGATGCGATGACCCGTTGGAACCCATCCACTCGTATTTTCTACTGTCATTGTTATTCCCCTGCAATATCTGCATAATCTAAGTCAATAATTTGATTGATGGCATAAATACCACCTAAAGCAAATTGATTGTCCCCATCAGTTGAAAACTGACGATTAGCCCAACTCTCCATTGTTTCCTGCTTTGCCTTCTTCAGGTGAGAAAAAAACTCAACTGTTATTGGGTGTAGCTTCCAATCCTGATATTCCGCTTGATTCATTTCCTATTCCCTTTGTTGTGTCTGCGGTATCTTTCTGTAAATCCCGCATTAACTCGATTGACCTCATAATACCGTCCATGTGAGCCTTCTTCGCTCCAATTTCGGTTTGCAACATTGCAATAGCGTGTCCATTCTTCATCTCGTCGGCTTCTTCGAGAAGTTTTACGGATTTTGCTTGCAATTCTGTTACCTTAGCCTGCTGAAGTTCTGCTTCAGACATTAACTTGGCAAGGCCGAGCTTAAATTTAAGTTGATGGTTAACGGTTCTTTCTTCGTTCTTCATCTTCTCAATTTCAAACTTGTAATTTGGTTGAGGTGGGATAGCGTTAGGGCCTGTTGGGTCAGGAAGAATTTGGTCAATTCCTGGAACTTTGAGTGCCTCTAAGTAACGCTTATTAACTTCATAGGTATTGAAACCACCGCCTTGTGCGGCTAACTGTGCTACGGATTGTGCTTGCATTAGACGTTGGCTATCTGAAACAACGTTAGGGTCTGCAGCAGGCTTGATTAATTTGACATCCAAGATGTAATCGTCAGGTGAGATGAATTGCATCTCATTGTTGTACTCAAACTCGATGCTCTCCGGTGGGAGATACAATTGGTTTAGACGATAGAGCTTTTGGAACTCTTCCTTCATGGCTCTCCAAGTACGCTTGTAGATACCATTAAATACTTTCATTCCTTGCTCGACAGTGTTACGGCTTGTTTCGGCAGGAGTGTTTTGACCAGGTGAAACACCAGTCATAATGTCGGTTGCACCCGCAATACGCTCACCGTAATTGATGAGCAGTTGCAGCAATTGGTATAGAACTGCTGAAGGCTCACGGGTTGGTAGTGGGAATATGTTAGCACGTAAGTCGTCGCCAGTTGAATCTACACGCTTCCATTCTTGTGGCTTGAATGTGTAATCGCCACCTTTAATCTTAACGCCACGCCCTAAGAAGCCACCACCTGTGGTAGCCATTGTGCCAGCATCAATCAACTGGTTAACAATCGTGTTAATAGAATCGTTTAGTGGGCCAAGTAATGTACCGAATCCTAGGTCATAGAATCCACCATCAGGACTAGGTATAAACCCGTACTTGGTAAAGTATTTTTCAGGATTAATGCGGACAATCTTGTCGTCACGACGCTCAATAGAGCTTTCAAAGTAACGGGCTACGATACGGTAAATCTTTGATGTGTCTCTACGGATAAATACAATGTACGGCTCTTTGTAACCGTCTTCATCCAAGTCCATCCAGCAGTGCATCTCAAAGAACTCGTATGGAGTATCTGGGTCATCAGTCTGCTGATAAACACCTTGAGCTTGTTGCTTTGCCTGATTAAGCATATTACTGCTAACCTGCGTTGGAGGAACTTCTGTTTCAGGGGTAATAAAGATGCCACGTGCCTGACGCTCATGCAAGTCATTAGAAGACAAGAAGATGCGTTGAGATACTCGTGGGCTATCTACAATAGACTTCGTGTAGTAGTTAACGATAAAGTCGTTAGGCAGTACAAGTTCTGATACGTTGTGACCTTTGATTGAGTCAAAGTATGACTTCTTGATTGCAGTGCCAGCAATAGCTTGGACTAGCAATGTGCGGTCTGTGTTCTCTTCCCAACCTTCGTCCTCTTCCATAACCTGATAAGTCATGTGGGTCGAAATACGTTGAGCTTGCTTGTGTAAGTCGTTTGTTGGGTCTGAGCCGTAAACTTTACACTTAACTACTTCGTTATTAGATACAAGGGATGGATATGCTCGGCTATGATATTGCATAGCAGCAATCGTAATCAATGGAAACTTAACATTAGAAGCACCAGGCCAAGGGAAAGTCTTTTTATCTACAACTTGCAGAGCGAGTTTATTGGCTTTCTCATTGCGGTCTTCCCAATCTAGGCGTGATGTTAGGTCGAGGTTAATCTCGTCCATCAACTTAAAGCCTAGTGAGGATAACTCCCCAGCGTCCATTTCAGCAGCGATATTTGGAGAACTGAGTAGAGTTTCTAGTTTCATTGTTTACCTTGTGGAATTCTTTAAAGAAAAATAACAGATTGTTATTATACAGTCAATAGGTTTGTCTAATAACCTGTGAAGAATCCCCTGCCTTCCCCTGTAGATTCATAGGTATTGCCAAACTCTTCTTGGTACTCTTCTTCCCATCTTTCTTCGTTAGTAGGGGCAACTATGACCTTATCTAAAGCTAGTCCGATATAGGCTAGGGCATCTACTTGGTCATCGTGCTGTCCACGGGGAAACACTAACAACTCATCTACTAATCCAGGATACCATTTCCTCTCAGTATTAAACCGGACTCCTCCAGCCCTCATTCGAGCTTGGAGTGGCTTCGCCCTTTGTTCTTTATCAACCTTTGGAGTCACTGCGTGTAGGTTAATGTACATCCCACGTTTGACCATCTCGGCATTGAGGAAGGCATCTAGGGTATGTTTAATCTGCCCTTTTTCGGCAATAAACAGGTTAGGCTCATACTTTTCCTGCACCCAAAACATATTTTCAATAATCTCAAAGCCGTCCCAACGTCCTCTACGGATGTCTACGACGTGCATTAGTCCTTCTTGGTCAATCCCCGCCACCGCAATAACGGTGTAGTCGCTCTTAGTCTTCTTGGTAATAGCAAAGTCAACAGCAGCGTAATACTCCAAATACTCAGGAGTGTCGGAATGAATAAGGTCATCTTTATGAAAATAGGCGTTTTCTGCGTCAATAGGCTTATTAAGGTACTCTTGGCTATAGCCATCGGGGTTTCCTTGGTTAATGTATCCTTGGCGGATTTCTTCTAAAACCTCACGGGATAGCTTCTCAGGCCATAGTATCTCGGTAAAGTCTTCATTGTGTGCCTCAAACCGCTTAGAGACCCAGGTAGAATCTTTTAGGAGTCGCTCTAAGGCTGAGTCCATATGCAATACAGTACCCACCATTCGTATCTTGCAGTATTCTGAGCCGCAAGGCAGTAGGTCATTCATTAGCCAATTACGGAATTTCTCACGTCGTTGGGGGTTCATTACCTGCTCTGCGCCCTCGGCATCGTCAATAATAATCAGATTAGGGCGTTTACCGTTCCATTGAAGACCACGGACTTCCTGCTCAGAACCTTTGGCAATAATACAGAACTGGCTGCCGTCTTTCATTTCCACGACAATTTCAGCCTCGGTATCCTTGATTAGGCGGGATACTCCAAACTGCTCACGTAACTCTTGGTTAGCAAGCAGCTCTGCCTTGATGTTGGCTAGGAAGCGAACTACCTGTCCTTCAGTCTTAGACACCAGGACGATGAAGTCATTTTGCTTAAATAGGGCAGAAACGAGGGTGCAAGAGAAAGTCACTGCGGTTGTTTTGGCAGTTCCACGGGGGGCGGCAATAGCCACTCTTTTATGGTCAGAACAGAAATCATCCCATAGAACACGGTGAAACGCAGGAATAGCCTTTAGAGCATCCATACGGGGCGCAAGAAACACTCTGACAAAACCTTCAATTAACTTACTGTCTAGCTTCATATTTCCCTAAAAGGCTCATTTTCCTATATAGAGAGTATAAACCCTAAATTTGAAAAATCCTATATAGCGAGAAACGCAGTTTCGTTTTTCTACGAGAAATGCAATATGGATTAGAAGGCAAAAGTCTAAATTTGAATTTCTACAGTAGCGTCGGAGAGGGCCATGCAAAAATTCTTTTTTATAAAAAATTTCCCCCCTCCCCCCTTCTAGCCCGTTCCTGCCTATATATAGCCCAAAATGGGGGAATAGGTCTCCCCTATCTATATAGAGAGAGTAGATACTGTATATAAACACAGTGCCTGGAGTAATTAAGGTATCTAGGGCTTGGCCTAGGGTTAACCCTGAGGGAAGAGGCATTCAGTCCTAGCTAGGGAATTCCCAAGTCGGTTGGGCTCTCTTTATCTCTGACCCTTTCCAAGTTTAATAGCTCTATTCTCTACTCTCTCCTAGTATTCTCTCTATATGTTTTTAGTATCTCTATATGAATGGGTAAGATAGTTTGTAAAAGGCTTTATTGCGGGCGTTTCGCATCTCATTGAATCTGCTTAAAAAATAGGCACTTCCCACGAGCTCGAGACTAAGGGAAATCCCCTACCTTACAACTGTAAAAATAAATACAAAAAAGATTTGCGTATATATAAAAACTCCTGTATTGTTTCAGTTAATGGAGTTGCACTTTGCTCTCCAGGATTACTAACCTTAAAGGAATAGAACAATGAGCAAGAAACAAGACCAAGAGAACGCAAGAGTAGAGCTAGACAATATTTTGCGTGACATCAAAACAGATACTATTTACACAGTTTTACGCCATGTAAGCTCTAGCGGTATGCAAAGAGAAATAAGTATAAAGATGATAGATGCGGACAGAATCATTCATCTTGATTACTTGGTATCTACTGCTTTAGGAATGAAACAAGGAAAGCACAACGGGATTGTGGTTCGTGGTTGTGGTATGGACATGGGATTTCATATTGTCCACAACATTCTTAGAGCTATCAATCCATCTAAACAATATCGTCACGAGTGGATTTAAGGGGGATTTATGAACAAATTATTCGAGGTAGTTTCTTTCTTGGCTCTTGGTATTACTTTGGGCTATATGTTTGCAGTTGCACTTTTGGGGGTTTAATCATGCAATTTAATTTAGTGGTGGACATCAACGAATCCGACATTGTCGAAGCTATGGAACTCAACGGACTAACGAGGGAAGAAGCAGTACACAGAATAGGAAACAATTTATATATGGGCTTGTCTTGCATTGATGCCATGTTGCATCGTGATTTAGGCATTGAATGTACTGATTCTTATGTGGGGGTTTAAATGAATATCAAACAATTAGGAAGCAATCAGACAGAACTAGAAATTAAGGGGGCTAGGGTGCTTTTTAGCTACTCAACTCCCGTCGCTTGTGAGTCTGTCGGTAAGTGGTATAGGACTTCTAAAAAGTGGAGCAACACCACCACAAGGCACATAAATTCTTGGTTAGAAGGTGCAGAGGCTGAGGCAGTTCCTCAGGAGTTTTTTGAGAATCTATTAAAGGGGGTTTAACTATGTCTTATCACTTGGAGGACTTATTTCAGTCCATAAACGATATTTTTTATCAATTTGATGAGGGGGAAGTGTCTGCAGCCGAAGCCGAAAAAATAGCGGAAAGGTGTTGCCATGCGTTTATTAAGGATAAGATGACCGACAAAGAGACAAAAATGCAGTATGCGTTAGTGGTTGCTTTTGGTCGTGGGATTCTGGACGGGGAACAACTTGACGAACTTTTGACAATTTATAAAGGGGCTACAAAATGACTACTTATAAAATAATGGTGGAGGTGGTTTTAAAGGAAGATTGCTTATATAAAGATGATTTTATATATAGAGCAATTGAGGAACAATTAGAGAGTGGCGAATTTATCAACGCTTACGACTACAAAGAGGGGGACAAATGAAAACACTTTATCCACAATTAAGACTAACAGACCCTAATTTTAATTATGTCTCTTCTGCTAAGACTGACATAAAAGAAACATTTAGGAAATTTTCAGCATTAAATCAAGAGTCAAAGATAGCTAATGTTGCTCCGACTGTGAATCCTGGGGGCTTTGTTCTATCTGCTGAATGGTTTGAGATGGAGTAATGTCGATAGCTTCTTGAGTTATTGTTCTCAATTTATCTGCAAGGGACTCTATGGTTACATGGCTTATTTGTGTGGCCTTCCCTTGCAATAATTGGTTAGCTTTTAATACGCTATCGGCAACTGTTGCCAAGTGATTGGCTTTTACTTTGACTCTAACATGACCCGCTTCAGGATAGAAAAACTCATCGCCATTCTCTAATCTATCGCCTAATTCGTCATATGTTTTCTCAATTATTTTCCGTTGCTTTGCTAATAAATCCTCTTTATGGTTTTGGAGTATGTCTTCTGCCATGTCAAACCACCAATTTTTAGACTTCCAAGAGGTAGCAGTAGCATAGGGGACTTTGTGCTTTTCACATATCTTGACCAGATTTGGATTTAAAAGGTAATCGGAGATAAATTGATACCTAAAATCTCTATCATAAGTGCTGCCCTCTTCTTTTAAATATCGGTTATTCCATTCCTCATAAGTCATTTTTGACATGATTTTCTCTCTCCTTTTGACCGTAATATGCTATTAAAAGTGCCTCAGCGATATTGTGGTCTTTCTTTTTAAATTTCAGGTCACCAAATAAATCAAAAGAAGCCTTTAGTGAGTCTTCCTTAGAACTGATTTTAAGCTCTTTTTTCCATGTTTGTGGTGCAACGGTATACACCGGTATATTTAAAGCTCCCAAAACTCCTCTAATGCAGCCGTAAGTATCCCCAAAAGAGAATACAGATGCGACTCCTTGTCCAGGTCTGGAAGCTACTCCCTCAAGATAGCATATTAAATCAGGGTAAACCCTAAGTATATTGCTTAATTTTTGAGCATCTACCTGACGCTTAATAAAGCCTGTTTTCTTCTCGGTTGGAATAGTCTCAAGTAGCTCAATATGTGAGCTCGTAGAAGTTCCTGAAATAATAGCTATTCCTCCGTCTAAGCCTGGGTCAATTCCTAGAATCATTTGGCTTTAATCCATAGTTTTCAAGCAATTCATCAACGGCTTTTTCTCGCTCTTTTGTGTTTGGGTCTGTGTTAAATATTGCGTCCCAATTCTTTTCAAACTTAATACGATTAGGAATTGGTCTTGGCTTATCGCCTTTGCCACCGTCTCTCATTGGAATTCCCTTCCTTGTGTGCTTCCGATTGGATTGATGATTAAGTAATTATTGGTCATAAGCCAATGGTAAGTCTTTGCCATCGCCTCAAACCATCTTAATTTCTTTTCTTCATAGCTATCTTTGCCTTGGTCTAAATTCATATGGCAAGAATGGCATAAATAGGCCACATAACAGTCGTCTGCTTTGCGTCCCATAGATTTTCCATGCTCTAATAGGTTAGAATGGGCTGACACGGTAGTTCCGTATGAACAACAAATTGAACAGGGTGCATTTTTCGCTAATTTTAGTAATTGTGGGTTTCGATAAGCCTTAGTTTTAAAACAGGAGGTCATAAACTTTCCTTTTGCTCTGCAATTACCATTCTTGCGGCCTCATGCAAGGTAATCCATTGACCTTTTGTATATACATAAGGCTGACCCTTATATTTGCATAAATCACCTTCGCTTGCAGTCTCAGGGAGTTCTTCCAGACTTTCCATTTCTTCCCAATTCATAACTCAGCACCTACTTTAGAAATAGTCTGCCATGCAGAAATCTTAGCCTTTGCTGCATCAATCAAGAAGCGTAATTTTTCATCCTGATAGATAGATTCTTTCATAGCCTCTAAATGTGTAATATATTCAACATTTTTATAGGCTTCTCGTTCTTGAGCATTGACGGGCATATCCATATTTTGAGACATAAGCTCGGCTTTCAAGCTCTTCCGGTATTCCTCTAAATAGATTCTATTGGCACGATTGATGGCGGCTTGGTCTGCTGAATCTCTGAGAAAGTCTAGGGCCTTTTCTATATCACGTTGGCTAATCATTTGTAAGCCTCCAATATCTTGAGGTAGTCTGCAAAATTGCCTCTCCATTCTTTCTTACCGACATGGGAGCAAGTAATCGTTGGGTCAATGTAAACTTTCTCACCCAATGACCGCCACTTTTGACAAAACGCAATATCTTCCCCATACATATTTCCATCTATAACTTTATTTTCAAACACGCTACGAGAATCTTTGCTCTCATAAGCGTAAGGCTCTGATAAATCCCACATCATATGCAAGGCACGCTTAGAGATACGCATAAAGCCTGTGCCAATACCCATTACCTCAATCAATCCATCTGCATCAGGTTTAAACCCATCAGGAAGCGGTTTAGCGTTATACATGATGCGGTCTTTCTTGCCGACCACAACTCCGCCTATGATGTCTCTTTGATGGCTTAGTAAGTTAATGAAGTCCTGACCATTCCAGCCTTGGTCACCATCAATAAATATAAGGTCATCTACATCATCTTCAATAGCTCTACGGAATATCTCGTTCCTGGCAGTCTGGATTAGTGAGTTACCTACTACATACTCCATAGTGATAGTAATTCCTAAGTCACGGCATAAGTCCACAGTTCTAAACAAAGATTGAACGTGGGTAAGCTCTAATGACCCATCATAACAAGGAGTTCCAATCATTACTTTTTTCATTTGAACCAAGCCTTATGATATTGCGGACGATTTTGTTTAATCCAAGGCTCTGCATCTTGAATTAGTTGCATAACATCGTGACCGATACTTGTTGAGCCTACGTGATGAACGTAAGAGGATGAGACAAAATGCTTGTAACCCAAATTATTGAGGTCATGGCACATAATGTCATCAGAGAACCAATTAGTCGGAGGAAATTTAGCCTCTTCAAATGCTTTTTTACTAATCCAAGCAAACAAAGGGCTAACTGCTTCTGAGGCATAGACTTTATCAAGTTCTGTGAGACGGATATGCTGACATCCCCTGACATCATCTGACTTGGCTGCCACGAATCCTACTTTATCGCCTACTAACCCTTTGAGCTTCTTAACGTCAGCAAGCAAGAGTTCATAGCTATCCGGCTTGAGAACAATATCGTCATTAGCAATAATGATTTCATCGTAATCACGGAAAGCGACTTCCATTGCTGCGTTATAATCATCCCCAAAATTACCCATAAATCCCTCAAATATCATTAAATTGACATCAGGGTTATAAGTCTTTACAGATGCTTGCATTACAGGCAGGCTACGTGAGCCGACTGTGCATACCACAATAGGAGGAGTCATTATTTACTCCGTGACTATGGTGCTAGTAGGTTTTGGTTCTTCTTTTGGTTTTAGCCATTCTTCACGTTGCTTTAAGAACTCTTTAGCAAATGCAAATCCAATAGCCGTAATCTGGCTCATTGGGTGCTCAAGGTTCTTAGCTAAATCAGATTGAATCATAGCTCCAATAACATCCATTGCAACAACATCAGACATCATTGCGCTTTCCATTGGAAAGTCTTTAATTGGCTTTTGTTCTTCACTCATTTTTTGTTACCTTTCTTAGTTGGCTTATCATCTAAATAAGCTGTGTTAGGGACTACTCGTTTACTTTCGTCAGGCTTCTTGCCTATACGATACTGCCCTTCCTCTGCATACAACACTTTAATCTTCGGGAAGACCGTCCTGAATAAATCCACTACCTTGGCGGTTTCCGGCATTAGTATTCTGTTTTTGGTCTTGCTGTCCAAACCTTACCTCCAAAATCTTAGCTACCTCATCACCACGCAAATAAGAATTACGATAGGTGGACTTAAACATCACTATCAGTTGCTCTAAGTCAATGTAGCTTTTCATTCTTTGTAATCCTTATCTTTTGGTTTTCATACTTTGGCTCATACTGCATCATACTTCTAGCTATCGTTCTCACTTCTAAATCTTTTAATGGTGGGTCACAACGCTGAAGATTCTCAGCTAGTAGGCACGCAAGGATTCCCGCATAACTTACTCCCCTAGTTCTTAACGCTCCACCTATACTACACATATAGGCATTTCGAAGTCCCTCGCCAATCTTTTCCGAACAATATTCGAGTTCTTTCTTGTCGTTAAGCAATTGTAATACCCATCCAGGTGCTCTGACAATGGGGCAATCGGCTGGGTCACTTGAGGCTTCCCATTCATAAGTTCCGAGAAGCCCTCTTGAAGGTGCGGCAACGATGTATCCACCATCACCACGAGTATCAATACCCCTACCCAACTTGCCAGCAGTAGTCCTAAACCCTTCTTCATACTGAAAAATGATATGACGACCTGAAGACTGTGTGATTGCCTCAACTGTGTCAGGAATCTTTCCGTATTTATGTGTAAGTTCATCTAATGAATCTCCCCCTCCATGTTTCGGGTCAATGTCGATGACACCGATGCCCGATATAGCCCCTGTTGCAATTCCTATATTAGCCTTAGGCCAATGCTTAAACCAAGTGTTAATTGTATCTAAATCCGTAGTAGCAGAACGCAATCCGTTAATCGTCTGTGGGTGCTTGCCTGCTGAACTACATCCTACCTTACCACAAGTGCATTTACCTTCAATGACTGTATGTAAAGGAAGGACAGCCCATCCTTTTTCTGCGTATTGTATTGCGTGGTCAACTGATTTCATGCCCTCTTTCTACCGTGTGAGAACGCTATCATGCGTGATTTAACATAATTTAAAGTTTCTGGTGAAGGTTGACTAGGGACATCATTCAATCCCTTAGGCCATACTCCACATTTTCCCCTATACATCTGTGCTGCAAATCCCCTCTTGTAGCCCTTTTCAATCTCTACATGAAGTAACTCTGAGTATAGCTTCTGTTTGTCTTGAAGGGTTACTTTCTTCCTGGTAACCTCCAATAAGTCGCCCGCCTCGACAGCAACACCCGCATCTTTCTTCTTCGGAACAAATCCGCAACAGCTACACGTATATTCATGTCGCTTTTTGACATACGAACACGATGGGCAGATGCTCCCTTTCTCATCCTGTACTTTCTCAGTTCTTTCCACCTTCTTTTTAATGCCATCATCTAGTTCCTGTGGTAAATCATCGGTTACAAAGCCATGTGCTTGAGTATTTCCTGCGTGGTCGAGGATAATAGCGTCTTCTTTAGAATCGTGTGTACGCAATACACGCCCTGCTTGTTGGATATAAACCATCAAACTTTTGGTTGGTCGTGCCATAATAAGGCATGATGCTTCAGGGTAATCAAAGCCCTTATCTAAGATTCCTACGTTAAATAAGACTTTGATGTAACCACTTTTAAAATCGGCAACAATTTGTTCACGTTGTGCCTTAGGCATATAGGAGTCAATATGAGCTGCACGAATGCCTTTATCTTTAAAGGACTCGCATAAAAATTGAGAGTGAAGGACATTAACAGCGAATCCGATTGTTGGACGATTCTCCGCACGCTTTACCCAAGTATCTACGATGTCAGCGACGAGTTTTGGCTTATTGACACGGGCGAAAAGTTCTTTTTCATCATAATCGCCAGCGATAGTTCTGATTTTGGTAAGGTCGGGTTTACTTGGAGCAAAAACCTTGACGGGGACGAGGTAACCTTCGTCTGTCAGTTTGGCTGTGGTAGCACCTATCACTAAGTCTGTGTAATGCTTTCCAAGTCCCTTGGTAAATGGGGTTGCAGATAACCCAATAAACACTGTGTTAGGCATTGCTGCCATCATCTTCTTGTGGATGTTATATGCTACGTGGCACTCGTCAATGATTACCAAGTCTGCAGGAGGAGTAGCTCTACGAGCCAATGTTTGAGGACTACATATTTGATTAAGAGAACGAGGCTTATAACGAGGGTTATCCGCCATAATAATTCCGTGGTCAATACCTTCATAATCAAGTCTCCGTGATGTTTGCTCCACAAGTTCAATCCGGTCAGCAAGGAATAAACATTTCTTACCCTTTTCGTTGGCCTTCCTAATCATTTCAGATGCAATTGTGGTTTTGCCCCCGCCTGTGGCGAGTTGCAGGACAATTCGCTTATGTCCTTTTAGAATAGCTTTTCTAAGGTCGTTGATGGAATCGACCTGATACTGCCGTAACTTGTTCTTCATAATTCCTATTATTTCAGAGCTACAAAATACTACTAGATAGGGCTTACCCTAATAAAAATCTATTGACCTTTTGAATATTTCTTGCACAAAGCTAAGACTTCTGGAGACATCCAGTCTATGAATGGCGTGTAATCCATTTCATATGTAATGTACCATCTGTTATATACACTATTCCACAAAGCACCTAGGTTATTAACAACCTCAACTTCTTCTTTTGGAACTTGTAAGTAAAGTGTTTGCATATCTTATTATCTCAAAATTATAACAACGTGGTATTAGGGTTTTCCTATAAAAAATTCTCTTGACAAATTTTGGCGAAAAGAGGTCTTTTTGATGTATTTAATACTTTAGGTAGATTCCCGTTGACTTTGGTGAAGACACACCTAGCCTCCTAGATGAGCCTTCAATTGTTTGACTATTGGAGCCAGACAACACCCGTCAGACTTTCGTTGAGGAGACTCTCACTTCGCCATCTCCTTGTGTGCTATTACATCAACTTATCCCCCAGTAGCACTTGTATCTTAATCGCTGGTGGTTTTAGCCGTCCAATCAAGACCGACACATAAACAAAAAACCCTTAGAGGATGTTCTGAGTTCTCCCCCTTACGAAAATGTGCTTGCACTAAACACTTTAGTAAGGTCTCAAAACACCCACTAAGGGCATCTGAACACAGGGGAGACTGCGACAACACAATCTTACCCCTGTTTTATTTAATTTTCAAGCTGCTCGAAGAATCTTTTATACGGAACATCATACTTTTGATGTAAAACAACCTTCCAGGCATCAGGAATGCTCTTTTTAGCGTTCCAATGACTAATCCGTTGGTGGCTAATTCCCAAAGCTCTACAAGCCCCTGCTAAAGAACCATGCTTTTTAACCACATAAAGCAGTGGTGTATAAAATCTATCTTCGTTCATTTTTTAACCTTTTTAATTTTTGCAGGCTTTTTAATTAAATTTTTGAGCTTATCTTCCTCTTTAGACACGTTACCTAAAAAGAATACAAGTTGCTTTAATACAACGGCTGCTTCTTTTTCATCTAAATTTACACAGTTATGCCCGTCAGAAATAGAAAATTCGTGCCAAGTAAAAGGTTTGCGGTCACCAAAAATACCATCCCCTTTTGGGACTATAAACTCAGACTGCCATCCAATAGCCTTAAATGATTCTTTATCTAAAAACATTCTTTTCTTGTAACCCATACATCCTCCTTTATGATTTGTAAAAATGATACACTACAAAAAAAGTTTACACAAGTAATTTTTGTATGCTATATTGAAATCTCTTAACGGAAAAGGGGAATTAAAATGGGATATGACAACTGGTTACAAAGTGGTGCTTACGACAATGAAGATGAAGAAATCTACATTGAGGAGCGTGTGCCTGAATTGATGAAGACTGAGGACTACGACCCGTCAGACATAAGTCATATGGCAGAGGCAATCTCTGAAGCATCAGCAGATGACCAAGCAATAATTCGTGACTACATAGAGCAAAAGGATTGGGCTAAGCTAGGTCAGAAGTTGTATGTAATGTCGTACGACTACATGGAACACTTTGCAACATCTGAAGCTCAACGGGAAGTGAGCAATGGGCTATGACTGAGAATCAAAAGGCAGTTCTAAATCTTCTTAAAGATAAAGAAATGACTTTGGAAGACATAGCGGTAGAGCTTCACTCTTGTACCAAAAGAATGAAGAAGATTCTTGCCAATATGGAAAAAAGCAAATGGATTGAAAAAGACGAAGATACAGATGTATATACAATTTTGATTGACTATGCACCAACAGTTGAGTGGTCATTTAAGGAACTTTTAGGAGCTTGGAAGACATGAAAAAACTATTTTTATTTGGAGTTACCGTTGTGGGTTTGACTATGTGTCAATATGCCCCTGCACAAACAACTCAAATTATTACACCGGATGGAAAGATAATTACTTGTATCCAAAACGGTCAACTCATTACTTGCTTCTAAGGAAATATTATGGGGGAAATAATAGATTTGTTTGAAGGAACTAGAGGGGATATTCCTGTTGAGACGGTTTTAGATGCGGCCAAGAACTTACAAATGGTCTGCGTTATGGGGATAACTCCTGAAGGTCAAGAATACTTTGCTAGTAGTTCAGGGGACTACAAGGAAAACTATTGGTTGGCTGCACGATTTAAGGAAATTTTAATGGAGATGGCAAGCAATGAAGAATAGTAAATTACAAGAATCCTATGAGGATTGGGCTGAGGAGTGGGTTCCTCGTCCAGGTGAGAATCATCCTAATAGCTATGATGCTTTTGAAGCGGGATGGATGGCTGCAATTGAAATTATGTTAGAGAGATTGGAGTTAAGTAAAACATGATTGAATCTATAGTAAAACCACAACCATTAGACAATGATGTTGCAGTAATGAAAATCATTCAGCTAATGGGACAATTGAGTTTAAATGACCTTGCTTACATCTTGGGCCTTGTTGCCAAGGTATATATTGCAACCGAGAAAGCACAAGAGAAATGAGTTTTACAATCATGCAGCATGATGGCATAAAAGTGATTCAATGGTTTAGCACTATTGATGAGCTTATTGAAAGTATGATTAACAACCCTAAAGATAGATATTGGAGGAATGTATGAACGCATTAGAGTTAGCTGACGCAATAGAAAAGTGTAGTGATTATGGTTATAACCTAGACGCTGCAAAAGCCTTACGCAAGCAACACGAAGAACTTACGTATTGGAAAGAAATGTTTGAAAAAGCAATGTCTGTAAATGAACAAATCAAATACTTAGAATCCAAGGTATACGGGGGTACGACTAAGTGATACCAGCAATGAGAAACGCACACGCTACCCATGTAGATTTTGGGTTCTTGCGTGGAATTATTAGTAGTAACCCTAACTTTATGCCATCTAACATTGATATGGTGTTAGAACGCAAGGGGCAGTTCTTATTCGGAGAATGGAAACGAGAAGACGAAGAGATTAAAACTGGTCAGAAGATTCTGTTAAAGGAGTTGGCTTGGATTCATCGTGTTATTTTGATTACCGGATACGTTGACACAGAGCCACACATCAGCCTAATCCAAGAGGTGTTACCTACCAATGGCAATCTTAAAGTTGTCGGAAAGTCAAGTGCAGACCTAATCAAATATATTCAGGATTGGTATAAAGATGCGGAGGAGAATGATGACTATCTCTCATTACATTGTTAGCCTGGTAGGAATTGGTTATACTATCGTGGGGATTCAGCAGTATGTAAAAGGTAACGTTGGCTCAGGCATCATGTGGCTAGGTTACGGGTTTTCACAAATTGGTTTATTTATGCAATTGGAAAAATAATGATTGACTACTCAGAATTACAACTAAGCATCAAAAAATTAAACGACCAAACATTTAGCTATCTAAATATGAAGAACGTTGAAGCAGCACAAAAGACAGTAGAGAAGTTAGAAATGAGCGCAATGATGTTAAAGAAATACGTTGACTGGGTAATTCAAAACAAGTAATATTTGTATTAAGGGGAGGGAATATGTCACACGAATACTATTACGAATCAGTACAGAAGCAACAACACCTTGAAGAGGAAGTAAAGCACCTTGAAAGGGAAATGGAATATCTATTGTGGGAAAAGACTTCAGTAGAGAATGAAATCGAAGCATTACAAGAGTTAATTAACAAAGTAAAGGAAAGACTATAATGTCACTAACACTATCAGCAGTAAGCAAGTCATCAGAGACAACACCTGCAGGCACATTTGCTGCACGATGCTATCAAATTATTGACCTTGGTCATCAGACCACTTCATTTGAAGGTGAAGTCAAAGTTGTCCCACAAGTACGGATTACATGGGAACTTTCAGAGTTGATGACAGATGGTCGTCCATTCTCAATCTCTCGTGAATACACTGCAACATTTGGGCCTAAAGGTAATCTGCGTAAGATGCTTGAAGCCTGGAGAGGTCGTCCATTTACACAAGATGAACTCAACGGATTTAGCCTTGAGAATGTATTGGGTGCTCCTTGTATGTTAAGCGTAATCCATAAGCCATCTAAGGACGGCACAAAGGTATATGCCAACGTTGGGTCAGTAGTTGCATTGCCAAAAGGTATGCCATGCCCTGACCTAGTTAATCCTGCCGTGAAGTTTGACATTGGTGAGTTTGACGAGACTGTATTTAACTCACTGCCAGAGTGGTTGCGTGCAAAGATTCTATTGTCCAAAGAGATGGAAGGTGATGTACCAACTTCTAAACCACAAGACCCAATTATTGATTCAGAAGAAGTGCCATTCTAAGATTTACGGGGGAAGGCGAATTCGGCACGTTAGTACCCCACCACGAACGAAAGCAACCATTTTTATGCTTCACATACATTTGGGCGGTTGTGAGTAGTTCACCTACAGGGGAAAATGATGTCGCATAAATCACAATTAAATTTTGTTAAATCTGTAAAGGATATGTTTCCGTATTCCTTTAAAGAGGCTGCGGTATTGGAAGTTGGCTCTTTAAATATTAATGGCTCAGTTCGTCAATTTTTTATTAACTGTGACTATGTTGGAGTTGACCTTGCTGAAGGCAACGGGGTTGACATAGTTGGTTGCGTTCATACATTGCCATTGGCAGAAAACTCATTTGACACAGTGATTTCATGTGAATGTTTTGAACACGACAAACATTGGCAAGAGACATTTAAAACAATGTATAGAGTTGCCAAAGGATTAGTCATATTTAGCTGTGCAACTACAGGCAGGCCTGAACATGGGACTACTGCAACTAGCCCTGCAGATTCACCATTTACTAATGACTACTATAAAAACTTAACAGAAAAAGACTTTAAAGAAGCCTTTGACCTTGATTCAATGTTTTCTAAATATCAGTTTAGTGTAAACAAGCGTCCTGAGGATTTATATTTTTGGGGATTAAAAAAATGAAATTAACAAACAAATTTAACTTACCGGAACCAATTGTCAATGCGGTAAATAACACAGGGTATACCCCAGGTAGTAGCGATATTACGGTTACCCAACTAATCCAACCGCCTCTTATACGTAAATTGCGTATAGAGCACGACAATGAGATTGAGGAGGATGCCTCAGACCGTGTTTGGGCGTTGTTTGGAACCTCAGTCCATCATCTGCTTGAAATGGCTTATAAAGGGCGTACAGCACGAGTTGAGGAGCGAGTCTATGCCGAGGTATCAGGTTGGAAATTAGGTGGCGCATTCGACGTTTTAGAGGGTTCTCACCTATCTGATTACAAGGTGACTTCCGTATTCTCCTCAAGTGGCAAAATTGAGTGGGAACGTCAATTGAATGTCCTACGTTGGTTACTTCATAAGAATGGCACAGAAGTCACTAAATTGAGCATTACAGCCATCTTTAGGGATTGGAGACCCCGTGAGCAACAGAAGAATCCTGAATACCCTCTACGACCTATCCTGACCCTTCCTATTAAGATGTGGTCATTAGAAGATACAGAAGCCTATATTAAGGAGCGTGTTGCACTGCATCAATTAACTGACCCTCCTGTCTGTAATGACGAGGAACGTTGGACTACTCCTGAACAATGGGCTTTGATGAAGAAGGGTGGCAAGAGAGCCATTAAATTGTATCCGTCACAAGAGGGTGTTACACTCGCCCCAGACCAACATTGGGAACATAGACCAGCCACTTATAGACGGTGTGAAGATTATTGCAGTGTCAATAAATGGTGCAAAGTATGGAACGATACAACCTTTTAGGCTAAACTAACAAATGACACGGCAGGCATACCCTCCCCCAC
>Ga0207954_1000025_pt1 | contig 41836 bp, 30 predicted proteins | sample CryBogmetaGMA0M_FD_184547 | JGI IMG/M metagenome (GOLD analysis project Ga0207954, IMG submission 184547) | Freshwater microbial communities from Crystal Bog, Wisconsin, USA - MA0M (SPAdes) | ecosystem: Environmental > Aquatic > Freshwater > Lake | place: Crystal Bog, Wisconsin, USA | collected... | reverse complement strand
CGCGAAGCCCGCCCCGGGTGACTCGGCCGGCTCGGCGGCCTCTCCGTCGGCCGAGTCACCCGGGGCGGGCTTCGCGGGGGGATCCGGGGCCACCGGCGGCGGAGTGGGTTCCTCCGGTAGCGACTCGAGGACCGCCGCCGCCTCGGGGGCGAACTCGATCCACGCCTCGCGGACCCCGCGGCCGAGCTTCTCCGCGGCGGCAATCTCGGCCGCCCGGTTTTTGAGACCGTCGCGGAGCCGCGCGACCGGAGCCTTGTCGTTGGCATAGACGACGCGGACCTTCGCCGCGGCCCGCTCCTGGGCCGTGCGTGTGGCTTCGGGGTCGGGCCGTTCGAAGGCCACCCGCGAGACCACGCCCCGCGGCGGCACCCAGCCGAGTCGGAAGGCGAACGGCTCCTCCCAGCCACGCAAGGCGACCAGCAGGAGCAGCGACGCCCCCAGGCAGATGCCGAGCCGGGCCAGCACGTCCGGCCGCGACACGCGGTCGAGCAGCATCCGCCAGAATCCCTGCGGAGCGTCCACCGAGGCGCCTCGGCGAGTGCGACGGCGGTTCTGGGAGGCGAGGAGCGACATCAGCGGTCGTAGGCCTCGACGATGCGTTGCACGAGCCGGTGGCGGACGATGTCGGCACCGCCCAGCCGCACCTGGCCGCAGCCCGGAACGTCCTGCAGCCGGCGCATCGCGTCCACCAGCCCGCTCGTGCGGTCGGCGGGGAGATCGATCTGCGTGGTGTCGCCCGAGATCACCATCTTGGAGCCCACCCCGAGCCGGGTGAGAAACATCTTCATCTGCGAGACGGTCGTGTTCTGAGCCTCGTCGAGAATGATGAAGGCGTTGTTGAGCGTGCGGCCCCGCATGTAGGCGAGCGGAATCATCTCCACGACGTCCTGCTCGGTGAGCCGCTTGAGGTACTCGTAATCCATCATCTCGCGGAGCGCGTCCATCAGCGGCCGGAGATAGGGATTGATCTTGGCCTGGAGGTCGCCGGGCAGATAGCCGAGGCTTTCGCCGGCCTCGACCGCCGGCCTGACGAGCACGATCTTTCGCACCTGCTCGGCCCGCAGCGCCGCCACCGCCATCGCCACCGCGAGGAAGGTCTTGCCGCTGCCGGCCGGGCCCGTGCAGAGCACGATGTCGTGGTCGCGGATCGCCTGCACGTAGGTCGCCTGGCCGGCCGACCGGGGCACGAGCTGACGGCCGGGCTTGTGCACCTCGATCGGGTCGTGGCGGGCGGGAGGTTCCTCGCCGGTGGCCACGGCCAGCAGCCGCACCACGGCGTCGCTCTCCACGCTGCCGTGGTCGCGGGCGATCCGATCGAGCTCTTCGAAGATCTCGGTGGCCCGGCGGACCGCCGGCTCGTCGCCGTCGATGTGGATGGCGTCGTCGCGGGCCGACACGCCGACGCCGAGCGCGTCGCGGATGCGGCGAAGGTGCTGATCTCGCGGCCCGAAGATGGCGCCGAGTCTCTTGGAGTCGACGACCGCGATCGTGGAGCGGGGCATCGAAACCCGCGGCGGCTTGGAGGCCACCGACGGTCTCGGGGGAAGGAAAGACGTTGCTTTCACTATAGCCCACCCGCCGGCCGGGCCGGGAGCGGCGGTCAATTTCGCGGGTTTTCGCTCAGCCGAGGGCCCAGAGGAGCCAGGCGACGGGGCCGGCGAGGAGCAGCGAATCGACGAGGTCGAGAAACCCGCCCATGCCCCCGAGGCTCCGGCCCGAGTCTTTCGCCCCCAGGTCGCGTTTGACGAGTGACTCCGCGAGGTCGCCCGCCATGCCGGCGGTGCCGACGACCAGCCCGTAGGCAAGCCAGCCGCCGCACGGCCGCCCGGCGCGGCCCGCTCCCCACCACTCGATCACCACCCAGGCCATGGCGATCGCCGCCGCGACCGACGCCGCGGCCCCCTCCCAGGTCTTTCCCGGACTGAGCTTGGGCGCCAGGCGATGGCGGCCGAGCAGCGAGCCGACCGCGTAGGCCGCGATGTCGCCAGCCTTGACCACGGCGATCAGGCTGATCACGGGCACGAGTCTCACGAACGGTGGCTCCGCGGCGGCGGCCGGCGGCAGGAGTCGCAGCGCCACCATGAATGCCAGGGGCAGGCCGATGCCCACGGCGGCCGCGACGCTCCCGGCGGCCCGCACGACGTCGCGACCATCACCGGCATAGCGACTCACGCCGGTCACGAAGGCAGCGGCGACCACCCCCATGCAGGCCACGGCCGCCGGCCCCAGGGCGCCCACCCGATCGGCGGCGCCTGCGGGCAGCACGGCATACCACGCCGGTGCCGCGGCGATGGCCGCCGCGCCGATGGGGACGAGGCCGGCGGCGATCGGGATGCCGGCGGCGGCGGCGAGCCGCACCGCCTCGCGACCTCCTCCAGCGGCCACGACGAGGACGACCGGCAGGAGCCAGACGACGGCCGGCGCACCCCACAGGCCGTGGGCGTCGGCCCAGGCGAGCGTGGCGAAAGCTGCGAGCACGGCGGCCCCGGCCATCAGCCTCGAGGCCAGGCGACTCCGGGGCTGCGATGCGACGGGCGCGGTCACGACGGCGACAGCCCCCCGAAGCGGCGGTCGCGGGCGGCGAAGGCCGCCAGCGCCTCGTCGAAGTGCCGCTCCTCGAACTCCGGCCACGCCACCGGCGTGACCCAGAGCTCCGCATAGCTGATCTGCCAGAGCAGGAAGTTGCTGATCCGCATCTCGCCCGCGGTGCGGATCAGGAGATCGGGATCGGGCATGCCGGCGGTGTCGAGTCGGTCGGCGAACGAGGCCTCGTCGATGGTGGCGGGGTCGAGCCGGCCGGCGGCGGCGTCGCAGGCGAGGCGGCGGGCTGCGTCGGCGATCTCACCACGGGCACCGTAGTTGATCGCCAGGCAGAGCCGCATGCCGTCGTTGGCCGCGCAGAGCTCCACCGTGCGGTCGAGGGCCGCGAGGGTCTCGCCGGGAATCCCGGCCCGACGGCCGATCATCGCCAGCCGGATCCGCTGCCGCATCAGCAGCGACCGCTCCTCGATCATGTACTGCTCGAGCAGGTGCATGAGGAACGCGAGCTCGGCCTGGGGCCGCCGCCAGTTCTCGCTCGACAGGCAGTAGAGCGTGAGCTGCTCGACGCCCAGCCGCGCGGCATGTTCGGTGATCCGGCGCACGGTGGCCACGCCCCGGCGGTGGCCCTCGATCCGGGGCAGCCCTTGCCGCTGCGCCCAGCGGCCGTTGCCGTCCATGATCACCGCCACGTGTCGGGGCACGGCGGACCGTTCCCCGGGGGAGGAATCCGGGCGGGACACCGGTCGGACATCCCGCGGGGAGCTCACGCCTGCGCCGGCTGGGTGGAAAGCCATGGTCGGCGGGTGGGCTCGGGGCCGCGAATGATGGTCTGGGCACGATCGGGGCCGACCGAGACGATCGACACCGGGCGGTCGAGGAGCTCCGCGATCCGGTCGACGTAGCGCCGGGCGTTGGTCGGGAGATCGCGCTCGCTGCGGACGTTGTCGAGTTCCTCCTGCCAGCCGGGAAGCGTCTCGTACACCGGGATCGCCCGCTCCAGGTCGCCGATCTGGCTGGGAAACTGGGTGACGCGTCGGCCATCGATCTCGTAGGCCGAGCAGATCCGCAGTTCGTCGAGGCCGCCGAGCACGTCGAGCAGCATCACCGCGAGTTCGTCGACGCCCGAGAGCCGTGCCGAGTAGCGCGCGGCCACGGCGTCGAACCAGCCGCAGCGACGGGGGCGTTTCGTCACCGTGCCATACTCGCGGCCCCGCTCGCGGATGTGCACGCCGGTGGGGTTGTCTTGCTCGGTGGGCAAGGGCCCGCCGCCGACGCGAGTCGAATAGGCCTTCACCACGCCGATGACGCGGTCCATCCACCGGCCCGGGACACCCGAGCCGCTCGACACGCCCACGCCCGAGGAGTTGCTGCTGGTGACGTAGGGGAACGTGCCGTGGTCGATGTCGAGCAGCGCCCCCTGTGCGCCCTCGAAGAGCATTCGCCGGCCCTGTTCGGCCGCATCGAGCAGGAAGGCGGTGGTGTCGGCGACGTGGGGCCTCAGCCGCTCCGCGTAGGCGGCGTACTGCGCGTGGATCGCGGCGGCGTCGAGCGGCGCGGTGGTGCCGGCCGGCCACGAGGCGAACAGCCGATTCTTGAAGGCCACCACGTGGTCCACCTTGGCGCGGAAGTCGGGGCGGTAGAGATCGCCGAGGCGGATCGCCAGGGCCCTGCCGACCTTGTCGCGGTAGCAGGGGCCGATGCCCCGGCCCGTGGTCCCGATCGCGCCGCCACCCGAGAGGCTGCCGTCGAGCAGGCGATCCTCGACCACATGCCAGGGAAAGACGATGTGGGCCCGGTCGCTGATCTGTAGCCGGGGCGCCATCTGCAGGCCTCGCGCCTCGAGCCCGTCCATTTCGTCGATCACCTTGGCCGGGTCGAGCACGACGCCGCCCGTGATCACGCACGACACGCCCGCGCGGAGAATGCCGCTGGGGATGATCGACAGCTTCCAGGTCTCCCCGCCGAACACGACCGTGTGGCCGGCATTGGCTCCGCCGGCGTAGCGGACGACGACATCGTGGGATTCGGTGAGGATGTCGACGAGTTTGCCCTTGGCCTCGTCGCCCCACTGCAGCCCGATCACGCAGGTGCCCGGCACGGTTTGGAAGTCCTCACGACGCGATGAACGACGGAGGCTGCGGATGCGCGATCCTCCCGCCAGAGTCTAAAACCGCGGAAAAACCGGTCAAGCGTGGCTCGGGCGGTTCGCCCGTGGCATCATCGTCGGACCATGAAACGCCAGACAGGCACCGTCCACCACGTGACCGCCGCCGACCGGGGCCAGACGCTCGCGGCTTTTCTCCGGCCCCGCCTCGACAACGCCAGCTGGTCACGCGTGCAGAAGCTGGTGCGGTCGCGGCATGTGCTCGTGCACGGCAACGTGTGCACCGATGCGGCCCGGCGGCTCAAGGAGGGGGAGGTGGTCAAGGTGCTCCACGTGGCGGCCGCGCCGCTGCCGAAGGCCGACGACGTCCGGGTGGTGCACGTGGACGACGACGTGGTGGTGGTGGACAAGCCGACGGGCCTGACGACCACGCGACACCACGAGGAACTCTCCTGGCCGGCCCGCCGCCGGCAGGCCCAGCCGACGCTGGAGGAACTCGTGCCCGACGCGATCGGCCGCCACCTCCACCGGCAGTTCGGGGGCGTGGCCGGACGGGCGGAGGCCAAGCGGCGGCGGATCCCGCCCGTGCGGGCCGTGCACCGCATCGACCGCGAGACGAGCGGCCTGGTGGTGTTCGCGCGGAACGTGCCGGCGGGCCGCATCCTCGCCGAGCAGTTCCGGCTGCACACGACGCACCGCCGCTACATCGCCCTCGTCGTCGGTCGGGCGAAGACCCGCACCATCCGCTCGCACCTCCTCCGCGATCGCGGTGACGGTCGGCGGGGAAGCGCGGAGGGAGACGATGGCAAGGAGGCGATCACGCACGTCGCCACGCTCGAGCACTTCGGCGACGATTACACGCTCGTCGAGTGCCGCCTGGAGACGGGCCGCACGCACCAGATTCGCATCCACATGTCGGAGAGCGGCCATCAGGTGTGCGGCGAGCGCGTCTATGCGTCGATGCGCCGCGACGGCAAGCAGGATGAGTCGGCGGCGCCGCGAGTGATGCTGCATGCCGCGGAACTCGGCTTCGTGCATCCGGTGACGGGCGACGAACTCCGGTTCACGAGCCCCCTGCCGGCCGACATACGGAAGGTGATCGCGGGGCTGCGGAAGCGGTATGGGGCCGAGGGGGGTCCTTCCGCAGGTTGAAACCCTGCGGCCACTCTGAAAACCTGCGGCCACGCGACGAGGGAGCAGGTTTTGAACCTGCTCATCCCCGCGGCTACGGGAGCGTTTCGAGCTCGCCGCCGGCGATCGTCGCCGCGGCGGTCCAGGCCGCAGGATCGACCGTGTCGGCCACGAATCGCACCGACCCGTCGGCGAGCCCCACGGTCACCCCCCCCCGATGCCGGCTGCGGGCCGTCCGCCAGCCGTAGCCGGCGTACATCCGCGCCACGTCGGCGGTGGTCATCAAGGCCGCGAGGCAGTCGAGCGAACTGCTGTTCGGCTGCCGGGCATGGTTGTAGAGCGTGGTGCGATACTCGCCGTTGGCCCAGGAAAAGCCGCGGAGATCGGTGAAGTTGTAGTAGAAGGGGCGGCTGCAGGCGGCGTCGGTGAGCGGCGTCGCGAACACGAAGCCATAGCCGGTGTCCGCCTGGATGCCGTCTCGGGAGGTCGTGGCCTTCGGGCCGGCGCCGAGGATGCTCTCGGAAAAGGCCACCGTCTTCGAGAGGCCGTCGCGGATGTCGCGGACCCGGGTTCGCGAGTTGATGCCGAACAGGCCGTCGGTCGCGAACGGCGTGCCTCCGTCGATGCCCGTCCCGGTGCAGCCGGCGTAGTTGGTCGGGCCGAAGAGATCCGACACGGGCAGGCCCACGTCGCTGGGGCAGAGGAACAACGGCACGGTGAGCTTCACGATCGGCCGGTTCTGCAGGGCGATGTCGCCGGGTGAGAGGCCGACGTAGAGCGGCACGGTGAGGTCGAGGCTGCGGAGCAGCCGCTCCTCCTCGTAGTACGGCGCGAGGTGGGCGAGCACCGACCAGCGGAAGAACTGGTGCGGGAAGTCGGGCCGCTCGTCCCACTGCCGCGACTCGGCGCCCAGCGGAAACCGGCCCCGGGCGGATTCGTGGTTGGCGGCGGCGAGACCGATCTGGCGGAGGTTGTTGGTGCAGCTCGACCGCCGCGCCGTCTCCCGCGCCGTCTGCACGGCCGGCAAGAGCAGCCCGATCGTGGCGGCGAGGATCGCCACCACCACGAGCAGCTCGACGAGCGTGACGCCGCGCTGCGACCTCATCGGGTCGCGCCCCGAGCGACGCGCCGCCGGAGCGCCCATGCCCCCACGATGGCACCGGCGGCCGCGAGCGTGGTCGCTGCAGGCTCCGGCACCGCCACGATGCCGCCGATCTGGCCGAGCCCCGAGGCGTAGGTGGAGAGCAGCGTGCCATCGGTGCCGAAGTGGTAGATCGACCCCGAACCCGACGGACTGCCGGCGAGCAGGCTGCCGTCGGCGAGCAGCGCCAAGCCGCCGACCTCGAACGGCCCGCCGGTAGACGCGAAACTCGTGGTGACGTCGGTGGCCAGATCGGTGCGGAGCACCGACCCCGTCATGATGCTGGCGGTGTAGAGCGTGGAGCCCGACACCACGAGGCCGGTGGGCCCGGCGAGGCCGCTCGAGCCGCTCGCAATCACGTCGGCCACATAGGCGCCGGCTGCGTCGAATCGGGCGACGGGGCCGCTCGCGACGCCGGTGATGAAGTTGTAGGTCTGGCTGGCGACGTAGAGTCGGCCGTCGGCCGCGAGCGCCAGGCCCGGACTGCTCGCAAGGTTGCCCCCCGTGGTGTAGTCGCTGACGGCGAGGGGGCCGCCTCCCGTGGCGTTCGCGAGTTTCGCGATCGGCCCCGTGTTGCCGTAGAACGGATTGCGACCGACCAGCAGGTCGGTTCCCTTGAAGGCCAGGCTGCCCGGGAAGAGGTCGAACGCGGGGAACGTGTGGACGGTCGAGAGCGACCCGGTGGCGACGGTGTAGCGGCTGATCCGGGGGGCGATGCTGGAGCCGTCGCCGTCTTCCCCGATGTACAGGTTGCCGTCGGGGCCGACGGCGATCGCGGCCGGCTTGCTGAGCACGCCCGAACCGGAGAGCACGGTGGCCGTGCCCGCGGGGTTCGCCGAGTCGTAGCGGACGAGTTCCCCGGTGCTGAAACTGGTGGTGTAGACGGTGTCGGCGTCGCACGGAACCACGGCGAAGGCGACGAGCGAGAGGGCGAGGACGGCAACGATCGAACGGGGCATGACGAGGCTCCGGGTCGGGTGAAAAGGAAGGGATCGCGGGAGGCGATCAGGCCGGGAACAGGCGATGCAAGGAGGCGGCGACGAGAAGTCGCGTCGGCATCGGAAGCGTCGTCCACGGGGACGACGACATCAGTTCACCAGCGGTTCCTTGGGGCGAGAGCGTCGGCCGCGAGCGACCGCCAAACGAAAGTCTGCCAGCCGTCCGCGAGCGACGCAAGAGCCGACACGGAAGAGGGGGATTTGCCCGACTAGGATTCGAACCTAGACAAAGGGAACCAAAATCCCTTGTGCTACCGTTACACCATCGGGCACCTCGCCACTTTCTACACGACGGGTGGGCAGAGTGTCAGCCACCGCACCGGGCATCCCGTTTCAGGAGGCCGACTGGCCGTAAGGGCACCGGCTCTTGCCTGCGGGCTCGGCGCACACGGAAATCGCTCCCGTCCCCGATTACCCGGCCCGATGACCCCCGAAAATACGACCGGGCAGGACACCTTGTGATGCCCTGCCCGGCGTGAGATCAGATCGCGCCGAGAGTTCGCTGCTTCAGGCTGAGGCCTTCATGCCGCGACGACGCGCCATGAGGCACGACGCGACGGCACCCGCACCGGCGAGAGCATACGTGGAGGGTTCGGGCACCGCGACCGCCTGCCACGTGCCGATAACACCGCCACTGTTTCCTGGGTAGCCGGCGATCACGTTTCCGCTGGCACCAGGACTCGGCAGCTTCGAAGTCCAAAAACTCAGATTGGCGACCAACTGCCCGACAAGCGCGGCAGCGGAAGTGCTGAACACCTGCGCTGGCAGGCCGTCGGTCGTGTACATGTCGAGGTCTACGCCATTCGTGTCAAACTGATATGCGGTGTATGCACCCGAGGAACTCACGTTCGATGGGCGTAGAGTGGATGTCGTGAACTGTTCGCTATTACCACTTGACGATGTCAAGAAACCCAACGCTGAAATGCCGTCAAAGGTCACTGTCGAACTGTTGTCGACGGCGGAGAAAGCGCCCGTCGCCGTGAAGGTGACCGCTGATGGGTCTGTCACGTCAACCTCGAGCACAACGCCGGCGTTGGCTGGTAGTTGCCCGGCGGCACACATGACAACAGCCGCGAGAGCCAAGAAGCGACCCGCGGAGCGGAGTCGTCCCGGTGAGAAACGTTTAGGGAGCATGGAGTTTGTCCTTCGTGTGACGGGCGGGGCATGGCGGACACCAAACTCTGTGGCATCCTGGAAGCCAAATGACGGTGCAAACCCCGTGCCGAACTCTCCTGAAAAACTTCCCGATGAATTCCCCGAGAAAAACGAATTCCTTTCCTGGGTCCTGCGAAACGCGTTCCCTGTTCCTGTGAAACACTTTCACAGTTCCTGCGAATTGCGTCAGCGATTCGCCCGTCGCCGCCGCGCTCCAGCGGGACGCCCTGGAGTCAGGGCTCGACCTGGCCCGTCGGCTCCGCAGCGGCCCGTGACAGCTTGCTCGTGACGGCGAAGCTGAGCTGCTCCAGTTCGATCGCGAGATCCACCCCGACGTTCTGCACGTGGGGCGGCAGGGCGAGCGTCACCGGGGCGAAGTTCACGATCCCCTCGATGCCTGCCGCCACGAGGCGGTCGGCCGCCTCCTGGGCCCGGTCTGCCGGCACCACGATCATGCCGAGGCGGATCCCCTTGTCGCGAATCGTGCTCGCGAGTTCGTCGAGCGGCTGGACGCGGATCCCCTGGATCGTCTGGCCCACCTTCGTGGGGTCGGCGTCGAAGGCCGCCGCGATCGCGAAGTTCTGCCGGCCGAAGCCACGGTAGCCGAGCAGGGCCTGACCGAGGTTGCCGGCTCCCACCATCGCCACGTTCCACGAATGGTTCGTGCCGAGGATGTCGCGCATGGCCCGGATCAGCTCGTCGCAGCGATAGCCGACGCCGGGGTAGCCGAACTGGCCGAAGAAGCCGAGGTCTTTTCGGACCTGCGCGTCGCTGAAGCCCAGGAGCGTGCCGAGTTGGCCCGACGAGATCGTCTGCTGGCCCGACGCGACGAGCCGCTGCAGTTCCCGGAGGTAGAGGCTCAGCCGGCTCACCACCACCTTCGGCACCGAAGCGTCGGAGGGGAGGTCGCCCGGTTGGGGCGGCTGGGCACGCTGGTCCGTCATGACAAAGCCTGCCGGTGAAGGCACCTGGAATCGCGAACGGACTGTACCGGTCGTGCCGGGATGTGCCAAGGAAAGCCGGCCACGCTGCTGATCCGTGACGGTTGTAACGCCCGTGGGGCTCTGGAAAAACCCGGATGGTTGCAGTGAGTGGTCAACCTGCGGGGAGTTTGTGGTCGATCTTTGAGGTTGTGCGGAGATGGGCGGCCCATCCCGCGCCCCATCGATCGTTTCCCGGTTTCACCCCCAGTGCAGGAGGCCTCCTCGACAGAGGCGGCAGACATGAAAAGGACGTGGTTCGCCTGTCTGTTGGCGATCGCCAGCATCGTGACGTCGGTCCATCGGGCCGACGCCGCGTATTGCGGGCTCGCCAGCTACCAGCACGGCGACGCGAAGATGACCACGGTCAGCTTCGCCAGCGCGCGTGCGTCGTGTTCGAGTTGTGAATCGTCCGACGAGCCGAGCTGCGGCGCGGCAGCCTCGTGCTGCGGCACTAGGCTCGTCAAGGACGTTGTTTACGAGCAGAAGCAGTACACCTGCTACAAGACGGTCTGCGAGAAGGTCGTCGAGCAGCGGGAGATCGACTGCGTCCGCTACGAGACGGAGCGGTCGTTCAAGGAGGTCGAGTACACCGTCAGCAAGCCGGTCTGGGAGACCCGCTCGCGCACGATCAACTACACGGTCTGCAAGCCCGTGTGGGAGACCGTCGTGAAGGAGATCCCCTACACGGTGATGAAGCCCGTGTACGAGACGAAGACCCGTGAGATCCGCACCACGGTCTGCAAGCCGGTGTGGGAGACGGTCACGAAGGAGATCCCCTACACGGTCTGCAAGCCGGTCTACGAGACCCGCGAGCAGTGCTATACGGTGATGAAGCCCTGCTACGAGACCAAGACCCGGGAGATCCGGACGACGGTCTGCAAGCCGGTCTACGAGACGATGACGAAGGAGATCCCCTACACGGTCTGCAAGCCGGTCTACGAGACCCGCGAGCAGTGTTACACGGTCTGCAAGCCGGTGTACGAGACCCGCACGAAGGAGATCCCCTACACCGTCTGCAAGCCGGTGTACGAGACCCGCGAGCAGTGCTACACGGTCTGCAAGCCGGTGTACGAGACGATGACGAAGGAGATCCCCTACACGGTCTGCAAGCCCGTGTACGAGACCCGTCAGCGGACCTACACCGTGTGCAAGCCGGTGTACGAGACGATGACGAAGGAGATCCCCTACACGGTCTGCAAGCCGGTCTACGAGACCCGCGAGCAGTGTTACACGGTCTGCAAGCCGGTGTACGAGACCCGCACGAAGGAGATCCCCTACACCGTGTGCAAGCCGGTGTACGAGACCCGCGAGCAGTGCTACACGGTCTGCAAGCCGGTCTATGAGACGATGACGAAGGAGATCCCCTACACCGTCTGCAAGCCGGTGTACGAGGAGCGGCAGGAGACCTACACGGTCTGCAAGCCGGTCCGCGAGGTCTGCACGAAGGAGATCCCCTACACGGTCTGCAAGCCCGTGTGGGAGACCCGCGAGCGCGACGTCTGCCGGACGGTCTGCAAGCCGGTGCACTACACCAAGACCGTCAAGGTGTGCGGCGGCCGCTGGGAGACCGAGTGCCAGGAGATCCCCGGGCCGGTGATCAAGCGGTGCGTCCGCGAGCCGGGCCACTGGGAGTGCGATCCGTGCACGGGCAAGAAGTGCTACGTGGCGGGCAAGGCCTGCATCGTCGAGGAGCAGTGCCCGCCCCGGACCATCACCAAGAAGGTCTGGGTGCCGGAGATCAGCGAGAAGGAAGTGAACTGCGTCCGCTACGAGAACGAGACGATCGTCGAGAAGCAGTGCTACAAGGTCTGCCGGATGGTCTCGGAGCAGCGGGTCAGGACCTGCAGCTACACGGTCTGCCGGATGGTTCCGGAAGAGCGGGTCCGCTGCTACAAGGTCTGCACGATGGTTCCCGAGCAGCGGGTCCGGACGTGCACCTACCAGGTGTGCAAGATGGTGCCCGAGCAGCGGGTTCGCACCTACCAGGTGTGCCGCATGGTCCCCGAGCAGCGTGTCCGCACCTGCTCGTACCAGGTGTGCCGCATGGTGCCCGAGCAGCGGGTTCGCACCTACCAGGTGTGCCGCATGGTCCCCGAGCAGCGTGTCCGCACCTGCTCGTACCAGGTGTGCCGCATGGTGCCTGAGCAGCGGGTCTGCACCTATCAGGTGTGCCGCATGGTTCCCGAGCAGCGGGTCCGGACGTGCACCTACCAGGTGTGTCGCATGGTTCCCGAGCAGCGGGTCCGCACCTACCAGGTGTGCAAGATGGTTCCCGAGCAGCGGGTCCGGACGTGCACCTACCAGGTGTGTCGCATGGTTCCCGAGCAGCGGGTCCGCACCTACCAGGTGTGCCGCATGGTTCCCGAGCAGCGTGTCCGCACCTGCTCGTACCAGGTGTGCCGCATGGTGCCGGAGGAGCAGGTTCGCACCTGCACCTACCAGGTGTGCCGCATGGTGCCTGAGCAGCGGGTCCGCACCTACCAGGTGTGCAAGATGGTTCCCGAGCAGCGGGTCCGGACGTGCAGCTACAAGGTCTGCCGGATGGTGCCCGAGGAGCAGGTCCGCACGTGCCAGTACCAGGTGTGCCACATGGTGCCGGAGCAGCGGGTCAAGACCTGCACGTCGAAGGTCTGCCGGATGGTCCGCGAGGAGCGGAGCCGGGAGGAGTGCTACAAGGTCTGCACGATGGTGAAGGAGACCCGCACCAAGCAGGTGCCGGTCTGCACCACGCGGCCGGTGCACTACACGAAGACGATCGACGTCGTCCGGATGGTGCCGAAGCAGGTCGCCACCACGGTGACCCGCTGCGTGCCCAAGACGGTGGTCCGCGAGGTCCCCTGCTGCGAGTGATCGCGGCACGGTGACCGGCCTGCACGGCCCGCAGCCGCGGGCGTGAGGGAAACGATTGGGAAACGGGGCGGCCCGGGCCGAAAGGTCCGGGCCGCCTGCTTTCCCATCCTAGCGGAGAACACCCCGGCTCGCTTCGACATCAGGAAGCCCAATCGCGTAAGCGATGGGGATCTCTGGCTCGCCCCGCGGAGGGCTGCCCATGCCCCGTCGCCGGACGTTCGCGGCGGGCATCCTGCCCGCCGCTCACTGCCTGTCCGCTGCGCTTCGGCATCCTGCCTGCGCTTGCTCCCAGAGCCCGGCTCCCGGGCACGGGCAGCCCTCCGCTAGCGTTTCCGAGGAGCCACCTGCTTGTCGCAGTGGCCGCACGGATTCTGAAGTGGCCGCAGGTTTTCAACCTGCGGATTCCCCACCGGCGGCCCGCCCGCGCCGCTCATGCCCGTCGCCACGCCTCGCGGGAACTAGTTCGTGTCGGCTTCGGGCTCGATCGAGGCCGACATCGAGCCCTTGCAGCGGGCCAGCAGCCGGTCGGCGCCGAAGGCATGGATCTGGTCGCGCTTCAGCTCCGCGTGCTCCTTCGTGGTCGTGAGCACGACCACGCGGCCGTCGCGGTCCACCTGCTTGGCGAGCAGGAAACCCCGCTCCGGCGGATGGCCGAAGAGTTGCCGCAGCATCGCGATCACGTACTGGTAGGTGTGATCGTCGTCGTTCCAGAGCACCACGTGGTAGCGCGGCTGCCGCTTCGGCCGGGAGCGGGGGCTAGGCGCGGCCGAGTCCGGCACGACCGCTGGCGACTCGGTGGCGGCACTGGCGGAGGCAGGCATGTGTCTGGCAAACTCCGGGCCCGGGCGTCCCCCCGGACGCACCCTCGCCGCCCAGTATAGACGCCGCCATCGCCCCAATCACGGGCCGGCGGTCGTCCCCAGCCGCCGGAGTCCGCCGTGCTCGATCGCCGTTTCGTCGCCGACAACATCGACCTCGTCGCCGCCAACTGCCGGGCCCGCGGCTCGACGGCCGACATCACGAAGTTCGCCGCCCTCGACAAGCTGCGGCGGCAGTTCCAGGCCGACATCGACCGGCTCAACGCCGCCGCCGCCCAGGTGAGCAAGTCGATCGGCAAGGCGGCCGACGAGGCCGAACGCGAGGCCAAGAAGACCGAGGGCCGCCGGCTCCGCGAGGAGATTTCGGCCCTCGAGGCGAAGTCGGCGGAGATCGTGGCCGAGGCCGACGCCATCCTCCGCGCGGTGCCCAACCTCACCCACCCGGCCGCGCCGGTCGGGGGCGAGGATGCCGCGGTCGAGATCCGCCGTGGCGCCCATCAGCCGCGGGACTTCGACTTCAAGCCGCTCGACCACGTGGAGATCGGCGGCCGGCTCAAGCTCTTCGACTTCGAGGCGGGCGCCCGCGTGGCCGGGCACGGCTTCTACTTCCTCACCGGCGACGGCGTGCTGCTCGAGCTCGCCCTGCAGCGCTACGCCGTCGAGCTCCTCATGCGCGAGGGCTTCACGGTGATGACCACGCCCGACCTCGCCCGCGACTCGATCCTCGAGGGCACGGGCTTCATGCCCCGCGGCCCGGAGACGCAGATCTACTCCATCAACGACTCCGACCTCTCGCTGATCGCCACCGCCGAGATCACGCTCGGCGGCGCCTACCACGAGCGGATCTTCGAGGCGACCGAACTGCCCCTCAAGCTCTGCGGTATCAGCCACTGCTTCCGCACCGAGGCCGGGGCGCACGGCCGGGCCACCCGCGGGCTGTACCGCGTGCACCAGTTCACCAAGGTCGAGATGTTCGCCTTCACGCTCCCCGAGCAGAGCGCGGCGCTGCACGACCACCTGCTCGACCTCGAATGCCGGATCTTCGACGGCCTCGGGATTCCCTACCGGGTCATCGACACCGCGTCGGGCGACCTCGGCGGTCCGGCGTATCGGAAGTTCGACCTGGAGGCCTGGATGCCCGGCCGCGGCGCGGCGGGCGAGTGGGGCGAGGTGACGAGCACGTCCAACTGCACCGACTACCAGTCGCGGCGGCTCGCCCTCCGCTACCGCAAGCCGGGCGAAAAGGGAACGCACTTCGTCCACACGCTCAATGGCACGGCCGTGGCGATCAGCCGGGCGATCATCGCGATCCTCGAGAACCACCAGAACGCCGACGGCACCGTGACCGTGCCGGAGCCGCTCGTGGCCTGGATGGGAAAGAAGACGATCGGCGGCTGAGCCGTGCGGCTCACTGGCCGCCGCTCACCACCTGAGGCCGAACTTCTCGCCCTGCGACTGGGTGCCGCCGGTGCCCCCCTTGAGCGGCGTGTTCCGCTTCTTTGCGACCGGCGGCGGGGCCGCAGGCTCCTCGGCCTCCGGCTCCTCGACCGGCTGCTCCTTGGCGGCCGGTGCGGGGGCCAACGCCTTGATCGACAGCGAGAGCCGCTGCTCTTCGGGATCGACCGCGATCACGCGGCACTCCACCTGCTGGCCCTCGCGGGCCACGTCGCTGACGCTCCGGATCCGCCGCGTGGCGAGTTCGGAGATATGCACGAGCCCCTCGACACCCGGCTCGAGTTTGACGAACGCCCCGAACTGCGCGATCCGGCTGACGACACCCTTCACGGTGGCGCCCACGTGATACTTGTCGCCGGCCCGCTTCCACGGGCTCTCGATCAGGTCGCGGGCCGAGAGGCCGATCTTGCCGGTCTGCTGGTCCACCTTCTTCACGACCACGCGAACCTTCTCGCCAGCCTTGAGCACGTCGGCCGCGCTGGCGACGCGGTCCCAGGAGAGTTCGCTGACGTGAATCAGCCCCTCCACGCCGTTGCCGATGTCCACGAACGCGCCGAACTCGCGGACCGAGCGGACGATGCCGTCGAACTCGACCCCGGGCTCGAGCGTCTCGAGCATCTTGGCCTTCGCGTCCGCCGCCTGCTTCTCGATCACGGCCCGCCGCGAGAGCACGAGCCGACGGGCTTCCGGAACGATCTCGGTTACCAGGCTGTCGAGCGACTGGCCGACCATCTCCTCGAGGTTCTCGATCCGCCAGGTGCTCACCAGGCTCGCGGGCATGAAGCCGCGGAGACCGGCGACCTCGCACTCCAGGCCCCCCTTGTTCGCGGCCGTGACGCGGGCTTCGACGATCATGCCAGCCTGCAGTTGCGACCAGTCTTCGACAGCCACGGCCCGGTTGGCGAGGGCTACGTCGTAGAGGTTGTCGTCGTCGTTCCTCGAACCGACCGACACCTCGATCGAGTCGCCGACCGCCGGTATGTCGATGCCCGCGTCGAGCAGACCGGCCAGCTTCATGGCCCCTTGCCGCCGGCCACCGAGATCGACGAACGCGGTGTCGGGGCCGATCGCGAGCACGGTCGCCATCAGCCGCGCGCCCGGATCGAGCGGTGCTTCGGCCTTGGCCGTCACACCGGCCTCGAGCAGGTCGTCGATCGCCACGCCCTCGAGGGCCGCCTCGAAGTCGGCCTCGAGATCATCGTCGAGGCCACCGCGGATGCTGGGCACGGCCACGCGCCGCGCGGGGGGCAGCGCGTCGGTAAACGACCGCGGCTTGTCGTCGCGTCGCCGGTCGCGGCGACCTCGGCCGCCGTCGCGTGGGCCGCGGTCCTGCGGCTGTTGTTCGCCGCGTCCGCCGGCGGGCGCATCGCCCGAGGGGGCACCCTGCGGGGCGGAGGCGGGTGCCTCGGTCGTGAGGTCGTTGGGGGCGTCGGTCGGGGCCGCGTCAGTAGGACGGGCCGCGGCCGGCGCGAGGTATTGCACCTTGGGGCCGAGCGAAGGCGGCTTCACGCCGGCCCGCTGGGTCCCGATTTGAATGCGACGAGGCGCGGCCGAGTCTGCCGCTGCTGCAGCGTCCACGGGCTCCGTCTGCTCCGTGGCCGAGGGGTCTGGATTCGTGGTCATGGGGACCGCGGCGCGGCGACCGGAGGGAGCGGAGGAAGGAGCGAACCGAAAACCGAATCAAGTGCGGGAAACAGGACTTGAACCTGCACGGTATTACTACCACCAGGCCCTCAACCTGGCGCGTCTGCCAATTCCGCCATTCCCGCGGCGAGAGGAGGTCGAAGCCGGCCCGATGGGCCGCCCACAACCGAGGAACCATCATTCTTGACCGGTTTTCCGCTCAGTCAAGCGGCCGAGAGGAAACGGCCTGCGGATGGAACCGCCGCGTCGCCACGGCATCGGCGGCGGCCCGCGCGGCGGCGATGAGTCCGAACGTCGCAAACGTCCAGGCGGCATCGCCAACCGGCATCCAACGATGGAACGGCAGGGCCGCCACGAAGCACTCGCCGAGGCCTGCGAGCGTGTGGGGATAGTCGGCCATGAACGCCCAATGGGCGAGGTTCGTGCTCAGGAAAAACACGAGCGAGGCCGCGAGGCTGCCGCCACCCACGGCCAGCCAGCGAGGCCGATCCTGCCCCAGGAGCCCCGACGTTCCGAGGAGCACCGGCCACGCGGTCGCCGCATAGACCACCATGGCGACGCCAAAGCTGTCGTAGCCAGGGAGCGCGAGATTGCTGATCGCGAGAGCGGCCAGGGGGACACTCGCGGCGACGAGCGGGTTGGCGAACAGGAAGCCCGCTGCGAGGGCCACGGCGGCGAGCGGCGTGGCATGCCAGAGGGGCTCGCCGTTCCACGACGGCTGCCAGAGCCTGCCGGCGACGGCGAGGGCGACGAGCGCCAGCCAGACGAGCGCCTGCGTGGTCAGCGAGCCGGGAGCCGTTCCGGCGTCTCCGTTCCATGGCCTGGAACCGGCCGACTCGTGTGCGTGGTGGGCCATGAACGCTGCATCCTCCGTGCCTCGAAGACCGAGCCCCATCCGCGCACCCGAGCGGCGACCGCTGGGGCCGCTGTGGCCCGGGAAAACTCCCGATACACTAGCCATTTTGGGCCTGCAGGCAAGCGAAACGGACGAAAGCACCAGGAAATGCCCGCGATCGACCGTGATCTGGAGACCCTGGCCGTCGAGCGAGACGCAGACGGGTTCGTGCGGCTGGTCTTCATGGTTCCCGGCCATCGGCACAATGTGCTCACGCCGCTGGTGCTCGAGGAACTCTCGTGGGTGCTCGATCGGCTCGCGGCTGAGCGGCCGCGGGGCGTGATCCTGATGTCGGGCCGGCCGGGCAGCTTCTTCGCCGGGGCCGATGTGGCGCGGCTCGAGGAACTCGGTGGGCTCCCGGCCGCGGAGGTCGCCCGCCTCTGCGACCGCGGCAAGGCCGTGCTCGCGAAACTCTCGGATTCGTTTCCGACCGTCGCCATCATCGACGGCACCTGCCTCGGTGGAGGCCTCGAACTGGCGCTGGCCTGCGACCTGCGGGTGGCGACAGCCGCCCGGCACACGTCGCTCGGCCTGCCGGAGGTGAAACTGGGCCTGCTTCCCGGCTGGGGTGGCACGGTCCGCCTCACCAGGCTGATCGGCCCCGGCCCCGCCGTCGAACTGGCGGCGTCGGGAGAGCCGTTCGACGGGGTTGCGGCGGCACGGCTGGGCGTCGTCGATGCCTGCGTGCCATCTGTCGCGGCGGTCGAATCGGCCCGGCGGCTGCTTGCGATCCGTGGCGACGACGGGTCGGTCGCCGCCCGACGCACGTGCATGGCCGCCGCGGTCGACCTCGACCCCCTCGAACGCGAGTTTCTGGAGGCCACCACCGCGGCCGTGATCCTGGGCCGCACCGGCGGCCATTATCCCGCCCCCGCCGCGATCCTGCGGACGATCCTCGCCGGCGTTGCCGTCGATGCCGCGGCCGCGTCGCGGCTCGAATCGGAGGCCTTCGCCAAACTCGCCGCGACGCCCGTCGCCCGCAACCTGCTCCGCGTGTTTTCGATCGGCGAGCGGAATCGTCGCGATGCCGGCGTCGACTCGGCGGCCGGCGGAGAGCCTTCGCAGGCGGTCGCGGCCGCCATCGTGGGGGCGGGCATCATGGGCGCCGGGATCGCCGCGAGCCACCTCCGCGCCGGCTTGCCCGTGACCGTCGTCGACGTGAACCCCGAGGCCCTCGCGACCGGCGTGCCGGGCATCCTCGCGGAAGCCGCCTGGGATCGCCTGGCCAAGCAGACCGATGAGGCCCGCGCGGTCGAACTCGCCGGCCAGCTGCGGACGGCCACGAGCCTCGCGGCCCTCGCTGCCGCCGACCTGGTGATGGAGAGCGTCACGGAGCGGCCCGACGTCAAGCAGCAGGTGCTCGCGGAGATCGAGCGGACGGTGGGCCCCGCCACGGTGATCACCACCAACACCTCGACCAACCCGATCGGCCGCCTCGCGGCTGGCCTCGTTGACCCGTCGCGGTTTTGCGGGCTCCACTTCTTCAATCCCGTCCGGCGGATGATGCTCGTCGAGGTCGTTCGCGGGGCGGCGACGAGTGATGCCACGGTGGCCCGCGCGGTGGCCCACGCGAAACGACTCGGCAAGTGCCCCGTGGTCGTCCAGGACAGCCCGGGCTTCCTCGTGAATCGAATCCTGATGCCCTACCTCCACGAGGCGGGAGAGCTGCTCCGGGAGGGTGTGGCCGCCGAGCGGATCGATCGCGTCGCCCGCGGGTTCGGCATGCCGCTGGGGCCGATCGAGCTCTACGACATGGTCGGCCTCGACACCGCCTTCTACGCGGGCCTCGTGCTCAGTGCCGCCTTCGGCGATCGCATCGAGGCCTCGCCCGTGATCCCGGCGCTCGTCAAGGCCGGCAAGCTCGGCCGCAAGACCGCCGCAGGATTTTACCGCTATGCCGCCGCTGGGCCGCACGGCCGCCTGGTGGGCCGCGACGACACCGCTGCGGAGGTGATCGCCCGCTACGCCCACGCGCCGCGGGAGTCGAGCGATCGCACGATCGTCGATCGGCTCTTCCTGCCGATGCTGCTCGAAGCCCTCCGCACGCTCGACGAGGGCATCGTCCGCGACGGCCGCGACATCGACCTCGCCGTGATCCACGCCCTCGGGTTCCCGGCATTTCGCGGCGGCCTGCTCGCCTGGGGCGACTCGCTCGGGGCCGCCGAGGTGGTCCGCCGGCTCGAGCCGCTCGGCGAACTCGGGGCGCGGATGCAGCCCACCGAACGGCTGCTCGCCCACGCGTCGAGCGGCCGGCCGTTCACCGTCTGACACGTCCCCATGATCAGCTCCGCCTCCGCCGTGCCCCGCGATCCCGCCACGACTCCCGTCGTGGTCGCCTGCTGCCGCACCGCAATCGGCCGCGCCGATGCCACGAAGGGGATCTTCCGCCACGTGCGTGGCGACGAGCTCGCCGCCGCGGTGGTGAAGGCCGTGGTCGAGCGGAGCGGCGTCGATCCGGCGACGATCGACGACGTCGTGATCGGGGCGACGCAGCAGCGGGGCGAACTGGGGGGCAACGTGGCCCGCACCGTGACGCTGATGGCCGGCCTGCCGTTCACCGTGGCCGCCACGACGGTCAACCGGCTCTGCGGTTCGTCGCTCCAGGCGCTGGCCCAAGCCTGCCACGCGATCGTCGCCGGCGCGGCCACCGTGCAGGTGGTCGGCGGCGTGGAGCACATGCACCACCTGCCGATGGAGTCGGCTGTCGACATCCATCCGCAGGCCCTGGCCCGCACCAGCCGCGGCATGCTCTCGATGGGACTCACCGCCGAGCAGCTCGCCGCGGCCCACGGCATCGAACGGCCGCGGCAGGAGGCCTTCGCGCTGGCCAGCCATGAGAAGGCCGCACGGGCCGCCGCGGCCGGCTGGTTCGCCGACGAAATCGTCCGGGTGATCGGTCACGACGACGCGGGCGCCATCACCGAGGCGGTCGCCGATCAGGGGATTCGGCGCGACACGAGCCTGGCGGCGATGGCGGCGCTCGAGCCGGTGTTCCTGCCGAAGCTCGGCACGATCACCGCGGCCACCAGCGCCCCCCTCAGCGCCGGCGCCGCGGCGCTGGTGGTGATGAGCGAGGCGGAGGCGACGCGGCAGGCGCTCGAACCGCTGGCTCGGGTCGTGGCGACCGCGGTGGTCGGCGTGCCACCCGCCGCGATGGGCACCGGACCGATCCAGGCCACACGGAAGCTCTTCCAGCACGCCTCGGTCCGCGGGCTCGCGGTTGCCGACCTCGACCTCGTGGAGCTCAACGAGGCCTTCGCCGCCCAGGCCCTGCACTGCATCGACGAACTCGGTCTCGACCCCTCCCGGGTCAACGTCCGCGGCGGGGCGCTGGCGATCGGCCATCCGCTCGGCGCCAGCGGGGCGCGGATCGCCACCACGCTCCTGCACGCCCTCCGCGCCGGCGGCGGCCGCTACGGCCTGGCGACGATGTGCATCGGCCTCGGTCAGGGGATCGCCGTCCTCTTCGAACGGGTCGGCCGATGAACCCCGTGGCCACCACACGGCGCGGGAGTGCCGCGGCGCCGGGCGAATCGGCCGCTGCGACGCTCGCCGGCCTGCTCGCCGCGCGGGCGCACGACGCCTTCGACCGCCGCGCGATCGTCGACGGCCTGGCGGTCGCATCCGGGGAGGGCCGCGAGGCGACCGCGGCGGCCTGGACGTGGGGCGAGGTCGGCGCCGCGGCCGTGCAGCTCGCCGATGCGTTCGCAGCGGCCGGTCTCGCGCGCGGCGACCGCGTCGCCCACCTGGGTCCGCACACGCCCGACTGGATCGTCGTCGACCTCGCCTGCCTGCTGGCGGGCGTCGTCCACGTGCCGTTGCATGCCGATGCCGCGCGGGAGGAACACCTCGCGCAGCTTGCGTGGCTCGCGCCGCGGGGCGTGGTGTTTTCGGGAGCCGTCGGACCGCTCACCCCGCGTGACGTCGCCGGCAGGATCGTGATCGACGTCACGCCGGCCGGGCCGCAGGCCGCTGCCGGGCTCACCGGTGGCGGGTGGCGGCAGTTCGCGGGCGACACGGTCGCCGTGTGCGAACGCCTCGATGCGTTCGCCGACTCGTGCGACCCCGAGGCCTGCGCGGCGATCCTGCTCTCGTCCGGCACGAGCGGCGTGCCGCACGGCGTGATGCACTCGCAGCGGTCGCTCGCCGCGAATGCGGTCGCCGCCGCCGCTGTGTTCCTCGATGATCCGCGAGACGTGCGGCTGTCGTGGCTCCCGCTGAGTCACTCGCTCGCGCTCACCGGCGACCTGGGCACGGCGCTGGTCCGGGGCGGCTGCCTCACCGTCGTTCGCGACCGGAGCCGCGTGCTCGATGCCTGTCGCGTCGCGCCCCCGACGGTGATCCTCGGGGTGCCGGCCTTCTTCGAACGGCTCGAACGGGCGGTGGCGACCGGGCGGATTCCCGATCTCGCCGCGGCCCTCGGTGGCGCGGTGCGGGTCTGCATCTCCGGAGGCGCGCCGCTTCGCCGCCGGACGGCGGAGCTGTTCGCGGCGCGGGGCGTGCCGCTCGTGGAGGGCTACGGCCTGGCGGAGGCGGGGCCGGTGGTCACGCTCGGGAATCCGCGGATCGCCCGCATCGGCACCGTGGGACCGCCGCTGCCGGGCGTTGAGGTCCGACTCGACGAGCGGGCCGCCACCCGCGGCCAGCTGCTCGTGCATTCGCCCGGTCGGGCGCTCGGTGTGATCGCGCCCGGCGGCGGTACGGCGTTGACCGCGCCCGGCGACTCCGGCGACTGGCTCGAAACGGGCGACGTCGCCGAGATCGACGCCGACGGGCACGTGCGCATCACCGGCCGGCTCGGCGACGTGATCGTGCTCGCCACCGGGACGAAGCTCCCTCCCGCGGCCGTCGAGGCGGCTCTGGCCGAGGACGACGCGGTGGCGCAGGTGTGCGTGGTGGGGGCGGGGCAGCGGCGTCCGACGGCGATCGTGGTGCCGGAGCCGGCCGTGCTGCGGGCCGCGATTCGGCGGCTGGGGCTGCTGGTGGTCAGCCGCCGGCAGGCTGTGTCGCATCCACGCGTGCGGGCGTGGCTCGCGCGGCGGTTGGCCCGTCGCCAGGCGGCGCTGCCGAGGTCGTGGCGGGTGAAGACGTTCGTGATCGCCGACCGGGCCTTCGATGCCGCCCGGGGCGAGGCGACCGTGTCGCTCAAGCCGAAGCGCGGGGCGATCGAGCGGCACTATCGCGACCGCGCGCTGCGGGCGGTGGAGGCGAGCGAACGCCGCGGGGCCGAGGACGGCGGAGGCACGATGAGCGAAGCGGCGGCAGCACGACGCTCGTGGGCCACGTCGGCCCTGTGGCGGGCCGGCGACGGCGGATTCGCGCGGGCGGCTGCGGCGGCGGCCGAGCCGCTGCCGGACCGGATCGAGGCGGTGCTCGACCGCACGGCGACGGAGATCGCGCGGCTCCGCGCGGAGCAGAGGCTCTACGAACCGCTCGCCACCGAGCCCGCTTCGTCTGCGCCGCTCGACGACGCCCCGCCGCCCCCCTTTGGCGTGCTGTCGCAGGAAGCCGAGGAGGCGCTCGGCGACACCGGGCTCTGGGGCCTCGCGGTGCCGGAGGCCTGGGGCGGGGCCGGTGGCTCGATGCTCGACCTCGCCCGGTCGATCACGCGGCTGGCGGTGAACGTGCCCACGGCGGCCGGCACGCTCGCGGTGCACTCGTCGATCGGCGTCGTGTCTGCGGTCACGGGTTTCGGCTCCCCCGAGCAGCGCGACCGTCTTCTTCCGGCGCTGGCGGCGGGCCGGCCGCTCTCGATCTTCGCCGCCACGGAGCCCGACGCCGGCTGCGATCTCGGGCGGGTGGCCACGGTGCTCGAGTCGCACGACGGGCGGCTGCTGCTCACGGGCACGAAGATGTTCATCACGGGGGCCACGCACGGCCGGCTGGTGAAGGTGCTCGCCGTGCGGGCCGGCAAGCCGGCGGTGGTGATCGTCCGCCTGCCCGACGGCGACACGCCGACGTTTCAGCTCAGGCGCTACGCGCTCCATCCCCTCAAGCATGCCCACAACGCGGCCCTCGAGTTCACGCGGTTCGAGGTCGAGCCGGGCGACGTCCTCGATCCGGGGCCGACGGCCGACGCGCTGCGGATCGTCTGGCACGGGCTCAACCGCGGCCGCGTCACGCTCGCGGCGCAGGCGGCCGGCACGCTCCGTCTCCTGCTTGCCCAGGCTCGTGAGCAGTCCGTGCGGCGGGTCACGTGGGATCGGCCGATCGCCTCGCGGCAGTTGATCCAGGGCAGGCTCGGGCGGATCGCGGCCGCGACGATGGCCTGCGACGCGCTCGCCGCCTGGGCGGCCGGTGCCATCGATGCGGGGCAGAGCGGCGAGTGGGAGGCGATCACGGCGAAGGTGGTTGCGAGCCACTGCGTTCGCGATGCGGCGATCGATGCGCTCGGCGTCCACGGCGGCCGGGCGTTCCTCGTGGGCCACCCGCTCGGCGACTCGTTCCACGACCACTTCGCCGTCACCGTCTACGAAGGGGAGAGCGATCTGCTCGGGCTCGCCCTCTTCAAGGGGCTCGCCAAGCACCATCCGCTGGCCGCGGCCGGCCGGGATGCCGCAGTCTGGCGGCGAGCGGGCGACTGGCTCGCCTGGCGGGTGATGGCTGCGGCCGGCGGCTTCGGACGCGACACCGCGATTCTCGACCGCGGGCTCCGGAGCCATGCGATCGCGGCCCGCCGCCGGCTCGCGAGGCTCGCGGTCGCGATCGACCGGGCGATCCGCCGGCACGGTCGGGCGCTCGCGGAACGGCAGCTCGAGGTGGGATCGCTGTCGGGAGCTGTCCGCGATGCCCTCAGCGTCCTGGCGGTGGCGCACCACGCCGACGCTTCGGGCGACGACGTCCTGCTCGTGCCCGCCGAAGCCTGGTGTCGCCTGGCCCTGGCTCGGGCCTCGGGCCGCCTGCCCGCGGCCGCCGATCTCGCCGCCGTCGCGGCCGCCGGGCGGTAAACTCGAATCTGGGTGGTGCGGAAACCTTTCGAGTTCGTCACCGTTCAACGGAGAGGCGAGCGGCGGCACGATCCGGAGCGGCATGCCATGGTCGGGCGGCGACTGCAGATGCGAATGAGCCTGGCAGCGGCCTTGATCGGCGGGGCGTGGGCATTGACCTGCCTGGGGGCCAACCGCGCCAAGCCGGAGCGGGTCGCCCCGCGGTCCGGTCTCCCGGCTGCGGTGACGAGTGTGGCCGACGAACCCGTGATGACGGTGGCCCGCGTCGCCGCCGACCGCCGCGGCCGCGTGCAGGCGGAGGCCGCCGCGATCGACGCGCACCTCGCCGCCCGCTGGCAGGAGCACGGGATCGAGCCGTCGCCCCCACTCGACGACGCGCAGTTCGTCCGCCGCATCCACCTCGAACTCGCCGGGCGGATTCCGAGCTACGACGAGGCCGTGGCGTTTCTCCGCGACCCATCGTCCGCCAAGCGCGACGCGGTCATCGAGCGGCTGCTGGCGAGCCCCGACTACGTCAGCCACTTCTACAACTACTGGGCCGACGTCCTGCGGCTCACCGAGCGGCCCCAGAAGAACCTCGTGTTCGAGCCCTACCTCGCCTGGGTCAAGGACGCGATCCGCACCAACAAGCCGTACGACGAGTGGGTGCACGAGATGCTCACCGCCGACGGCCGCCTCTGGGAAAATCCCGCCGTCGGCTTCCAGCTCCGCGACGACGGCATGCCGCTGCCCTACGTGGACAACACCGTCCGCGTGTTCCTGGGCACGCAGATTGGCTGCGCCCAGTGCCACGATCACCCGTTCGACCACTGGACGCAGCACCAGTTTTACGAACTGGCGGCCTTTACCGCCGGCACGCGCACGCGACTCGGCGGGGCGCTGCGGGCCGGGAAGCCGGGCAAGGAGCCGAAGCCGGTGCCGCCGCCCGCGGTGCGGACGCTCGTCAAGGAGGCCCGCGACGCCAAGGGCAAGAAGGCCGGGGCGCTCGTGCAGTTCATCCAGGCCAACGCCACGGCGGTGAGCTACCACTCCGCGACGCTGAAGCTGCCGCACGACTACCAGTACGACGACGCGAAGCCACTCGAGCCGGTGCGGCCGGAACTGCTCTGGGGGGCGGTGCCCGCCAGCGTCCGCCACGCAGACGGCCGCGAGCAACTCGCCGCCTGGATGGTTGGTCGGACCAACCGGCAGTTCGCCCGGACGATCGCCAACCGGATCTGGAAAAAGGTGATGGGCGTGGGGCTCGTCGAGCCGGCCGACGATTTCCGCGAGGGCAACCCGGCGAGCGATCCGGAACTGCTCGAGCAGCTCACCGATCTCGTGCTCCGCCTCGACTTCGACCTCCGCGAATACGTCCGCGTGCTCGTCTCGACCTCCACCTACCAGCGGCGGGCGGTGGTCCACGATCCGACCGATGGCGCCCCGTTCCGCTATCAGGGGCCGGCGCTGCGGCGGATGACGGCCGAGCAGGTCTGGGACTCCATCGTGGGCCTGATCGCCCGCAATCCCTGGAGCGTGCAGCGGCCGACGGCGGCGGAGATCGCCGACGTGGCCGGCGTCGATCTCCGCACCGCCACGATCGACGACGTCGAGCGGCAGTTCGACCGGTTCATCGCCCGCTACGGCCAGGGGGCCTACCAGCGGCGGCTCACGAAGGTCTGCGGGTATCGCGGGCAGTGGCTTCTCAAGGCGAGCGAGATGCCGGCGCCGCTGCCGCTGGGCCACTTCCTCCGGCAGTTCGGCCAGAGCGACCGGGAGACGATCGAGGGGGGGAGGACCGTGCCGACCATCCCGCAGATCCTCGCGATGTTCAACGGCCCGATCACCCACGCGATGCTCGAAGAGGGCTCCGTGGCCTACGAGACGGTCATGGCCCACGAGCCCGACGAGGCGGTGGACGTCGTCTTCCTCACGGTGCTGTCGCACGAGCCGGCCCCCGACGACCGCCAGGCGGCGATCGAGGAAGTGACCGCCTCCGACCCCGCCACGGGCTACGGCAACCTGATCTGGGCCCTGCTCAACACCCGTGAGTTCCTCTTCATCCAGTAGGTCCGCTGCCATGCGAGTCTCGCCTGCGATCGCCGATGACCGGCTGGCCCGCCGCACGTTCCTGGGCAGCGCGGCCCGGGCCGCCTTCGGCCTCACGCTCCTCGACTCCGCCGCGGGCCGCCACGCGGTCGCCGCCGAGGCCACCGCCGGCGTGAACGTGATCATGCTGATGATGCGGGGGGCGATGAGCCACATCGACACCTTCGACCCCAAGCCCGGCCGCGAGGAGCAGGGGGAAACCGGCACGATCGCCACGAAGCTGCCCGGCATTCGGTTCGGCGAGCACCTGCCGCGGCTCGCCGGTCTCGCCGATCGGCTCGCCATCATCCGCTCGCTCACCACCGAGACCGGCGCCCACGAGCAGGGCACGTACCTCATGCGGACGAGCTACCCGCAGCTCAACAGCATCCGCCATCCGTCGTTCGGCTCGTGGGCCGTGCACGCGCTCGGCAAGCGAAGCCGCGACCTGCCGGGCTACGTGCTCGTGGGCAACGGCAACGAGCATCCGGGCTGCGGCTTCCTCGACCCCGCCGTCACGCCGGTACCGCTGGCCGACCCGGCCCGGGGCCTGGAAAACATCGCCCGTCCGGCCTACCTCTCGCAGGCCAACTTCGACCGCCGGCTCGCGCTCGCCGAGCGGATCGACGGCGACTTCAAGCGGCACTACGCCGGACGGCAGATCGAGGCCTACGACCGGATGTATGCCGACGCCGTGCGGCTCATGGGCAGCGGCGACCTGGCCGCCTTCGACATTTCCCGCGAGGACGAGAAGACCCGCGGCCGCTACGGCCGGTCGCGGCTCGGCCAGGGCTGCCTGCTCGCGCGGCGGCTCGTGGAGAGCGGCGTCCGCTGCGTGGAGGTGGAGATGGGGGGCTGGGACATGCACCGCGAACTCTGGGAAGAGCTTCCCGAGAAGGTCGGTGAACTCGATGCCGCCATGGCGGCCCTGCTCGAAGACCTCGAGGCCCGCGGCCTCCTCGCCAGCACGCTGGTGGTGCTCGCCACGGAGTTCGGCCGCTCGCCGAAGATCAACGAGAACGCCGGCCGCGACCATCATCCGGCGGTGTTCTCCGCCGTGCTCGCGGGGGCGGGGGTGCGACCTGGGGTCGTGCACGGCGCGAGCGACGCGAGCGGCCGCGTGCCCGACCGCGACGCGGTGGGCGTGGCCGACTTCAACGCCACGATCGCCGCCGCCTGCGGGTTGCCCTGGGAGCGGGAGTTCCTCGCGCCCAACGGCCGGCCGTTCAAGATCGCCAACGACGGCCGGCCGATCGCCGCCGTGCTCGCCGGCTGACGGCATGCGCCGCTCCGCTCGGGGCTGCCCATGCCCCGTCGCCGGACGTTCGCCTCGTCAGGAAGCCCAACCGCGTGAGCGGTGGGGACCGATCGTCCGCGCTGCCCCGCTCGGGGCTGCCCATGCCCCGTCGCCGGACGTTCGCCTCGGCCTTCCCGGCCTCGGCTCTCTGCATGTCCGCTGCGCTTCGGCATCCTGCCTGCGCTTGCTCCCATAGCCCGGCTCTCGGGCACGGGCAGCCCCGAGCTCGCCTTGCCCTTGAAGTGGCCGCAGGTTTTCAACCTGCGGATCCCTGCCCCCTCGGCCGCTCGAAGCTACTCGCTCCGCACGAGCGCGGGCAGCCAACTGCAGAGATACCAGCCCCGCGGCGTGGTGAGCTCGGCGATCGCGGCGAGGTCGACGCGGCCGGTGGGCGAACTGCCCCCGAGCACCTCGTCGAGCAGCCCCTTCGGCTTCGAATACTTCACCACCCGGGCCTTCTCCGCCGACAGCCCCGCCAGTTCCACGGCCCGGTCGATGGCGTCTTCCAGGAATCCGATTCGATCGACGAGCCCGGCCTCGAGCGCCTGCCGCGCCGTGAAGATCTGCCCGGTGGCCACGCGGTCGACCGCGGTGTCGTCGAGCTTCGGCCGGCCTGCCTTCACGATCTCCTTGAACCGGCGGAACATGTCGTCCACCAGTTCCTGGATCAGCCTCCGTTCCTTCTCGGCGAGTTCGGGCGTGCGGTCCTTGGTGACGCTCAGCATCTCCTTGAGCGGCCCGCTGGCGATCGAGTCGTCGCGGATGTCGTATTTCCGGAGGGCCTGCGAGAGGTCGAAGTGCGGGATGATCACGCCGATCGACCCGGTGAGCGTGGCGGGTTCGGCGAAGATCACGTCGTCCTTCCCGCGGTTGGCCATCGCCACGTAGTAGCCGCCGCTGGCCGCGATGCCCCCCATGCTCACCACCACGGGCAGGTCGCGCTTTTCGAGGAGCGTGGCGAGCCGGTGGTGGATCTCGTCGCTACCGCTGACCGTCCCGCCTGGCGAATCGACGCGAAGCACGATCGCCTTCACCGCGTCGTCGTCCGCCACCTGGTCGAGCTGGGCCCGCACGAAGCCGTCGCCGCCGAGGATGGCCCCCGTGACGCTCACCACCGCCACCTTGTCGGCCGCCGTCTTCGAGAGCGAATGCCACTTCTCCACCACGCGGCTGTCGCGCTGGAAGTAGCTGGAGAAGGCTCCGGCGCTGCCGATGGCCGAGAGCAGGGCGATGCCGGCGACGATCCACCCCGCCCGGGCGAACCAGCGGCTCCAGGGGCTCGCCTGCTCGAGGATCACACGCGTCGGTGGCTGCTGCGATTCGATCGTCATGAAAAGATGGCTCCGCCGGGGCCGGGATGCTGTGCTCGGCGCGATTGTACGCCGTCGCGCGCCGTGTCGCCCGGTGGCGGTTGCCAGTTTCCGCGGCCTGCGGCTACCCTGACGAGGATTCGGATGCCGATGCCGCCGCCGGGCGGTGGCCAGCCTGCCTCGCATCCCGTCCTTCCCGTCAGGAGTCTCTCCACGTGTTCGTCTGCGTCAGCACGGAATGCCTGCCCGACATGCCGTTGGCCGCTGCCATGGAGCGGCTCGCCGAACTCGAGTTCACGGCGGTCGAGCTGGACGTGCACGAGCAGGGCGGCCACCTGCAGCCGGCCGCCGTCGCGGCGAATCCCGAGGCCGCCATCGCCCAGTGCAGCGACCTCCAGCGGCTCCGGCCGGTCGCCGTCTCGTTTTCGGCGGCGGAATCGCCGGCCGTCTACGACCAGTTCACCGCGTGCTGCCGGCTCGCCAAGTCGCTCGGTGTGGTCACGATCGTGGTGGAATCGTCGGAGCTCGGCACACCGTTCAACGGCGAGATCGAGCGGCTCCGGAAGCTCGTGGCGATCGGCTCGGGGCTCGGGGTCGTGGTGGCGGTGAAGACCTCCGCCGGCCGGATGACGCAGGACGCCGAGACCACGGCGTCGCTCTGCCGCAACGTTCCCGGCCTCGGGGTGACCCTCGACCCGACCCACTTCATCTTCGGCCACAAGAAGCCGGCGTCGTGGGAGCCGATCCTCAAGTACGTCGCCCACGTCCATCTCCGCGACACCAAGCCCGACGCCTTCCAGGTGCGGATCGGCCAAGGGGGCGTCGAGTACGGCAAGATCGTGGCGCAGCTCGAACGCGTCGGCTACAAGCGGGCGCTGTGCGCTCATATGCCGCCGCTCGAGGGAGTCGATCAGGTGGCCGAACTCCGCAAGATGCGGCTGCTCCTGGAAAGCCTTCTGTAACCGCGCCGCTCGCTGCCTCGCGAGTGGCCGCAGGTTTGCAACCTGCGGGTCCCTGCCTCAGCGCCCCTGACGCGGCAGAGGTATGCAACCTGTGGCGCCTCGCCGCGAGGGACTGCCCATGCCCGTCGCCGGACGTTCGCCGCGGCCCTCCAGGCCGCGGCTCTCTGCATGTCCGCTGCGCTTCGGCATCCTGCCTGCGCTGGCTCCCATAGCCCGGCTCTCGGGCACGGGCAGCCCCTCGCTCGCCGCTCAGGGGGCACCCCTTGCTTCCCATCCCGGCGAGCAGCGGGTCGGAGGCACGCGCAGAAGCCGGTGACATTTGTGGACGCCGGACTTTGACGGTCCGGTGGAGCCGCGAACTCACAAATGCCGCCGGCGCCGAGCATGCCTCCGACCCGCTGCGGCGCGCTGCGTCGCAACGCCTCCCGGACCCAGGTGCCCGGGCCTCAACGGATCGTGCCGGTCGCCTCGGCGCGGCTGGCCATCTCCGCGTAGTTCTTCGACTGCTGGTCGTCGCCCTGCTCGGCGTACATCGTCGCCAGGTTGCCGTAGGCGACGGCCAAGGCCCGCTCCTCGAGCTGGCTCTTGTCCACCGCCGCCACCATCAGGTCCACGCCGCGGCGGCTGAGAGTGACGGCGTCTTCCCGGCGGCCGACCTGCCAGTAGGAGATCGCCATGCTCACGTACGATTCGCCGAGGCGGCCGAGTTCGCCCGCGCGTTCGAAGCGGTCGTTGTCGTCCCAGAGCGGGATCACGCGGTCGAACCAGGTGACCGCCGTGGCGTGGTCGCCCCGCGGCAGGCTGTGCATGATGCCGATCCGGAAGTTCAGCTCGCCCAGATTCTTTCGTTCGGCGGCCGTGAGCTCGCGGTGCTCCGCGCCCCGCTCCAGGTATGCGGCGGTGAGGGTGGCGTTGTCGAGCATGTCGGTCGCGTCGCCCCGCTTCTGGGCGGCCGCGAGCGCGTCGGCGAGACCCTGGCCCACCTCCCAGTCGATCTGCCGGCGCCGCCACGGGTCGCCGATGCCGTCGCCCATCCGATCGCGGAGCTCGAGGAGCCGCTTCACCCACGGCAGCGGCTCGATCGCCTCGTTCGAGCCCGCCGACACGGCGAGGGCGCCGCGGCAGAGCTGCAGTTCGAGCACCTGCCGCTCGGGCTCGTCGCCCGAGAACTCCTTCACGACCGCGTCGGCGCGGCTGATCCACTTGGGAATCACCCGGCTCTTCTGCTGCCATGTGCCCTTGGCGATCGCCAGCGCCGTGCCGAGGTGGGCGTCGAGCAGCACCTCGCGGGCGGCCGCCTGCAGGGCCGGCGACTGCTTCGTGAGCAGCGGCGAGGCACGGCGAATGGCCTCGCCGAACTGATCCACCGCCTTCTGGTAGTCGGGGCTCTTCTGGGCCAGTTGAATCCGGCCCGATAGCCTGGCGATCTGGGCGAGCACCAGCGGCGACGAGGATGCCAGGGCGGTCGCCCGATCGAGCACCACGCGGGCCTCGTCCGGACGGTCCAGCGCCAGCAGCACGCCGGCGTGCTTGAGCTTCGTCCAGACGTCGTCGGGATCGACGCGGCCGGCCGACTCCGCGAGCCGGAGGGCCTGTCGCCACTTCCCCTGGTCGCTGCACATCGCGAGCAGCAGTCGCTGGGCCCGCACGTGCTGCGGATCGATCTGGATGGCGTACTGCAAGTCGGCGACCGCGTAGGCCGAACACGTGTCGATCTCCCCCTCGGCGCGGAGCACGAAGGAGTCGGCATCGAGTGGCTCGATGAGAATGGCCGTGGCGTTGGAGGTGCCCGGTTCCACACTGATGATCACACCCCGCTCCGGAAACACCTCGCCGATGCGGACTCCCTGCTCGTCCTGGACGTCAACGGTCCGCAGGTCGGCGATCTCGAGCTGGCGGGCGAGGTCCCCCAGCGGCACCGGCTCCGCGAGCTTGATGCTGATGGACGAGACGATGTCGCCCTCGAGTCCCACCTCGACCCGCTCGAACGGCTCGATCGTCCAGGCGAGCCCGCCGGTGCCGTCGCCGCGGGTGAAGGCCTCACCGGCACCCCAGCCCGTCTCGAGCTCCTGGCGGCTCGTCTTCCCCGGCAGCGTGCCGCGGAAACTCGCGGGATCGATGGACAGCGTGGGCATCTCGTCGGGAGTGGCCGCGACGGGGGCTGTAATCGTGGGCTGGGGCTCTGCGTCAGGCACCACGTCCGGGGGCGTTTCCGTCGCCGCCCCTGCCGCCGGTTCGGCCGGCTTGGGCAGCGTGGCGACCCGCTCGGTGATCCAGCGACGGAAACCGCCGGTGGTGGGGGCGGTGGCCGGAACCGCGGCGGGCGCGGTGGCTGTTGCTGCGGCCGGCTTCACGGCCGGTGCGGAGACGGGAACCACGGCGTTCGACTCCGCGGCCGGCCGCGAGGCGGTGGTGGCCGCAAGGTCGAGCGGCTCGCCGCTGGGGCGTGGTGTTGGGCGGGCAGTCGGCGCGATGGCGCGTGGGGCCTCCGCCTCGTCACCCATCGCTTCGATCCATCCGGGCAGCCGCATCAGCGTCCGCGGCGGTGCGGCTCCATCGTCGGCGCGGCCAACGGCGGCGCCACAGGCTCCACTCAGGACGAGAACGAGGAGCGAGATCCGACTCCGCTGCGTGGCCACGAGGGTGTCTCCTTGACGGCGTTGACGGGTGCGAATGGATGCGGCGGCGCTGGGCCGACCGAACGGCGGCGGGAAGGTAGGATGAGGGAGCTTGTGGGTCCAGACCAGCCGCGGCGGATCCACGGTGGTCCACGGAAGCCCCCAGGGATCCCAAGCTGGGCAGCTTCACCGGCCGCCGGCGCCTTCCCGGTACCAGGAGATCCGTGGTTTCATGGACACCCCGTCTCGCCACACGCTCGTGATTGGCGCCGGGCTGGCTGGTCTTGCCGCGGCCGACGTGCTCGCGGGGCAGGCCACGGATGGCTCACCACGGGTGACGGTGATCGAGCCGAGCGGCCGGGTCGGGGGCGTGCTCGGCACCGTACACGACGACGGCTGGCTCGTGGAGCGGTCGGCCGACTGCTTCCTGGCCGCTCGTCCCGAGGCCGTCACGCTGGTCGGGCGGCTGGGACTCCAATCAGAACTGATCGGCGTCGAGGCTCGCGCGCGGCGGGCTCTCGTCTGGCATGCGGGCCGCGGCGTACCCGCCCCCGGCGGTTTCCGTCTGGTGGCGCCGGGCCGCGTGGGTCCGATTCTCGCGACTCCGCTCCTCTCCCTGCCGGGACGGCTGCGGCTGCTCGCGGAGCGGTTCGTACCGCCGCGGCGGGATACCGGCGGCGAGCGGGATGAATCGCTGGAGAGCTTCGTGGTGCGGCGACTGGGCCGCGAGGCTTTCGACCGGTTGGTGCAGCCGCTGGCGTCCGGCATCTGGACCGCCGATCCCGCGCGGCTGAGCATGGCTGCCGCCTGCGGCGACTTCCTCGCCATGGAACGCGAGTCCGGGAGCCTGTGGGCCGGAGAGCGCCGGCGGCTCCGCCGGCAGTCGAGTGCAGCCGAGGCTGCGGGAGCCCGGTACGGACAGTTCGCGACCCTGGCCTCGGGCATGGAAACGCTGCCGCGCCGCCTCGCCGACGATCTGCGGTCGCGGGGCGTGCGGTTCGTCGCCGAGTCGGCCACGCGGCTCGACCGGGCGGCCGACGGCCGTTGGCGGGTCGAGGGCTCGGGGCTCGATGCCGCGATCACGACGGCTGACTCGGTGGTGATTGCCACACCCGCCAGGGTCGCGGCATCGCTGCTCGCCGGCGTCGACCCCGCGATCGCCGCTGATCTCGCGGGCATCGACTACGCGGGCTCGTGCATCGTGTCGCTCGGCTTCGCCCGCGACTGCGTGGCACACCCGCTCGATGCTGCCGGCATGGTGATCCCGCGGGTGGCCCGCCGCCGCATCCTCGCCGTGAGCTTCTCGAGTTCGAAGTTCCCCGGGCGTGCGCCGCCGGGCTGCGTGCTCCTGCGGGTGTTCGTCGGCGGGGCGCTCGACCCCGAGGCGATGGAGCTCTCCGACGACGAACTGGTGAAGCTCGCGGTGGGTGAGGTGCGCGATCTCCTGGGCGCGCGGGGCGAGCCGCTCCTCGCCCGCGTCGAACGCTGGGCTCGGGCGATGCCGCAGTACCACGTCGGCCACGTGGCTCGCGTCGCCAGGATCGAAGCCGGCCTCGCTCGCCACCCTGGCCTGGCCCTGGCCGGAGCCGCCTACGGTGGCGTCGGCATCCCGCAGGTCATCGCCTCAGGCCAAGCGGCTGCCACCCGCTGCCGCCAACTTCCAGCGGATCGCTGACTCTCGCCGCGCTGCGCGAGCATCGCCGACACGGTCGACCGTGCCTGAAGCCACGGTCGACGCCCGCGATGAGCGGCGCCAGTCCGCTCCATCGCGGGCCAAGCCACGCGGCCCTGGCCCGCGTGGCTACTTCTTCTTCGCCGCGGCACCGGCCGCCGGCTTGGCCGCGGGCTTGCCCGCCGCACCCTCGGCGCCCTCTTCCTTCTTGACCTTCTTCTTCTTCATCGAGAGTTTCTGCACACGCACCTTGGGGAGGCCGAGGGGGCTGCGGCCTTCCGCCCAGCGCTCCTGCTCCTTCAGCTTGGCGATCCGCTCGGCACGGCTCAGCACGCCGCGGGCGCTCGACGAGCCCTTGCGCACCCGGAGGCTCTTGTCCATCGTCATGGGAAGTGATCCTGCGTTCTCGGAAGGAGGGGCGGGCGGCGGAGGACCCGCCGACGACCGCACGAAAGTACGGAGAAAACCGCCGCGCTTCAAGGCCTGGGGCCGCTTCGGCCCCCCGGGCCGGTTTTTTCGTGGCACGGGTGATCACCCCGCCGATCAGGAAGCCCAAGCGCGTCAGCGATGGGGACCGCGCGTGGTGCACCGCTCGGGGCCGCCCGTGCCCGTCGCCGGACGTTCGCTGCACCAGGAAGCCCAATCGCGTAAGCGATGGGGATCACGGCGTGCCGCGCCGCTCGGGGCTGCCTGGAAGTGGCCGCAGGTTTTCAACCCGCGGGTTCAGGCCCTGTGGTGCCGGCCTGAACTGGTTTTCTCAGACCTTCACAGCTGCGATCGACGTCAGGAACTTCGCCATCGACTCGGGTCGCTTCTCGGGATCCGCCGACAGGCAGGCCATGATCGCCGTGGCGAGCGGCGGCGGGATCTCCGGCCAGGCCTCGCGGACGTCGTTCGGGGGCGTGTCGTGCGCCATGGCCGCCTTGCCGGAGGATCCCTTCGGCCACGGCGATCGGCCGGTGCAGATCTCGTAGGCGGTGATCCCGAAGGAGAAGATGTCGAGCCGCTTGTCGGCCTGCCGTCGCCGCACCACCTCGGGGGCCATGTAGTTGGGGGTGCCGACCCGATTGCCGGGCTGGAGGAAGGCGGGCTTGTCGGGAACGGTGAGGCCGAAGTCGATCAGGATCAGCCGGCCGTCGGGGCGGAGGATGTAGTTGCGGGGGCAGATGTCGCGGTGCACGAAGCCCGCGTCGTGCACCGCGGCGATCGCGGTGGCGGCCTGCCGCACGAGGTCGACCCGCTCGGTGGGTGTGAACTGCTTCTTGGCGGCGAGGAGCGTGTGGAGGAGCGTGCCCTCGACGAACTCCTGAAGGATGAAGGGATCGCCCGTCGTGGCCGTACCCCACTCTTTGATGTGCACGATGTTGGGGCCGGTGATCTGCTGGCCGATCTCACCCTCCGTCGGCTTGCCGAGCGACTTGTAGCGACCCTCCACCGGCGCCGCCTTCGCGGCGTCCACCACCTTCAGGCCGTACACCTCGCCGGTCTTGAGGTCGCGGACCTTGTAGAAGGTCGACATCGTGCCGGAGGTGCTCTCCCGCAGCCGCTCGAACCGCCGCCAGAGATCGACCTTCCCCGGCCCTCCGAACAGCGAACCGAAGAAGTCTCCCAGCCCCATGCGGCGTGCTTCCGTTCGTCAGTGCTGTTTCAGGGTCGCAAGTTCGGCATGCGCGGCGGCGAGATCCTTCTCCAGCCGCGGTACTTCGGCCGGGTCATCGGGCTGCTTCTTCGCCGCCGCCAGCAGCTGCTGGAGTTTCGCGATTTTCTGCTGCAGCACTTCGATCCGCTTCTTGTCTTTCTTGTCCATCGGTTTCCCCGCCGCCGTCGCGGCGTCCTGATTGTCCTGTCGTCGTCTCGATCATCACTCCGCCGTCGCCGGCGGAGATCATGTTCGGGCCGGTGTGCAGCTGCCGCATCCAGCCGCTGATCATCACGACGGCCACCGCGAGCCCGAGCGTGAGCGAGAGCCACGAAGCGCGGTCGTTTCGCACCCACTGGGTGCCCGCGCCACGACCCACCAGCGCGCTGGCGAAGTAAAACACCACGAGCGCGAGCAGAACCTTCGCGCCGAACAGCGAGTGGTAACTCGTCGCCCGCATCCACTCTCCACCCGCCCAGCCCTCGTCTTTCACGCGGGCGTTGAACAGCAGGAAGTTCGCCAGACCACTCGCGAGAAGGAGCGTGATCGAGCCGATCACCCAGGGCAGCCAGCGACGGCGGATCCGGTCGTGGATCTTTTCCCGCGTCTCTTCGTCGAACTCGGCGATGGCCGGGAGCAGGCCGAACCGAGCGAACGCCAGCCCTCCTACGGCGACGAGCGCGGCGAGCAGGTGGGCCCAACGGAGCAGGAGCAGAGTGGGATCCATGGATGTCCTAGCGCGGGTGTGAGGATGCACGATCCTACCCCATGGTACAGTGCCGCTCCATGGACGCCCCGGAAGATCTCGACGACGTCGATCCGGCATGCCTGCCTGGTGGTCGGCCGCACGACCGCTGGATGCGGCTGGCCCTCGACGAGGCTCTGACCGCCGCCGCCGAGGACGAGGTGCCTGTCGGGGCGGTCGTGGTCGCCGGGGGGCGGATCGTCGGCTGCGGCCACAACCAGCGGGAACAGCTCAACGACCCGACGGCCCACGCCGAGATGATCGCCCTCACCCAGGCCGCGGCCACGCTCGGGTCGTGGCGGCTGGAGGGCTGCGTGCTCTACGTCACGCTCGAGCCCTGCCCGATGTGCGCCGGGGCGATCCTCCAGGCGCGGGTGCCGATGGTCGTCTGGGGGGCGGCCGATCCGAAGGCCGGGGCCGTCGAGACGCTCTACCGGCTGTTCGAAGACCCGCGGCTCAACCACCGCGTGGAGCACGTCGGCCATGTGCTTGCCGACGAGTGTGGCCGGATCCTCACCGAGTTCTTCCGGCGAAAGCGCTGACCCGCCCGCCGCTCAGCTGCGACGGTCGATGGGCTTGAACTCGCGGAGCGTCTCACCCGAGTAGATCTGCCGTGGCCGGCAGATCTTCTTCGTCGGCGAGCGGTGCATCTCCATCCAGTGGGCGATCCAGCCGGGCAGCCGCCCCATCGCGAACAACACGGTGAACATCTGCACGGGGATGCCCATCGCCCGATAGATCACGCCCGAGTAGAAGTCGACGTTGGGGTAGAGCTTCCGCTCGATGAAATAGTCATCGGCGAGGGCCACTTCCTCGAGCTGCTGGGCGATGTCGAATAGCGGATCGTGTCGGGAGATCTTGGCGAGCAGCTTGTCGCAGGTGGCCTTGATCAGCTTCGCCCGCGGGTCGTAGTTCTTGTAGACGCGGTGCCCGAAGCCCATCAGGCGGAAGCCCGAGTCCTTCTTCTTGGCGAGGTCGACGTACTTCTTCACGTTGCCGCCGTCGGCGACCAGCTTGTCGAGCATCTCCACGCAGGCCTGGTTGGCGCCGCCGTGGAGCGGCCCCCAGAGTGCTGAAATCCCGGCGGAGATGCTCGCGAACAGGTTGGCGTCGCTCGAGCCCACCATCCGCACGGTGGAGGTCGAGCAGTTCTGCTCGTGATCGGCGTGCACGATCAAGAGCATGTCGAGGGCGGCGGCGAAGTCGGGATCGATGTGGTATTCCTCGCACGGCACCGCGAACATCATGTGGAGGAAGTTTTCGCAGTAATCGAGGTCGTTGCGGGGATACATCAGCGGCTGGCCGCACGACTTCTTGTGGCTGTAGGCCGCGATCGTCGGCAGCTTGGCGAGCAGCCGGTGCACGCTCACCTCGACCTGCCGGGGGTCGCGGACGTCGAGCGAGTCCTGGTAGAAGGTCGAGAGCGCGCCGACGACGCTGCCCGCGATGGCCATCGGATGAGCGTCGCGGGGGAAGCCGCCGTAAAAGCTCCGCATGTCCTCGTGGATCATCGTGTGGTGCGAGAGCGACGTGCGGAAGGCGTCGAGCTGGGCGGAGCTGGGCAGTTCGCCGTAGATCAGCAGGTAGGCGACCTCCACGAAGTCGCACCGCTCGGCGAGCACCTCGATCGGGTAGCCGCGGTAGCGGAGGATCCCCTTCTCGCCGTCGAGGAACGTGATCGCGCTCGTCGTCGAGCCGGTGTTCACATAGCCCTCGTCGAGCGTGATCAGCCCCGTCTGGGCGCGAAGTTTGGCGATGTCGATCGCCCGCTCACCCTCGGTGCCGACGATCACCGGCAGGTCGCAACGGCCACCAGGAAACTCGAGGGCCGCCGTGCCGTCGGCCTTCGTGCCCGGCCATGGCGGGGTCGCCGCCGCGGCGGCTGGAGACGGGGACGGGCGGGCGGACGCGGTCATGGGGTAGGTCTCCTGCGGCTCGAAGAAGGCCGCGACCGGTGGTCGCCGCCCCGCGGCGGAAGTCTAGCCCTGCGGGCCGGCGCGAGCAATCCGCGCGAGCCGCGCACGGGGCGGGCGCCGCGTGGCTAACGCGTCAGCGACGGCGCCGGGCGGCCGGCGGTGAACTGGGGCGCCGCGGACGAACCGCCCGGGTCGTCGAACACCGTCCACACGGGCGTTCGCTGGCGGATCTTTTCGAGGTAGGCATCCGTCGCCTCCCGGCGGCGCTCGGTGATCATCGTGTCGCGGATCTCGACCTGGGCCTCCGTGAACGGCACGCGGCCCGCGTCCTTCCGCTCGGTGACCCTGACGATGTGCAGCTGCTCGCCGTCTTCGATGATGGCGCTCAGCTGGCCGACCGGCAGCGAGAAGATCGCCTCGTCGAGGGTCTTGGAGGCGAGGCTCCCCTTGCTCGTCCAGTCGAAGCCGCCGCCGCCCGGCGCGGTCGGCCCTTCCGAACGCCCCTTGGCCACCTCGGCCAAGGGCCGGCCGGCGAGCACCTCGTTGCCCATGTCGGCGAGGATTTCCCAGGCCTGCTGCCGCGACCGCTTGAGCCCCATCTTGACGGTCAGGGCCTCGAACGTGGCCTTGGCGGGATAGTCGTAGTCGGCGAGGTGGTTCTGATACCACGCGATCAGATCGGCGTGCGGAATCTCCTCGTCGGTCTTCACGTGCTTGCGCATCCACTCCTGGGCGAGGCCGCGCTCGAAAAACATCTTCCGCATCCGGTCGAGCGACATGCCGCGCGCCCGCAGTGACTTCTCGTATTCCATCGAGTTGGGAGAGTTGGCTTCCTTCATCATCCGCGGAAGCTGCTGCTCGTCGAAGGCCCGATCGACGTTCTTGCGGATCTCGGGCAGCTTGTCGGCCGGGATCTCGCGGCAGGCGTCGACGTACACCAGCAGGGTCTCGATGTGCTGCGGGAGCACCTGCTGGCAGATCTGGAGCCGCAGCTCACGGACCTTCTCGGGGGGCATCCCCGGGGTGACCTTCTCGAGAAACTCCAGCGCCTTGGGCGTGAGGAGGTCGGCCTCGAGCACCACCTCCGGACCCACGCGGGCGACGACGAGGGCGGTCTCGAGCGACTGGTAGGCCGGTGCGGCCTGAGCCGGTGCGGCGGCCGGGGCTTCGTAGGCCGCCGGCACCACGCCCCCGGCCGAGCCCGTCGCCACGGCCTTGGCGACCTCGCTGGCGATGAGCTGTCGCACCGGTTCCAGCGGCGCGCCCGGATTGGCGCGGATGCTGGAGAGCACGTGGTTGTCGAGCGGCTTGTCGGCGGCGTCGGCATCCTGCTTGGCCGGGGTGGCGGTGGGCCACTGCGCCGGCCGGGAGGCCGCGGCGGGAATCGTGGGCATCTGCGCCGCAGGCACCGCGTTCAGGGGCCCAGGATTCTGGGCGGCGGCACCGGTGGCGCAGACCGCGAGCAGCGCGACGAGAAGTCCGCGGAGCAAGAGCCGGCAGCGGTGGTGGCGAGGTAGTGGCATCGTGGGCCGGACGACGGGGGGCGGGACTATAGGCCGCCGCCCCCGGCGGTCGCAAGGCCGCGGCCGGGCCGAAAACAGCCGGTTTCGCCTCGGCCGTGGGGTCAGCCGCCGGCGCGCGCCGGCCGCGGCGCCGCCGGCTCTCCCGCCTCGCGGTGCGCGGCGGCGACGAGCGCGGCACGGTCGAGCGGGCAGCCGGCCGCCGCCCGCGAGAGGATCGTCACGAACTCGAAGATCGGCGTTTCCCAGAAGGCCTCCTCGCGCAGGGCGAGGGCGCCGATCGCGGCCAGATCGCTGGCGATCAGCCGGAAGCTCGCCGGCGTGAACACCCAGGCGTGGCAGTCTCCATACTCGTCGTGCGTGGCGTACCACTCGAAGGCGCTGCCTGCCGACGTGACCGGATTGGAGAGCGTGAACGAGTCGGCCGCCGCGGTGCCGGTTCCCTGGCGGCCGTCGAAGGTGCAGAAGTTGGCGATGAAGTCGAAGGCGGCGCCCGGCGTGTGGCGGGTCCGCTTCTCGTGATGGGCCTGGAGCACGGCGCCGGTGGTCGATGCGGGGCGGAAGAAATCGAAGCACCGCCGCCGGTCGGGCACGGCGAGCACGAGCCGGCCGGAGGGCTTGAGCGCCCGTTCGCACTCCTTGAGGAAGCCGAGCATGTCGGGCGTGTGCTCGATCACGTGCGAGGCCACGACCACGTCGAACCGGCCCGGTCCGACCAGCGCGGCGAGGGGCTCACCCCGCCAGATGTGATCCACGTCCTCGATCTTGGCCACGTCCACGCCCGGCTGGGTGGCGTATTTCGCGCGGAGCGTGGCGGCGTCGCAGTGGTCGATCGTCTCCACGCGGTAGCCGCGGTGCTTGGGCAGGATCGGGTTGTAGCTGGGGCCGATCTCGAGGCACAGGCCCGAGGTGTCGAAGAGGCTGCGGACCGCGTCCTCGCGGCTGACGGCATAGTCGAGCTGGTTCATCGGCGAGATCCTACCTTCTTGGCTGGAGGTTTGAGGAGCGCGCGGACCGCGGCGAGCAGCCGGTCGGGGTCGGCGGCGGTCGAGTCGTGCACCGGCATCACGACCGTCTTCTGATCGACGATCCGCACCGTGCCCCCGCGAGAGACCGCGGCCTGCCGCAGCTTCTCCATCGCGGCGCGGTCGTGGTGGCCGATCACCACCATCCCCGGGTGCCGGGTGATCGAGTCGATGCCCAGGCCCACTGCCAGCGCCTTGAGCCGGGTGAACTCGAGCAGCCGCCGGGCCTCGTCGGGCAGCGGGCCGAAGCGGTCGGCAAGCTCGGCGGCGAGCTCGTCGATCTGGCTCTCCGCCGTGGCCCGCGACAGCCGCCGGTAGACGTCGATCTTGGCGCGGAGGTCGGGGATGTAGTCGCGGGGCAGCCAGGCCTCGCCCGGGAGGTCCACGTTCACCGGCGGGGGCT
>Ga0207954_1000024_pt1 | contig 42616 bp, 18 predicted proteins | sample CryBogmetaGMA0M_FD_184547 | JGI IMG/M metagenome (GOLD analysis project Ga0207954, IMG submission 184547) | Freshwater microbial communities from Crystal Bog, Wisconsin, USA - MA0M (SPAdes) | ecosystem: Environmental > Aquatic > Freshwater > Lake | place: Crystal Bog, Wisconsin, USA | collected... | reverse complement strand
CGGCCTCCGTCGCGGCGACCTGCGTGGCGCAGCGGGGAGGCATCGTCCGGGAGTATGCAACCATCCGCGATGCGCTCGAAGCACTCTCGCTGGGAATGGTCGAGGCGGTGGCGGGCGAGAACGAATCACTGATGTTCATGATCAAACAGTTGGGCGGCGACGGACTGTCAGTCGTCGGACCGATCTTTGAGTCGTTCGACTTCGGCATCGCCCTGCCCAACGGTAGCCCGCTTCGCGAGGAGCTCAACACCGCGATCCTGCGGATACGGGAAGACGGCACGCTTGAGCGAATCCGCGAGAAGTGGCTCGGCAAGCACGAATGACCGGCTCGGGGCTGCCCGTGCCCTGTCGCCGGACGTTCGCCTCGGCCCGACGTAGCGTAGGTTTTCAACCTGCGCTGAAGCGGCATCCGGCGTAGTGCAGCGCAGGTTGAAAACCTACGCTACAGGAAACCATCAGCCGAGCGCGTCTTCGAGCGCCTTGAGCCGCGCGTGCAGCGCGGCCACTTCGCGTTCGAGGTCGGCGATCCGCGACTCGAGGTGACCGGCGGCCGATGCCGGAGCCAGCGACTGCCTCGCCGGCACAGGCTCTTCATCGATCGACGCGTCGGCCGCCGGTGCCGCTTGGGCCGCAGCCGCCATCGCCAGGCCGAGTTCACGCCGCACCTTTTCGAGCTTCTCCTCCGGTAGGAGCCCGTGCGTCAGCATCCGACCGCGGCCAGGTGGCGACAGCCAGATCACCAGCCCTCGCTCGGCCAGCCGGTCGAGATGGACGCGGAGCGTGTCGAGATCTGGGATCGGGTCCATCCGGCTGGCGCGGCCCCGCAGATCGCCCTCCGTCTGTTCGCCGCGGAGCAGGAGTTCACCCATGATCCCCAACTCCTCCTTGCCGACACCGAGCCACTCGTACGCGAGGTGTCGGTAGCGGGGTAGTTTGCCGCTGCCAAACACCTCGGCCGCCGCGCCGCACTTCCGCAGTCCCTCGAGCGCGCGAGCCGCCTGCTCCTCGTCGACCGTCATCACCGGATCACGGTTGCTTTTCTGGTTGCAGCCGGTGACCACGCCATTGAGCGACAGCGGATACTGGTCTGGCGTGGTCTTGGCCTTCTCGATGAGTACGCCGAGCACCCGGCGCTCGAACGCATCGAGCGGCCGAATGGTTTTCCCTGCTGTCGTCCCCTCGCCTGTTCCCGCTTCCATCGCTCCTCCTCTTGCTCTTACAGTCCGGTCAGGATCACCACCAGCGCCGCCAGCCCCACCGCCACCAAGGCGATTGCCATGTAGCGGGCGATCGGCGGCCGGTCAGCGTAGTGGTAATCGTCGCGGGCGATCGCCTGAAGCATGCGCCGGTGCTCCCACATCCCCGCCAGCGTAGCGGCGATGCCCAGCGTCACCAGCACGGCCCCGCCGATCCGCGTTCTGATCGCGGAGAAGCCGGCGAGTTTGCCGTCGAGTTCAATCGCCGCCTGCCCGAGCCGCTCGATGCCAAACCCAAAGCTGATCAGTGCCAGACTGGTACGGATCCAGGCCAGGAGCGTCCGATCAGCCGCTTCGCGGTTCCGTTCCCGGGCGAGCTCGTTGGCGAGTGATGTCGGGTTGTCGGGCAGGTTCGCCATGGAGAGCAGGATACCAGCCTCCCCGTCACTTCACCTCCAGCGGCACCGCGGCGGAGTGGGCGGAAAACTCGGGGGCGTAGCGGCTGCGGATCGTGGCGAAGCCGCTCGACGCCGAGCCCCGGTGGGCCGCCCGCAGCGAATACTCGAACACGTGCGTGCCCCGGGGCAGCCGCTCGAAGAACAACTGCGTGCTCGCGTCGCGGACGGCGAGATACCAGGCCGCGCCGTCGCCGAACCGCCAGCCGGAGAGCACGTCCACGGGCTCCGTGAGACTCGGCCGGTGGTCGGCGAGTTCCAGGTACTCGTAGTCGCGGTCGCTCGTCACGACCAGCCGCACGACCAGTTCGTCACCCGGCTCAACGACCGTCGCCGGCTCGAGCACCGGCCCTGCCTTCGTGAACCGCTTCACGAACAGCTGCTTCTCGATCGCGAGTTCCTCTCGGCCCGCCGCCGGCACGTTCGCGATGTCGTCGAGGTACTGCCAGTGGACGCCCCCCCAGGCCAGGCCAGCGTCGGGCTTCTTCAGCACGACCTCACCCATGGCGGGCACGATCTCCCGCCGAACGAACCGTTCTTCGAAGAAGCCGGTACCGGCCTCGACCTTCCCGGGCTTCACATCGTCGCCGCCGACGGTCACGGTGACGAGTTCACTCCCTCCGAGCAGATCCTGCCCGCGACCGAGCAACGCCCCCACGGCGTCGGCCGTCGCCATACTCCCGGGCCAGCGGCTTGTCCGCTTCTGCGACAAGAGCCACGCCTTCATCGCCTCCACGGCATCGGCATCGCCCGCAATTTCGTCGAAGGCCTCGATCATCACGCTCTGCGTCTCGATCGGCGCGGAGGCCCAGCTCCACCAGGCCGGATGCTGGTCGCGCCACCACATCCCCTGCCACGAATCCTTCTCAGTGCCCGGCTTGACGTCGGCATCCACCGCCCGCTGCTTCAGGCTGTCGATGATGGAATGGGCCGTGTCGCGGTCGCCCGAGCGATGCAGGGCGAGGGCCACGTGACCCTGCGACCGCCGGCCAAGCTTCATCCAGGTCTTTCGGCCCACGTCGAGCCCCCAGCGGATCGCCTCGGCTGCGGCCCCCTCGGGGGGCGCGTCTTCCTTGAAGAAACTCCTTGCGAAGAGGGCATAGGCGCCCGTGGGCGTGAGCACGGGTTCATCGATCTTTTCGGCCCGCAGCTTCTCCTCGATGAGCCGACCATCGAGCCAGGGCAGCGCCGCCACCGCGGACTGCACATCAATCGCCACGCCATTGGCCCGCAGCCGGCCAAGGCCGGCGATAATCGAGAGTGTGACAGGATCGCACGAACGGCCCCCGGGAAACCACGGCCAGCCGCCATCGCCGTTCCGCAGCGACTCCAGCCGTTCAAAGGCCGCCCGTACCTCGTTCTCGGCCCGCGTCGACTCGAAGAGCAGCCCGATCCGCGCCCGGGCCTCCCGCTCGTCCACGGCGTCACGAACCCACGGCGTTTCGGCGAGCAGCGTCTTCACGAGATCGGTGTTCTTCTCGAGCGGACTCTCCAGGGCGGCGGTGCCCTTCCACTGCTCGAAGATCTTCGCGATCCGCGGGTCGGCGGTGGCCACGTGGCGGGCGTAGGCGTTGGCATAGAGCCTGGCGAAGAGCGTCTCGATGCTCTCGTCGTTCTCCTCCATGAGGTAGGGCAGGGCGAGCACGCCGTACCATGCCGGGTTCGACGCCGCCTGCACGACGAACGACTCGCTCCTGATCTCCGTGCCGGCCGACTCAAGCAGCCGGCCGAGCTTCACCCGCCGCTCGCCCGGACCGCGGATCGTGATCGGCACGGTGTCGGTCACTGGTACCCGCCGCGGCAGCACCGCCACGAGAGCCTCCTCGCCGTCGGCGGCCCGCTTCGCCGACGAGGTCGTGACGCCCGTCGCCGTGTATCGGAGCACGTCGGTGCCATCGGCCACCTTCACGGTAAACACCACCGGCTTCGATTCGCCCGCCGCGAGGTCGAAGGATTGCTGTCGCGGCCCTTCGATCAGCGAGTCTCGAGAATCGCCCGTTCGCGCATCGGCGAGCGCAAAGCTCACGTCGCCCGTGAATCGGCCGGTGGAGGTGTTGCTCACCTTCACCGGGATCTGCACGACGTCGCCCTCGCGGAGGAACCGCGGCACGAGTGGCTCGACCATCAGGTCTTTCGTAGAGACGCATTGATCGACGAGTGTGCCGCTCCGCAAATCAGCGTCGTGGGCGAGCCCCTTGAACTGCCAGGTCGTGAGCGTGTCGGGGAGCGTGAACTCGATCGTCACAGCCCCATCGGAGCCCGACACGAGCGTGGGCAGGAAGAAGGCCGTCTCGGCGAGGTTCGTGCGGGGCGGCGGCGGGGCAGCGTTGCCCTTGCTCCGGCCGTCGTCGCCATGACTGGCCTCGCCATTTCGAGCGGGAGCCTTGGCCATCATCTCTCGATCCATCGGCGCGGCTTCGGCGGGAGCCGACATCACAACCCCATCGTCCATCATCATCGCCGCCTGGCCTCTGGCCATCCGCATCGGCAGGAACCGCCCGCCTCCTCTGCCACCAAAACCAAACAAATGCTGGCCATGCTGCGGCGGCCCGAACGGGTCGCGGAGTTCACGGTAGGTGATCTCCACGGCTTCGAGAACCTCATCCCAGTTGCCACAAATGCCATTGAACTGGTTTGGCCCGTTCGTAAACGCCACGTCGGCCGCGCCCCATTCGCTCCGGAAAAGCCCTTGAAGGGCCGCGCCGGGCCACTGGTGCTCGGCGAGCGCGTCGAGCGACTGGTCGTAGAGCAGCGCAAGAAACTCGGCCACAGCCGGCGCCTCGGGGCCGGTGAGCGGGTCAACCACGGTCGTGATCTTTGCCCGCCAGACTTCCTTCGCCGCAGGCTCGAGCTTCCGAGTGAACCGCTCCCAGCTGACGGCAAACTTCTTGTTCGTCCACGGCACCCGCACCGTCTTCTGCTCGCGGTGAAGCCGACCGTCGCGAACGATCCAGGCGGTCACCGTAAACCCGCCGCGATCCTCGTCGCCCACCGCAACGCTCACGGGCCACTGGGTCCGACCCGGCGCCGTCCAGAACCGTTTCAGCACGCGGCCCGCCCGCGACACCTCCACGAGCGCGCGGCCGCAGTCGTAGCCCGTGCCGAGGATCGCCTGAAACTCGCGGCCAGCCTCGACGGAATCGTTTGCGGCGGCCATCGCGAACGGCTGCTTCACGGTATAGCGGTCGGCCGCTGGGTCGATCACCGTGAACGTCGATTCCGTGCGGACATCTGGCGCGCCGCCCTGGCCGGGAATCGTGAACACCGCCCGGTAGATGCCCACCGGCAGCGTCGCCGTGACCTCGCCCTTGCCGGTCTGCGGGTCGGTCGTCGCCTCGCGGCTCACCACGGCCTCACCAAGTTCCCAGGTGTCGGGATCGGTGGGCTTGGGCGTTGGTTGTGGGAGCCCACCACCGGCAGTGGCCGCAGCCTTCGCCTTCCGCGCCGTGCCGAACGGCCGCGGCAGCGGCGCAGGCGACTGGTTGTCAAACGCACCACGATCAACCTCGGCGGGCTGCACGAGGGCGTGGATCGCCAGCGTGCCCGATGCAGGCCGGGGCTCGCCGTCGAGCGACGTGGTGGCGAGCGTGAGTTTCACCGGCGCCGCCGGCCGGCCGCGGTCGTCCTTCACGTCGGCCGCCACGGCCTGCCAGTCACTTCGCTCGATCGCAGCTTCTATATCAGCGTAGCCCGCCGCGACGGTCCGTTCGTCGCTCCGCGTCTCGCCGCTTGGATCGGTGACGTCGGCCACCACCTCGTAGGTGAACACGGGCAGCGCCACCTTCGGCACGCTCTTGTCGGGCAGGGCAGGAAACCGGATCGTGAACGAGCCGTCGGCGCCGGTCACTTCGGTGCCGCGGGCGATCCTCCGTCCCTCGTCGCCGAACGGCAGCCAGGGAAAGCACCAGCGGCACCAGAACGGCAGTCGCATCCGCCGCTCGACCCGCCACGCCACCTTTGCGCCGGCCACGGGGAGCCCCGTGTAGGTGCTCGCCTTGCCTGGCACGGCCACGGCCTCACCGAGCCGCACAGAGTCCTTGGGCACCGCAAGGTCCACCTGAAACTTTGGCCGCTTGTATTCCTCGACGCGCACGGCCACGCCGCCATTGAAGCCCTGCGTCTCGGCGAGCAGCATCCACTGGCCCGGCAGCGCGCCGGTCGCAATCGGAAACGAGCCGTGAAAGGAGCCAAACTCATTCGTGGTGTGCTCGGCCTTGGCGATCTCGCGGCCATTGGCATCGCGAAGCGTGACCGTGGTCGCTCGCTTGGCGAGGGCGTGATAGTCGCGGCGTTCATGATCGAACGAGCCGGCGATCCCCTTGTAGAACACGGTCTGGCCAGGCCGGTGGATGCCGCGATCGGTAACGAGCACGATCGACGTACCGCGGCTCTCCTGATCCTGCCGCCAGACATGCAACGAATCGGTCGGCACGGAGTGTAGTTTTCCGGCGATCGTTGCCGTCGCGACGAGGAGCAGTTCCCTTCCCTGCTCAGCGTCGAGTTCGTAGCGACCGTCGGTGTCGGTCGTGGCCGAACCCCGCTCGACGAACCCGGCCGGATCCACCCGCTGCTGGCGAACAAATGCCTTCACCGTCGCCCCGGCCACCGGCTCGCCCGACGCGATGTCGACCACGTGGCCCGCAAGAGCCGCAGCCCGCCGGTCGTGCGACGACACGATCGCCAGCCGCGTCACCCACACGAGCGTGGCCTGCACGACGTTGTTCTTGTCACTGAAGCTGGGATCGTGGCTGGCGATCACCCAATACGCCCCCGGTTCGAGCGACTCGGGATCGAACACCGCGACGGGCAGGTCGTGGTGCCGCGACCGGTAATCGGGGGTAGCCGGCAGGTCGACGGCCGCCGACTTCACCGCAGGCAGCGAGAGAATCGCCGTGCGGTCGGCGTCATCGAGCCACGCCGTGTTCGGCTTGCCCGCCTTGAGCCGCGCCTCCCAGTCGGCCTTGGCAAGCCGCAGGTGCACCTTCGCGAGGTTGCGGTAGGTGACGCGAACCACGGGCCAGGGCGCCGCCCATGCCTCCTCCGTGGCCATCGCGAGTTCCCGCGACTCGATCTCTGTGATCAGGTTTCTGCAGAGCTTTCCACCGGGGCTGTCGGGATGCTGTTCGACACCCTTCGCAGCGATGGCTCGGGCCTCAACGAGGTCATCGTGCTCGCGGGCGATCTCGGCGAGAGCGTGCGCAGCCTGCGCCGCGATCTCGTGGTCGCCCGCCTGCGACAGAAACGACTCCAGCGCGTCGGCTTTTCTGTCGGCCACAGTCACATCGCCGGCATCAACCGCCACACCGGCGGCCCAGAGGATCCGGTCGAGATCGGCGGCCAGGAAGGCCGTGCGGTCGGCATCGGCGGCGTGGAAGTCGAGCAGGGCTCGATGGAGCCGGGCCGCATGGAGGATCGGCGAGTCGGTGTCGGTGATCGACTTCTGCTCCTCTGGATTCCACGCGCGGAAGTCTGCCGCCGTGCCGAGGACCGGACTCGTGGCCTCCAGTTCAAAGACGTCTTCCGGCGCGGCGAGGCCGCGTTCGCCCGATGAGGCAAACGCGATCGCGTCGTGGACGAGGACGTCCCAGACGGTGGGCCGGTAGGCGTCGGGCATCGTGCCCTTGATAAGGATGGCCGACCACTCGCCCACCGGCAGTCGCTTGAGCGTGTCGTGGCCATCGATCGCCGCTGCGAACCGGCTCCGAATCTCACCGACAATTCCTGGCAGGTCCCATTCGCTGATCCGCGCGAGATCCGTGGCATCGGCCCCGCCTGCGGTCCGCTGCTGGAACCGCCAGCGGTTCATCTGAAAATAGCCCCACGTCCAGTTGGCCTGGATCGCTTCGAGCACGTCTCGGGTCTCCGCTGGCGCCTTCTCGATCGCGGCGGCGAGCCGTAGGAGCCTTTCGGGATCGTCGGGGGCGCGATCGCCAGTCTCGGTGAGAATGCGCGTGGCGATCGCCCGAGCCACCTCGGCCCAAGCCTTGTCGGCCACGGCCGCCTGCTCGATGCCCGCGAGGGCCTCGGCGGCCGACTTCGGCTTCCCCTCAGTCAGGGCTCCGTCAACCCGCTTCCAGGCCTCGGCCCTGGGGCCGGTGGGCAGATCCTCGGCGTAGCCTCGGGAACCGCGCATCGTGAATCCTCCGATGACAATGATCAGGAGACCGGCATGCCGAACCGCAGAACCTAGGCCGCGGCGCCACCGGGCGGGCGAGGGAATCATGCCTCGGTCGATCGGGGCCATGCCGTGGTTCTCCAAAAGGGAGTCGGAAGAGGGCTGCGGCTCGCGTTCACGGATTGTATGCACCGGCACCGGCTTCATTGGCGGATCCGCCAATATCCGAACGCACGGCGGTCGAACACCGTAAGGGAGGGGTTGTTGACGGTCGCCGCGGAGGCACGCCCGACCGTCAACCCCGGCGGTGGAAGACTCTCGTGTGGGGCGGCGGCCGAGACCGAAGACTACCTGGAATCCGACAAGTGGGAGGCACGGCATGAAACGCACGCGCCAGAACCGCCGCGTCATCGCCCGTCACAGCCTCGCCGTCGAGCAGTTCGAGAGCCGGCGGTTGCTCGCCTTCGGCGTCACAACCTCAACTGCAGCTACCGGTCAGCAGACCTACGTGATCGACAACGGCGGCGATCTGAAGTTCGCGATCCTCAAGGGCGGCACCACCAGCAGCACGATCCACCTCGGCGACCTCACGTCGATCATTTACAAGAGCCAGGAACTCCTGGCTCCCTACTCCACCACGAGCCGCTACTCACACTACGAGCAGGGCTTGGGCAGCGGCACGATCATCACCACGGCCACCGGCGGCACGACGGGCTCGCGGTGGATCCTCGTCGGCTGCGACGACACCGCGGCCGGCGGCACGGGCGTGGTGCAGTACTACGCCGCGCGCGAGAACGACACAAACCTCTACCTGTCGTCGTATGTGCCCAACCCGACGTCGGAAGGGCGGTTCATCGCCTACCTGAGCAGGTCGGTATTCACCAACCCGGAGGCACCCAGCGACAACGACGGCACCACCGGAGCGATCGAGGGAGGCGACGTCTTCGGGTATGCCGACGGCACCACCTCGTCGAAGTTCTACAACGTGGGCGGCCGGCGACAGATCGAGCACGTCTACCACGGCCTTTCCGGAACGGCCGGATCCACACCGGTCGGAGCGTGGATGTTCATGGGCAGCCGCGAACGGTCATCCGGCGGGCCGTTTTTCAAGGACATCGACTTTCAGTCCGGCAGCGCCGTCGAGATCTACAACTGCATCTTCACCGGCCACACGCAGACCGAGGCCTATCGGGCGGGCCTGCACTCCTTCGCGCTCCAGATCAACGGCGGCCAGGCGCCGACCGAGCCGAACTACGCATGGATGGAGAACCTCCGCGACCTGCCGACGAACACGCTGCTGATCCAAGGCCTGATCCCGGCCAGCCAGCGAGGAGGCGTTGCCGGGGTCGCCACCAACGTCGCAGCCGGCCATGAGATCACCGTCGGTCTCTCCAACGCCAATGCGCAGTATTGGGACGTGGCCGACGCGGCCGGCGGCTTCTCGATCCCGAATGTGCTGCCCGGCACCTACACCCAGACGCTCTACGACGGCGAACTCGAGGTCGGGAGCCGCGCGGTCACGGTCGCAGCGGGCACGACCATCACGGCGAACATCGCCAACACCTTCTACCTGCCATCGAACCCGATCTTCCGCGTCGGCACCTTCGACGGCTCGCCGGTCGGGTTTCTCAACGCCGACAAGATCGAGATCATGCACCCGTCAGACGTCCGCATGGCCAACTGGGCCGGGCTGCCAAACTTCGTCGCGGGCACCAACACAGACGCCCAGTTTCCGATGGCCCAGTTCATGGGCGTCAACAACAGTCGGCGTTTCACCTTCACGCTCACGAGCGGGCAGGTGCAGAGCCTCACCTTCCGCGTCGGAATCACGCTCGGCTTCTCGGGAGCCCGCCCCAAGATCACCGTCAACAGCGGCCAAAGCTATGCCTGGACCAGCGGCAACCCGACCGCCAGCGCCGACCTCAATAGCCGAGGTGTCACCCGGGGGACGTGGCGAGGCGACAACCAACTCTACACGTTCAGCATCCCCTCGACCGCGTTTCGTGCCGGCACCAACACGATCGACATGTCGATGATCAGCGGCAGTTATGTCAGCGGCCAGACCTGGCTGAGCCCCAACGCCGTGTTCGACGCCATCGACCTCGTGCCGACCACCTCCGCGAGCCCACCGGCCATCAGCAGTGTCGCCATCTCCCCTGCTGCCTCGACCGTGGGCGTGGGCGGTGCCAAGGCTTATTCGGCCGTCGCCACCGACTCGACGAGCGCCGCGCTCGCGGTGAACCTCGACTGGTCCGCCACGCTCGGCACCATCTCTCCCAGCGGCTCATACGTCGCGCCCGCCGTGACCGGCGGCGACACGATTTCCGCCGTCGCCCGAATCACGCGGACGCCCGGCTACTCGACCGGCACGGGAAACTCCTCCACGATCTCCGACTCCGTGACAGCCACCGGCAGCACCACGCTCACGGTCGTGGCACTCACGCCGATCGTAACGACCGCCGCCGCTGCCTCGCCGAATCCCAACTACACGAAGTCGGCCGTACTCACCGCGCTCGGCTCCGATGACGGCGGCGAGGCCGCGCTCACCTACACCTGGAGCGTGGTCGGCGCGCCGCCGGGGGCCGTCACCTTCTCCGCGACCAACGGCACCAACGCCGGCAAGTCGACGACCGCCACGTTCGCGTCCGCCGGAACCTACACGCTGCGGGTGACCATCGCCGACGCGACCGCCAGGGTGGTCACGAGCGACACGACGCTCGTGGTTCGCGACGCCGACACGCGACTGCTCGCCGACGAGGCGACCGGCTCGACGCTCGCCGATGCGACCGGCAATGGAAACGCCGCCTCGCTCACCGGTTCGACCTCGTTCGTCGCGGGGATGCAGGGCAACGCCGTGAAGTTCACCGGCGGATCTGCCGCCCTTCCTGCCGGCATCGTCAGCGGCCTGACCGACTTCACAATCGCCGCCTGGGTGAAGCCCGATTCGATCGCCACCTGGCAGCGAATCTTCGACTTCGGCAGCTCGACGACGTCGTACATGTTTCTCACGACCCGGCCGTCCACCACCGGCGGCCTGCGGTTCGCCATCACCGCTGGCTCGGGCGAGCAGCAGGTCAACACCGCGAGCCCGCTGACCGTCGGTGTCTGGCAGCATGTGGCTGTGACACTTCGCGGCTCCACGGCCACGATCTACCTCAACGGCACGGCGGTCGGCACGAACACCGGCGTCACGCTCCGCCCATCATCGCTCGGGCAATCGACCAACAACTCCATCGGCAAGAGCCAGTTCGCCGCCGACCCCTCCCTGACCGCCTCGATCGATGACTTCCGCGTCTATTCACGCGGCCTCACGGCGGCCGAAGTGCAGGCCTTGGCGACTCCCGACGCGACGGTGACGGTGGCCGCCGGCCAGACGGTCACGGACTCCGTCGTACGGACCGGCAGCGGCGCTCTCATCAAAGATGGGCCTGGGACCCTCGCACTCGACAAGACCAACTCCCACCGAGGCGGCACCATCGTCAACGCCGGCGCGGTGATCGTCCGCAACATGTCTGGCCTTGGTTCCGGTGGGCTGATCGTGAAGTCAGGGGCCACCGTGCAGTTCGACGTTGGAAACGGCGAAGTTCTTCTTTCGTCGCTTGTGCTTGAAGCCTTCGCCAGGATCGACCTCGGAGTCGGGCAGTTCACCGTGGCCACGGGCGGGATCACGGCCAGCGACGTGCGTTCCCTTCTGATCGCCGGACGAAGCGACGGCACCTGGAGTGGGGCCGGCGGCTTCATCACCCGCTCGGCCTCGCCCGACACCGGCATGGGGCTCGGGTATCTCCTCAACGACGACGGTTCAATCACCGTCGGATATGCCGCGGCTGGCGACGTCAACCTCGACGGCACGCTCGATATCCTCGACGTCTCGGCGATGCTCACCGGACAGCCGCTCGACACGGTGGTGTCGCAGGGCTGGGCGGAGGGCGACTTCAACTACGACGGGGTCTTTGACGTCCTCGACATCGGGGCATTTTTGGCGACGGGTCTCTACGACACGGGGCCGTATGGGTAAACGGCCTGGCTACCGCCGCACTTGATGCTTCATGACGTGAAGAAGCCATTCGAGCCCGGCCCCCGACAAATGGGAGGTGGTCGTGGAGGGGGCCCAGTGCGCCGCTCGCCCTCAGCAGCATCAACCGTACGCCCTGTCGTCAGTCATTGACAACACGCTCGCAGTGAAGGGCACCAACACCGCCGTGAATTGCCGGATGCGAGGGCCGACAAATCCCGTGAAAAACCCCGATTGGCTATTCCGCCAATACCCCGCCCGCCTGTTTTCTGCGATTCTGAAATTTGGGGGGGTCGACGCAGTGTCGGCCAACTTGGTTTCTTGCTGGGGGAGGAGAGATGAATCTGCCTCGTAATGGATGGCGTTCAGCCGCCGCTCGCGGAATGGCGATGGCCCTGCTGGGCACTGCGATCTCGCTATCAGCGCGGCAACAGACCAATGCAGCTACGGTCACGAAGGCCAATAACAACACGGCCCTCAACGTCGGCAGTTCTTGGGGCAGTGGCACGGCCCCGACGTCGGCTGACGTCGCCCTCTTCGATAGCACCGTCACCACAGCCATTTCAGTCAGCCAAGGCACCACCCTGACTTGGGCATCCGTTCAAGTCACAAATCCCGGCGGAACGATTGGCATCAGCCAAAACACCAACACGCTTACGCTCAACTCTGGCGGCATTGACATGTCATCGGCCACCGCGGACCTGTCATTCAACGGTACGGGGGGCTTCGTACGAGCGGCCAGCGCAAACTTCAGCCCGAACCTGAATGTCGCGGCTGGCCGAACACTCACCTTCAATGGGCAGTTCAACAATCAGGGAAACACCAAGGCGTCTCAGATGACTGGTAGCGGGACGATCATCTTCAACGGCAACGCCGGCGGAGGGGGATCGTATCGCTTCAACATCAATGGACCCACGGTTCAGATGAACAGTTCCACGAACTCGTGGGTGACCGGCACCGTGGCCAGTGGCACGCTCGTGATCGGCCATGCGACAGCGCTTCAGAGCCAGACAATCACCGTGGCAGCCGCGAATGGTCTTGCCTTCGGCACCGGCGTAACGTCCGGCACCCTCGGCAGCCTTGCCGGAGCAGGCGGGTTTTCGCTTACCAATACCGACTCCAATGCCGCCGCGCTGACAGTCGGAGGAAATGGCGGATCGGACACCTATTCCGGATCTCTCGGCGGCGCTGGCTCCCTGACAAAGTTGGGGAGCGGCACGCTCACCCTCTCCGGTTCCAACAGTTTCGCGGGTGGCCTGACCGTGGCTGCGGGCGGCATCGTCTTCAACAACAGCAGCGCTGCAGCAAGCGGCAGCATTGCTGCCTCGAACTCGACGACTTTGTCGCTCGCCAATTCCTCTTCTATCTTTCTCACGGGAACCGTGGTTCCTTCAGGAGCAAATGCAAACGTGACGCTTACGTCCGCCAATGCTTCCGCGGGGTTCAATACGGCATTCAGAGGCTCGGCCGACCAGAAGTTCACGATCAATGGAGCCACACAGGTGAACGTCGCCGCGAGCAATCAGCAGTTCAGTGGCCTCAGCGGAACGGTCGCCGTTGCGACCGGTGCCACGCTCCGGTTCGCGGCGAGCAACCTGAATAATGGCGGCACAGCGACGACCTTCGACCTGACTGGTGGCATCACGACGCGAAACAATGGCACGCTGACATTGGGAGCCCTGCAGGGTTCGGGCATCATCGCGATGGGAACGAATGGCTTGAACAACCAGGGTTTGACGGTGATCGTCGGCGACAAGGGAGTCAATACCACGTACAGCGGCGTCATGAGTGATGCCGATGCCGCCAACGGCAAGATTCTCGGTCTTACCAAGGTCGGTTCCGGCACCCTCACCCTCACGGGTTCTAACGCATACACCGGTCCAACGATCGTGACCGCCGGCGGCCTCATCGCCAACGGCGTCTTGGGCAGTGGTAGCCTGTCGGTTGCAGCGACCGCCTGGCTCGCAGGCTCGGGCACAATTCTGGGCCCCGTCTCGATGAGCGGCACGATCAGCCCTGGAAACAGCCCTGGGTTGCTGACGCTGAAGTCGCTCTCCCTTGAATCGACCAGTTCCACGGTCATGGAGATCAACGGGACTTCGCAGGGGACGAGCTACGACATCATTCTCGTGACCGACACCTCGGCGCTCTCCTACGGCGGCGGCCTCCAACTCTCGTTCGGCAGCGTGTTCGCCGACAACACGTCATTTGACCTTTTCAGCTTCTCAGGAACTCCGACCGGGACGTTCGCCGCCGTCAGTGCTACCGGCACCTACGGCGCCCTCACCTTTACGAACAACTCGGGCGTCTGGACCGCCCAGTCCGGCGGTCAAACCATCTCCTTCACCGAGTCCACCGGCGACATTCTCATCGTGCCCGAACCGTCCTCAGTTGCGCTACTTACCTGCGGTTGCGCGTTCTTTTTCGCACTTCGGCGCCGACGGATTGGCAGATCCGCCAATTGCCTTGGCGGCTCGATTCCAGCACCATAAGGTCGGTTTCGCACAACGGCTTTGCGGCCTAGGGCCACGGGGTCGACGTGTGAGAATGGTGGGAGGGATCACTGTGCATTCGGTGGGTACCGCTGTTCCGCCTGCTCGAGTTTTTACCTGGAGTGAGTGCTCATGACACCTGACTCAAAAGTCGTGCGACGATCCGGCTGCCGGATCGCGATGGCCACGGGCTTCGTCAGCCTGCTGGCCCTCATCGGCGGCGGCAATCGCCTGGCCCATGCCGCCAGCGCGACATGGACAGGCGCCACCAATGCCAGCTGGAGCGTCGTCACCAACTGGTCCACCACCAGCGGCAGCTCGCCCGGCATCATCTACACGGCCAACGCCACCAACACGACCGACGTGGCGACGTTCAACAGCACACCCGGAAACGGCAACGGCACGACCAGCCCGGTGCTCATCGACGTCAATCGAATGATCGGCCGGATCGTATTCGACACCGCAAACGCCGGCTCGTTCACCATCGGCCCCGTCAGCGGCACTACGGTATTCACATTCGGCAACAACCTCACGGTCCTCAACGTGTCCTCCTCGGTCGTAAACCCTCAGACGATCAACTACCCGGTCGCGCTCCACCTGCCTTCAAGCACCAACGGCGCGGCAACCATCAGCAACGACGCCACGAGCACCAGCGCCACCCTGATCCTTGCCGGCGGCATCGTCAACTCCCCCAACTCCACCCGCGGCACCGCCTGGACGCTTTCCGGCAGCAACACGGGCGAGAACACGATCAGCGGCCGCATCAGCGGCACGAACGTCGGCGGCATCAGCACCTCGATCACCAAGGCCGGCGTCGGCACCTGGGTGCTCTCTGGGAGCAACACCATCCCGGCTGCCGGTGGCTTCACGATCAACGGCGGCGTACTCGCCGTCACCAACGACTACGCCCTCGGCGACAGCGCCACGGCCAACAACACCAACACCACGATCAACAGCGGCGGCACGCTCGAGATCCGAAATGGCGTCAGTCTCAACAACGGCGACAAGTTCAACCTCAACAACGGCGGAACCATCCGTGTCACCGGCACCGCGACCACCAATGGCCGTATCAACGTCAGCGGCTCCTCGGCCGTGAGCGCCACTCTTGCCACGGTCGGCGCCGGGGATGTCTTCACGATCGGCAACGAGGCCAACGACCTTGCCGGTGGCGCGACCGACTCGGTCGTTCGCATCGCTGGCCCAGGCACCGTCTACCAGCCGTATGACAGCACCTACGCGGGCGGGTGGTCCGTCGACGCGGGAACGCTCCGCCTCGGGACCGCCACCTCGCTGGGCGCGGCCGCATCCACCTTCGTGTCATTCGGCGCCTCGAGCACCGGAAAGCTGCAGCTCAACGGCAACAGCGCCACGGTCGTCGGCCTGTCGAGCGACGCTACGGTCGGCTCGCCGGTCGTGGAGAACGGCCTCAGCGGCGCGGTCACGCTCACGGTGAACAACGCGACGAGCAACACCTTCGCCGGCACGCTCCGGGACGGCTCCGCGGGCACGCTCACGCTGACGAAGGGCGGCGCTGGCGCGCTGACGCTCGCCGGCGCCAACACCTACACCGGGCCCACGGCGGTGAACGGCGGCATGCTTTCCGTGACGGGTACCGTCAGCGGCTCCGGAGGTGTCTCTGTCGCCAACGGCGCAGCTCTGGGCGGTTCCGGCCTGATATCGGGTGCCGTGAACGTGGCCTCCGGTGGCACCATCTCGCCGGGCCCGGGCGTCGCCACGCTCACGCTAGGCTCGCTCACCCTCGACGCGGGCTCGAAGCTCGCTTTCGAGTTCAACTCCACCCCAGCCAACGACAAGATTGTGGTGTCGTCGTCCGACGGCCTAACCATCAACGGCGGCGACTGCAGTTTCCTTCTCGCCGGCACGCCGACAGCATGGGGCACCAACGGCACCTACAGCCTCATGTCCTACACTGGCTCCATCGGGGGCAGCGGCATCGGTAGCCTGTCGGCGGCCAACGCCGCGCCTGGCAAGCAGTACGCGTTCGGCACCTCCGGCGGCTGGGTCACGCTGACGGTCTCCAACGCCGGCGTCGTCAGTTCCTGGAACGTCAACTCAGATGGCTTCTGGGGCAATCCCTCCAACTGGTCGGCGGGTGAACCAAACGCCGCCACAGACGCGGCCACGTTCGGCAGCGTGATCACGGCTCCCAGAACGGTGCTGCTCAACGCCGACAAGACGATCGGCGGCATCACGTTCGACAATGCAGTGGCGCCGTACACGATCGCGCCGAGTTCCAGCCAGACGCTCACCATCGGCGATGGGAGTGGCACGAAGGTGGTGCAGGTGCTCAGCGGCACGCACACCATCACCGCCCCGGTCGTCATGGGCTCCACCATGCAGGCCGACGTGACAGCCGGCCAGAAGCTGATCCTCTCGGGCTCGCTCAGCGGCGGTGGCTCACTGACGAAGACGCAGGGTGGGACACTTGTGCTCTCCGCCTCCAACAGCTTCACGGGCAGCACCAGCCTCAATGAGGGCGACACGCAGTTCGTCGCCGGCGCGCTCGGCAACGGCACCGCACTCAACATCGGCGGGGGCGCGACACTGCGGTATGCGGCCGGCAACACCGAGGACATTTCGACGAAGACGGTCACGATCGGCGTCGGCGGCGCCACGCTCGACCTCAACGGCAATGACGTCACGCTCGCCAACTCGATCGGCAACTCCGGCCCCGGCGGCCTGACCAAGACCGGCTCCGGAACCCTGACGCTCGATGGCTACAACACGTACCTCGGCCAGACGACTGTCTCGAACGGCTGGGTGAGTGTCGCAACCGATGCGGCCCTCGGCGATCCGACCGCCGCCGCCGGGCTCGTCCTCAACGGCGGCTCGCTCCGTGCCCGGGCAGGCTTCACGTCGCCCCGTCCGGTAACAGTTGGCTCGGCAGCCACGATCGACGTTTCGGGCGAGGCTGACACGCTCACGCTCGCCGGCACCGCCAGCGGCGCAGGCCTGATCACGAAGACCGGCTCCGGCACGCTTCTTCTCGGCGGCCCAAACACCTCACTCACAGGCGGATTGACGCTCGTGGGAGGTACTGTCACGCTCGGTGGCGGTCAGGCCAACGGATTCCAGGGGCTAGGCACGGGCACGGTCGAGTTCCGGAACGGCGCCGTGCTCAATCTCAACGGCTACAACGGTGCCATCAACGGGACCTCGTGGGGTACGCTCACGAATGCTCTCGTCGTCCCGGCGGGCCAGCGCGGCACGATGAACCTGCCGGGGCGGTGTGCCATCGGCAGCACGCTGACGGGTTCGGGCACTCTGGGCGTCAACGTGCAATATGTTCGTGACGACTTCACCGGCAACTGGTCGGCCTTCGCGGGAACTGTGATCGTCGGCTGCACCGGCACGAATACATCCGGCGAGTTCCGGCTTGGCGGCAGCCAGACCACCTTCGGCAACGCTCGTGTGAACCTGCTCGCCGGCACCACCATGTATCAGACGTTCAATCCGCCCTCCGGCACCGGCACCGAGACGGTGCAACCGATCGGTGAACTCACGGGCGACGGCACCCTTGGCGGCAATCCGGTCGCCGGCCGGTTCGTCAACTGGACGGTGGGTGGGCTCGGCACGAGTTCAACCTTTGCCGGCCGGATCACCGATTCGGGTACCGCCGGAGCCGCCAAACTCACCAAGACGGGCAGCGGCACCCTCACGCTCACCGGCACGAGTTCCACCTTCACGGGTGCCACCACGGTCAACGGCGGCACGCTCTACGTCAACTCTCCCAACGGCGACACGGGCGGGCTCGCCACCACCGCGAGCATCACGATCAACAACGGCGGTACGCTTCGCTCGAGCGCCAACGCCCTCTTCGGCTGGAACGCCAACCAGGGCAAGGACATCACGGTCAACGCGGGCGGCACCCTCACGGCCGACAACGGTGCCGACGTCCACGTGGGCCGCGTCACGCTCAACGGCGGCACGCTCGCCAGCAGCGGCTCCAGCGCGGACTGGGGCTCGTGGGTGTTCGACGGACCAAACACCGTCCTCGCCGTCACCGACGCCTCGACGGCCTCGGCCGTGAACGTCCGGATCCAGAATGGCGGATCCATCGACGTCGCTGCCGGCAAGACGCTCTCTTTCGCCGGCACGATCACTGACTCGGGTTCTGCCGGGGCGAGCAGCCTCGTCAAGACCGGGGCCGGCACGCTGGCCCTGATCGGCGCCAGCAGCTACACCGGCACGACTGCCGTGAATGGCGGTACGCTCTTCGTCGACACCAGCCTGACCACGACCGCGATCACGGCTGCCGCCGGGGCGGCAATCGGCGGTTCCGGCACGGTCGGCAGCGTGACGATGTCCGCCGGAGCCTTGGTCGCTCCAGGCGACAGCGTCGGAAAGTTCACGGTCAACGACTCGCTCGTGCTCACGGGCAGTTCCGGCTATCTCTGGCAGCTGACCAACGCCACCGGCACCGCCGGCTCCGCGACCGGCTGGGATCTCCTGACCGTGACCGGCACGCTCAACATCGCCGCTACCTCGACCGATCCCTTCCAGATTGATCTCTGGACGGTCTCGTCGGGAAGCCCCGTCACAAGTGGCTCCGCGGCCAACTTCAACCGCGAACAGAGCTACACGTGGAAGATCGCCACGGCGGCAGGGGGCATCACGGGATTCGCAAGCAACAAGTTCCTGATCAACACCTCGGCCACCAACGGCTCGGGCGGCTTCGCCAACACGTTCACGGGCGGAACGTTCAGCCTCGCCCAGAGCGGCAACGATCTCAACCTCGTGTTCACCGGCGCCCCGCCCAGCGTGATCACCATCAACGTTGCCAGCGGCACGCAGACGCAGACTCAGGCCGGATACCCGTCGCTGTCCGGCGGTACGCCGGTTCTGAAGACCGGCGGCGGCACGCTGGTGGTTGACCAAGCCAACACCCTCACCGGATCGACCACGGTGCAGGAGGGACGGTTGCAGCTCGCAAACGTTTCCGCGCTTGGCTCGAGCAAGGTCATCCCGGTCGCCGGCGGCACGGTGTCGCTCGCGCCCTATCTTCAGACCACGGTGGGTGGCCTCGCCCCCAACGCCGGCGGCCTGGTCGATTTGGGCAACGGGTTGGTGACTGTGGCGAGCGGCCTGAGTCCCACCGACCTCGTGACAGCCATCCAGGCCGGCCGTGGTGACGGCTCCTGGACCGGCACGAGGGGCATCACCTCGAGCGTGGCCGCGACCGCCGTGGCCTCGAGCATCCCGCGGGCGGTGGGCTGGCTCGACAACGGCGACGGCACGGTGACGGCGGCCTTCGCGGCGCCGGGCGACACCAACCTCGACTGGGTGGTCGACGTCCTCGACGCGGGCAACTTCCTCACGTTCGGCAAGTACGACACCGGGCTTCCAGCGACCTGGCTGGAGGGCGACTTCAACTACGACGGCGTGGTGGACGTCCTCGATGCCTCCGACTTCTTCAACACGGGCCTCTACGACACCGGGAACTACAACACGCCGGCGGGGGCATCTGGCATCGCTGCCGTGCCCGAACCCTCCGTGACGATCTTGGGGGCCGCCGGGCTTGTGGCCGCTACCGCGACCCTCCGACGGCGGAAGCCGGCCTGAAGGCTGCCGCTCAGTCGCGTCGGTGCCCCTTTCGCCACTCGCTGGGGGAAGTTCCGTATCGCTTCGTAAAGGCGGCGGTCATGTATTCCGGATGCCGGAAGCCACACCGCGTAGCGATGGCGGTGAGTTTGAGGTCACTCTCGCGAAGAAGTTGTTCCACCGACTTGAACTGCACTTGCAGGATCGCCTCGTGGAGCGAACGGTCGAGGCGTCGTACAAAGGCCTGGTCAAGCATCTTCCGGGTCGCCCCAACCGCCGCCACCACGTCCTCGGGCTTGATGCCGCGGTGCACGTTGGCCCGAATGTAGGCCACGCTGGCGACAAGCAGCGGGTCGTCCACGGCGAGCGTGTCGGTGCTCCGCCGTACGGCGACGCCGAGCGGCGGAAGCAGGTTCTCCATGTGCACCGTCTCACCTTCGATCAGTCGATCGAGCAGTTCGCCGGCCAGTCGGCCGGCACCGCGGGCGTCGGGAATGATGCTGGAGAGCGGCGGCGTCATCAGGGAGCAGAGGAGTTCGTCATCGTCCACGCCGAGCACGGCCACCTCGTCGGGCATCCGCAATCCAAGGCGATGGCACTCGTCGATTACCTGCCGCCCGCGAGCATCGTAGCAGGCGAACACAGCCACCGGCTTGGGCAGGTTCAGGATCCAGTCCCCGATCCGTGAAAGCGTGCCTTCCACGTCCGTCGCAGGCCGCGAGGACTCCTCAAACACATGCACGTTCTTCCCTGCCTCGGCGAGCACCCGTGTGAAGTGCTCTCGGCGGTTCTCGCTCCATCGGAATCGCCGCTCGCCACAGTAGGCGAAATGCTGGAATCCGTTGTCGAGGAAGTGCTCAGCCGCAAGGCTCGCAACTAGGGCGTCGTCCGTCTCGACGTAGGGCAAGCTCGGGAGAAGACGTCCGGCACTGATGTCGACTGCGGGAACGCCCAGGCGTTCGATCACGCGAGCGGTCTCTACCGTCTCAATCCGCGCAATGATCCCGTCGCCGGTCCAGCGGGCGAGTTCCCTGAGCGGCGGTGTGCCGCGGCCATGCTCGGGAAGGAACGTCGCCCAATGGCCGCCGCTACGCATGTGCTCATAGACGCCCGCTAGGAGCGTGCGGCCGTAGCCGTTGGAGGTCTCGATGAGCAGCGCGACTCTCCGCACCGGCTGCCGCCTGGCCGTGTCATCCGCGTCGATTCGCTCGTCACGATCCCGCGTCATACGCCTGTTCGGCAATCGACTTCAGAGGCATCTCGATGGGGCACAACCGCAACAGTGTATGGCCGCCACCTGCCGGCCTGGGCCAGCACATTGGCGGATCCGCCAATCATTTGGCGGATCCGTCCCTCCCCACGCCCGATTCGTCACTTTGCCGGATAAGCCCATTGCGGGCGTGGAAAAAAAGCCCGACACTGCCGAGCGTGGGTCGTGAGGGGTGCTGGGTCATTCGCCCGCCGCTCGACGGCTTAAGTCTTTCCCCGAATGGTAGGTAGCTGACCATGACTGCTCTCCTCCGGTTCTCTTCGTCGTCTCGCAGCCGTGGTGCCAGGCTCCTGTCGGCCGTGGCCATGGTCACACTGTTGTCAACGCCGGGGCCGGCTGTGCGGATGGCGTTTGCTGCCAACCAAACATGGGTTGGCACCACCGACGCCAACTGGTCAACGGCGACAAACTGGGCCGGGGGAGCGGTGCCCGGCATCGTGTACTCGACCAACGCCACGAACACGACCGACGTGGCGACCTTCAACAGCACGCCTGGCAACGGCAATGGCACGACGAACCCAGTCCTTATCGAACCCCAGCGGATGATTGGCCGCATCGTGTTCGATACGGCGAGCGCCGGCTCCTTCAACATCGGCCCAGTCAGTGGCACCACCGTCTTCACCTTCGGCAACAACCTCACGATCCTCAACGTCACGTCGTCGGTCGTAAACCCGCAGACGATCAACTACCCAGTCGCCCTCCACCTGCCTTCGAGCACAAACGGCACCGCCAGCATCTCCAACGACGCGACCAGTACGATCGCCACGCTGACCCTCGCCGGCGGCATCGTCAACTCGCCCAACTCCACCCGCGGCACGGCCTGGACGCTTGGGGGCAGTAACACTGGCGAGAACACGATCAGCGGCCGCATCAGCGGCACAAACAACGGCGGCATCAACACGTCGATCACCAAGACCGGCGTCGGCACCTGGGTGCTCTCCGGCAGCAACACGATCGTGGCGGCCGGTGGCTTCACGATCAACGGCGGCGTACTTGCAGCGGCCAACGCCTACGCCCTCGGCGACAGCGCCACGGCCAACACCACTGCGACGACCATCAACACCGGCGGCACGCTCGAAATCCGCAACGGCATTACCCTCAACAATGGCGACTCGCTCAACCTCAACACTGGGGGCACGATCCGCGCCACCGGCACCGCGGCCACCAACGGCCGCATCAACGTCGGCACCGCCGCCAGCACGAGCGTCACGCTCTCCACCGTCAACGGCAGCGACCTGTTCACGATCGGCAACGGCACCAACGACATGACCGGCGGAGCCGCCGACACGGTGGTTCGCGTCGCCGGTCCCGGTACCGTCTACCAATCGATCGCCAGCAATTACGCCGGCGGCTGGGCGGTCGATGCCGGCACCCTGCGGCTCGGGTCGCCTACCGCCCTCGGCGCCGCGGCGTCCGCCTTCGTGAGTTTCGGCGCCTCGAGCGCCGGCAGGCTCCAGCTCTACGGCAACAGCGCGACGATCGTCGGATTGAGCACCAATGCCTCCGTAGGCTCGCCCATCGTCGAGAACGCCGGCAGCGGAGTGGTCACGCTGACGGTGAACAATGCGTCGGCGAATACGTTCGCGGGCACTCTGCAAAACGGGGCGTCCGGCACGCTGGCCCTCACCAAGGGAGGCGCCGGCACGCTCTCGCTTGGTGGCGTCAACACCTACACGGGCGCCACCACCGTCAATGCCGGCGTCCTTGCGGTCAACGGCACCAGCAGTGGCGGCGGCGCGGTGACCGTCAACAACGGCGGTGCGCTCGGCGGCACGGGTCTTGTTTCCAGCGCCGTCACCGTGGCGTCTGGCGGCACGATTGCTCCGGGCAATGGCGTCGGTACGCTGACTGTGGGATCGCTAACCCTCAGTGCCGGCTCGGGCCTGGCCTTCGAGTTCAACTCGACTCCGGCGAACGACCAACTCGTCGTCTCCACGAGCGACGGCCTCGTCATCAACGGCGGAGCATTCAGCTTTTTCAACGAGGGCACGCAGAACGCCTGGGGAACCAACGGCACTTACAACCTGATCTCCTACGGCGGCGCCATTGGGGGCAGTGGCATCGGCAGCCTCTCCACCGCCAATGCCGCTGCCGGCAAGCAGTACACCTTTGGCACGTCCAGCGGATGGGTCACCCTCACGATCGCCGACGCCGGCGTGGTCGCCAGTTGGAATGTCGATGCTGACGGCTTATGGACATCAGCATCCAACTGGACACCAGGCGCCCCGAACGGTGCCAACGACGCCGCCACCTTCGGCAGCGTGATCACCGCCCCTCGCACCGTCACGCTTGACGCCGACAGGACGATCGGCGGCGTGACGTTCGACAATGCCAACGCCTACACCGTGGCCGCCGCCTCCACCCAGACCCTCACGATGGGCGACGGCACGGGCACGAAGGTGGTGCAGGTGCTGTCTGGAAGCCACACGATCAGTGCTTCGATCGTGATGGCCTCGGCCATGCAGGCCGACGTGGTCAGCGGCCAGAAGCTGACGCTCGCTGGCGTCGTCAGCGGCAGCGGCGCCCTGAGCAAGACGCAGGCCGGCACGCTCGTGCTGTCGGCATCCAACAGCTTCACTGGCAGTACGAACCTCAATGCCGGAGCCACGGAGTTTGTCGCCGGCGGCCTCGGTGCCGGCTCCGCTCTCAACATCGGCGGCGGGGCCACGCTTCGCTATGCCTCGGGCAACACCCAAGACATCTCCACGAAGGCCGTCACGATCGGCGCTGGCGGGGCGACGATCGACACCAACGGCAACGACGTGACGCTCGCAAGTGCCATCGGCAACGCCGGCGCCGGCAGCCTCACGAAGTCGGGCGCCGGCACCCTCACCCTCGGCGGCAGCAACACGTACACCGGCGGCACCGTGATCAACGCCGGTACCGTGGCCATCTCCAACGCCGCCAGCCTCGGCGATGCCGCCGGGGCCGTAACGATCAACGACGCCACCCTCCGCTCGACGGCCACCGTCAGCATGTCGCGGGCCGTCACGCTCGGCCATGCCAACGCCACGCTGTCGGTCGATCCCGCGACGACCACGACCCTCAGTGGCGTCGTGTCGGGCGCCGGCGTGCTCAACAAGACCGGCGCCGGGACGCTCGTCTTGAGCGGCTCCAACTCCTTCGCCAGTTCCGTCCTCGCCGCAGGCACTGTGTCGCTTGGCGGCGGTCAGTCCAACGGCTTCAACGCCATCTCCACCGGCTCAATCACCTTCCAGAACGGTGCCGTCCTGAACCTCAATGGCTACGGGCAGACCGACAATGCGGCGAGCTGGGGCACGCTTGCCAACGCGATCACGGTCGCCGCCGGCCAGAGCGGCACGCTCAACATGCCTCCACGGGCAGCAATTTCGGGCAGCCTCGCAGGCTCGGGCACCTTCAACGTCAACGTCCACGCCACCCGCGACGACTTCTCCGGCAACTGGTCGGCCTTCACTGGCCAGATCAACGTCGGCACGGTGGCAGGCTCCGGTGACTTCCGCCTCAACAGCACCAACGGCTTCGGCACCGCCGCCGTCAACCTCGGCGCCGGCGTCAACATGTACGTGAGTACCAACTTCGCCACCAACCCGACCACGTTCACGATCGGTGAACTCTCCGGAGACGCCACATCCTCGCTGGCCGGCCAGAACGCCACCAACTCCGCTCGCACAGCGATCTACAGCGTCGGCGGCCGAAACACCAACGCCACGTTCGCCGGCACGATCCGCGACGGCAACGTCTCGAGCGTTGTTCAGCCCACCGCCATCACGAAGGTCGGCACCGGCACGTGGACGCTCACCGGCACCAGCACCTACACCGGTGCCACGACTGTGTCGGCCGGTTCGCTGCTCATCGACGGCCTCCTCGGCAACTCGGCGGTGACCGTCGGCTCCTCGGGCCTGCTCGGCGGCAGCGGGTCGCTCGCGGGGGCCGTCGCCGTGAGCGGCACGCTCAGCCCTGGCCACGCTCTGGGCCTGATCACGCTCGGCTCCCTGACGCTCAACGCGTCGAGCACGACGCTGATCGAAGCGACCTCGGCTGGTATACGAGGCGTCGACTACGACGCGATCGACGTCACTGGCCTCAGCGGCCTCACCTATGGCGGCACCCTGAACGTCGCCTTCGGCGGCTCGGCCCTGCCGGACAACACGGTCCTGAGTGTCTTCGGCTTCACCGGCACCCCAAGTTCGTCGTTCGCCGGTATCTCTTCCAGCGGCTACTACGCGGGCACCTGGACAAGCCTCGGTGGCGGCGACTGGCAGATCGCCAGCGGCTCCCAGACCGCCACGTTCAGCCAGTCGGCCGGCACGATCACCATCGTCCCGGAGCCGACGTCGTGCGTAGCCCTGGCCGCCGGCATTGGCCTTGGCGCCCTGGTGCTCCGCCGGCGGCAGCAGGGGTGAGACTGGGTCTTCGATGCAGCGACATCCGAAGCCCCGTCCTCGGGCCTTACGTGCCGACATGACACCATGCAGTGGCACGCTCCTGGTGGTGCTGCAGCTCCTTTTTGGTGACGGCCTGCTCGTTGCGGGCGATCCAATCAGCTTTACGCGGGTCCTGCCCGAGGGCGTTTACCGGGTCACGATCGAGTGTGGCGGCGATGACGCCGAGAGCGTGACAACCTGCAAAGGCGAGGCCCGGCGGCTTTTTGTTCTTGGGAAACGAGTTCCCAAGGGAGAAATCGTTTCGAAAACGTTTCTTGTGGACGTTCACCGCCGAGAGTTTCCTGGCGGAACGGTCTCACTGAAGCCACGCGAGGTGGGCTCTGCGAACTGGGATGAGCGGCTGACGCTCGAGTTTCTCGGAAGTCCGGCCCGCGTACGCCGGGTGGCGGTGGAGCCCCTCGAAGCGGATGCGGCCGCGACTCGGATCTTTCTGGCCGGCGACTCGACGGTGACTGATCAGACCCGCGAGCCTTATGCCGGCTGGGGGCAAATGCTGCCGCTGTTTTTCGGCCCACATGCCGTCGTCGCCAATCATGCCGAGTCCGGGTTGTCGCTCTCGTCCTTTCGCAGCAGCAGACGACTCGACAAAATTCTTTCACAGCTGCAGCCTGGCGACTTCGTGCTGATCCAATTCGGCCACAACGACCAAAAGGCGAAGGGCACGGAAACTGCGGCGTTCGCCGGCTATACGACGGCGCTCATCGACTTCGTCGACAGGATTCGCGCGCAACACGGAAGGCCGGTGCTCGTGACGCCGGTCGCCCGTCGTCGTTTCGATGAGGCCGGCGGTGTGGTCGAGTCGCTCGGCGATTTTCCCGAGGCAGTCCGTCGCCTTGCGCAAGAAAAGGACGTACCCCTCGTCGATCTCAATGCCATGTCGAAGCGGCTCTACCAATCGCTGGGCGTGGAGGGGAGCAAGGCGATGTTCCTGCACGTTCCCGCCAACACCTACCCGGGGCAGGATGAGCCAATCCACGACGACACCCACTTCAGCAACTACGGCGGCTATGAGATCGCCCGCTGCGCGGTGGAAGCCATTCGAACGGGTGTGCCCGAACTCGCGGCCCTGCTCGCCGCCGATGTGACGCCGTTCGATCCGGGGAAACCGGATCCGATGGATGCCATTGCGATCCCGCCCAGTTCCTTCGAGGTCCTGACCGTTCCCGACGGCAGGTGACTCACATGCTGCTTCGCTGTTTCTGTGTCGGCCTCGCCATTGCCGCCATGCCGGCCGTCGGTGCCTATGACGACGACCGGCCCGTCGAAGACACCGCAAGGTTCGGCATGGCCCGGCCGGCGCGCCCCGAGTTGCCCTCGCTCTTTCTCGTTGGTGACTCGACCGTGAAGTGCGGGACTGCCGGCCAGCGAGGCTGGGGCGAGGAGTGTGGAAAATATTTCGACCCCGCGAAGGTAAACGTGGTGAATGTTGCCATCGGCGGGCGTAGCAGCAGGACGTTCATCACCGAAGGCCGATGGGCGGCGGCGCTCGCGATGATGAAGCCCGGCGATACGGTGATCATCCAGTTTGGCCACAACGACGGCGGCCCGATCAATGATGACTCCCGCGCCCGCGGGTCGATTCGCGGCGTAGGTGACCAGACTGAACAGATCGACAACCTTCTGACGAAGCAACCGGAGGCGGTGCGGACGTATGGCGCATATCTGAGGCAGTATCTCGCCGACACCAGGGCGAGGGGAGCGACGCCCTGCCTCTGCACGCAGGTGCCGCGGAAGATGTGGGAGGCCGACGGCACGCGCATCAGCCGGCCGACCGACGGCACGGTGGTGTGGGCCCGACAGGTGGCCGCCGCGGAACAGGCGACGCTTCTCGACCTGCACGAGGCAGTGGCGGCGTCCTACGACCTTCTGGGCCAAGAGTCAGTTGAACCTTTTTTTGCCGACGCGCGGACGCACACGACCATCGCCGGCGCCGACCACACCGCTCGGATCGTGGTGGGGCTGTTGAAGACGATTCCCGATTTGCCATGGAGCGACCGACTGTCGCCGATGGGGGCCGCATTGCCAGCCGTAGAGCAGGGTGTGCCGGCCGGGCAAGGCTCAATGCCGTGAGATCCTGTGCGCCATTGGCTGATTCGCCAATGGCGTCGTCGGCTTCCAACGTCCTATAAAGTTTATGTGGGTCTTCCCGTGGGGCGCATTTCCATGAACAATCGAATTGCATTCGCCCACGTCACCCGTTTCCGAGGTTTTACCCTCGTGGAACTCCTCGTGGTGATCGCGATCATCGCCACGCTCATCGGGCTTCTATTGCCGGCCGTGCAGAGCGCCCGCGAGGCGGCGCGACGGACGAGTTGCATGAACAAGCTCCGGCAACTCGGCATCGCCGCCCACAACTACCACACCGCCAGGAGGAAAATCCCTCCGCACGCAACCTACCCCACTCACCTCACGGCCCAGGCGAGACTGCTTCCCTACATGGAAAACAAGAGTGTGCTCGATCTTGTCGACCTTACCAAGCACTGGAGCCACGCCAATAATCGCACCGCATTCTTCACACCGCTGCCGATGTTTCGCTGCCCAAGCCAGTCGCGGCTCGAGTGGACCGACATGAAGTACGTCGGCAACAGCCAGGAAACGGATCTCGTGGCTCACTATGTGGGCGTGATGGGGGCTCGCCCCGGCCCGGCCGATCCGGGCGTCAAGAGTGCAACGGCCTGCACTGGCGGCCCCTTCACAGGTCCCAAAGGTACCTATTACCAGGTCGGCTGCAACGACGATCCGAATGCGGGCACGCCAGGGTCTGGTGGCGTGGCCACGAACGGCATGATCTTCCCGGTGAGCGACATCGACCTCGGGGACGTCATCGACGGCACGTCGAAGACGCTCCTCTTCGGCGAGATGTCGTGGTATGTCGGCATTCAGGCCCCCTGGCTCGTGGGTGCCATCACGCCCGAGACAGCGGCGACCCCAGGCCGCGACGCCGCGAACGGCGCCTACGGATGGGTCAGCAACGCGAAGAACATCTTTCATCCGATCAATGACAAGAAGTACTGCGTAGATCCCTCGTCATCCACTTCCGCCAAGGTCGTCACCCTCACCAACGTGAGTCTCGGCAGCACGCACCCCGGCGGCACGAACGTACTGATGGGTGACGCATCCACGCGGTTCCTCAACGAAACGATCGACCTAGAAGGGGTCTACCGGCCGATGGCGAGCCGGGCATCGGGCGACGGGACGGGTACCGCCGACTGAGCGGCCTCGCCCCGCCACCGTACCGCTACGGAGCGATCACGATGGGCACAATCCGAACCGGCCCCAAGACACCTGAAGGCTGCAGCGGCCATTCGGCGGCGTCGAACGGCTGATAGTGGACGTTCACGAAGTTGATCTCGTGAAAGTTTTTCCACGGCACGCCGCGTCTCTCCAGATCGCGCACCCGGTTCGCGGCGAGGTTTGTCACCTCGAGCGCGAGGGTGTTCCGGCCGGGCTTCAGCGTTCCGGCCAAGCTCGCTCGAAACGGAAGGCTCCAGAGGGTGTCGATGGCACGGCCGTTAACGATCACTCGCGCCGTCTCGCGGATATCGCCCAGGTCGAGCAGCCAGTCCTCGACCGTCGGCGAGTGCGGCAGTTCGAAGTCGACTTCGTAGCGAACCGTCCCCGCGAACCGCTCCCACTCCCCACCTTGTTCCGTCCACGACCCGAGTTGGTCGGTGGTAAAGGCCGGCGGCAGTTCAGGACCGCCATCGATCGGCGTCACTGTCCAGTCCCCGACGAGCGGTATCGCCTCGCCGCACGGCTCCGCATACCTCCATGGCTCGCCGTCGGCCCGCCGTGAGCTGAACGTGCGGATGAAAATCGATTCCCCGGGCTCCAACTCGAGCCGGACCTCGGGCTGATCCGTACCTCGCGTGGCCGCGATGCCGCTTTGGCCTGTCCGTGCATCCATCAGCACAGCCGACACGAGCGACGTTCCCAGCGGCGCCCAGCCGTCGAATGCCTCCGCCCCGAGGTTTACGAGAAAATAGACGTGTCCTTCGGCGGTCTTCCTCCGTAGGCAGCCGAGGCCGCGACTGGCGACGGGTTCGATTGTGGCACCCGCGTGCATCGCCACGCCGGCCGCGTCGGCGACCACCACGACACGCCCCTTGGCAACCGTTGCCTGTCGCGGCCCACGATCGTGCTCCGGCCAGCGAAGCCTGGCCAGTTCTGCGGCAAACGCCGTCCGCCGCTCCTCCAGCCTCCCCAATCCGGGCACGTCCTCCGGCAACTCGCCCACGAAGATCACCGTTCCTCCTGTCTCGGCATGATCGATGAGCGCCGCAAGCGTCTCATGGGGCACAAGCCGACAGGGCGGCACCACGACGGCCCGGTACCGACTTGCCTCCGTGAGCAACGCATCCGAGCAGAAGTCGAATGACAGGCCCGCGTCGAGCAGCGACTGGGCAAGGTGGCCGGTGTCGCTCTCTGTGAGCCAGTCGCGGCCGTGCATCGAGAAGGCCCGCTGCCAGCCCTGCGACGAATGGTAGAGGTCGTCGATCGGCCAGTAGACGAGCAGGTCGTTGTCGGGTTCGCCCGACTGGAGCAGCGATTGGGCGCGGGCAATGTAGGCGTTCACCACCCCGAGTTCCCGCCAGAGTGGATTCCGCGGGTTGGCCTGCGTCGATGCGTAAAACAACCAGCCCGGCCAGGCCGCGTCGGCCGGTGAGTAGGCGGTGCCGTGGTAGAAGATGTGGTTGATGCCGGCAAGGAACAACTGGTCGATTTCCGGCTTCATCTGCGAAGGTGCCTCGCAGAAGTGCTCCCGCATCCACGTGAAAGTCTCCGACGAAGTCCGTGGCCGGCGAGCGAGGTGGGCCGCCGATGAGGCGAGCCGGCTGACGAGCGGCTGCGGCAGGTTTTTGCTGATCTGCCGCTCGTCGCGGCGCCACCCTGGGATCGCGAACCGGCTCGCGCCAAAGACCTCGGTCTCCGGCACGTCGGCCAGCGCGTAGAGGTCGATCAGATTCGCCGGAGCGCCGTGCGCCTGCTCGCGGGCCTCGTAGCCCATCGAGTGGCACCAGTCGACCCAGACCTTCAAGTACTCCAGGTGGAGCTTCGCGAGCGCCGCCCGATAATCGGCCTTCACGCGGGCCACCGTCTCGGGATCCCCTTCCCCCTCAAACGCAGCCCGTTGCGAATCGAGGTCGTAGCCGTGCCGGGTGCGAAACGTCTCCGGAACCTCGGCTGACCAGTTCGCCTGATACTCGAACGAATCATGGAACTGGCCGTGGATGGCCCCCTTGGGCAGTCGTGACAGCGCCGCTGAGAACGGCTCGAGGTATCGCCTCGCCGCCGCCGGCGAGAAGGGATTCACCACGAAACCCTCGCCGCCGGGAGCCGACCGCTTCACCTTGAACCGCGTCGGCTGCGGGTCGAATCGGCCTTCCTTGCCGGCGATCCTCAGTTCCACATCGTCGGGCCCCACGTACGGTCCGCCGAATGGCCAGCCGGTCCCAGTCGCCATGTCCACGCCTAGGCCGAGCCGGGCCGCCTCGGCGCAGGTGAACGCGACCGCCGCCACGTACTCCGGTGAGAGGAACGTCAGGAACCGGTCCTCGGCCCCCTTGGCCCCGTAGATGGGCGTGATCTCCACGCCGCCGAAGCCAGCCGCGGCGATTGCCTCCAGTTCCCTGGAGAGGTTTTCCTCATCGACGGCACTGCCCAGCCACCACCACCGCGTCCACGGCCGGCACTCGGACGTGACCGCGGGCCACGACGTGTCGCCATCGTGACCACTGTTGGTGAGCGCTCCCCCCGCCGCCAGGGCGAACGCCACGGCTATCAGACACCTGATGGATCGGCTGGTCATGATGGTCTCGCAGAATCGACGGTATGCTGAGGAAATCGCGGGGCGGATGAAACGCCCTGCCATCCGCCATTCAGCAGGGGTTCGGAGCATGAGCATGCGGTGGTTGGGCCTTCTGTGCGCCTTCTCCCTGACGACGACCGCGGTTCATGCGGATCGGCAGATGGAAAACTTGTCTCGTGGAATCGTGGCCCTGCCGCGACCGGAAGGGGGCGTGTTTGTCGGCTGGCGGCTGTTCGGCACCGACCCCGACGACATCGCCTTCAACGTCTACCGACGATCCGCTGACGGCACGGTCGTGAAGGTCAATCGAGAGCCAGTCACGGGGGCGACCTGTGTTGCCGACAGCTTCGCGACGGACGTGACCGGCCTCTCGTACCACGTGCGCGCCTTGAGCAACGGTGTGGAAGGGCCGGCAAGCCGCGAGGTGGCCGCATGGCGCCAGGACTACCTGGAGATTCCTATCCAGACGATCGACGGCTACCGCCCAGGCGATGCCTCCGTGGGCGACCTCGACGGCGACGGTAACCTCGAGATCGTGCTGCACCAGATCTCGCGACCGCGCGACAACGGCACCGCCGGAGTGACGGGGGAGCCGGTGCTCGACGCCTACACGTTGGACGGCACGCTGCTCTGGCGGATCAACCTCGGCAGGAACATCCGCGAAGGGGAGCACTACTCGCAGTTCATGGTCTACGATCTCGACGGCGACGGCCGCGCCGAGATGGCCTGCAAGACGGCCGACGGCAGCGTTGATGGCACCGGGAGGCCGATCGGCGACCCCGACAAGGATTGGCGCACAATCCAGCCCGGGTCGACTCGCGACGGCAGGGTTCTCGAAGGCCCCGAGTATCTCACCGTGTTCGACGGTGCGACGGGGCGGGCTCTCGTCACCACCGACTACGTACCGACACGCGATCCGATCGACGGCTGGGGAGGCATCGGCGGCAACGCCGGTAACGACTCGTACGGAAACCGCTGCGACCGCTTCCTGGCGTGCGTCGCCTACCTCGACGGCGAGCGGCCGAGCCTCGTGACCTGCCGCGGGGTCTATGGCCGCACCGCCATCGTCGCCTGGGACTGGCGCGATGGCCGACTCGAACGCCGCTGGGTCTTCGACTCGGGCGTGAGTTATCCGCCCTACGACGACACCTCTCCCTATTCGGGGATGGGAGGACACTCGCTCAGTGTTGGCGACGTGGACGGCGATGGCAAAGACGAGATCGTCTACCAGGCAATGGTCGTCGACGACGACGGCACGGGACTGTATTCCTCGGGCCTGCGTCACGGCGATGCGATGCATCTGGCCGACATCGATCCCGACCGGCCCGGGTTGGAGGTGTTCACCGTCCAGGAGAACGAGGACGACGTCGAACGCTTCCAGACTCCGGGTGCTGCGCTCCGCGACGCCGGCACGGGTGAAATTCTTTGGAGCCACAGTCCAATGATTGACGTCCCGGCAGGGCTGGCGGCCGACATTGATCCGACTCATCGGGGTCTGGAGTCGTGGGGAGGTCCCGGCGGCCTGCGAGACGCACGGGGCAACGAGATCGGCAGCCAACCTCGGGAGGTGGACTGGTGCATCTGGTGGGATGGCGATCCCCTCCGCGAACTGCTCTCGCCCGGCCGCAACTGGGGTGCGATCCGCCGCGGTGCCTCCGACTCGCGGCGGTCGCTGGCTCCCCAGGGGGCGACACGGATCGGCAAGTGGAACTGGACGACCGGCCGCAGCGATCCCCTCTTCCAGTGCGACGCGACGGGAGTTCCCCGCGGGCCCGCGCTGCTGGGCGACATCGCCGGGGACTGGCGTGAGGAGATGCTCCTCGTGGCTCCCGGGGGCGGGGCACTGCGGCTCTACACCACCACGATTCCGACCGCGCATCGGTTGGTGACCCTGCTGCACGATCCGCAATACCGCCTCGGCCTCGCGTGGCAAAACGTCGTCTATAACAAGCCGCCTCACCCGAGCTTCTTCCTCGGCGATGGAATGCAGCAGCCCACGAGACCCGCCATCCGCCTGGTGGGCGATGGCGAGGCTCCGGCCAGCAAACGACGCGACTGACCACCAACGAGTCTGGGGTTCAAACTGCGAGTCGGCCTATTGGCGGATCCGCCAATAGGTCAGTGGCAATCCCGACCGACTTCTTTGGCTTTGTCATCACCGGCGCCTGCCCCTGCCTGCACGGTACGGTTAAGATCGGTTCATGGGGACGAAGCGGCCATCCGCTGCACGCCGCGGTGGCGACCGACAACGCTCTCGGCAGCGCACTCTGGCGTGCGAACGGCTCGAGTTACGACGACTGCTGAGCACGACGACGCTCTACCCGGTCGCCGACACCTACACCCGTTCGGGAGTCAACGCCGGAAGCTCACAGACCCTCGAGGTGCGCGACAACAATGGCTCGGGCGGCGACTTCATGGCCTACCTCCGGTTCGACCTCTCAGGGGTCGATCTGACGGGCCTGACCAACGCCTATCTCACGCTCCAGAAGATCGGCGGCGACACAATCGTCACCGATCGCTTCGATGTCTTCGGCCTGAGCAACGTCGCGGGAAACACGCCGCAAGACTGGAGCGAAACGACGCTGGCCACCGCTGGCCTCGGGTCTGAATACACGGCCACGGGCGGTAACTACGTCGATCTCTCACGGGTGGTGAAGCTCGACGGCGACGGCACAAGCGGGGCGAACGTCATCGAGCAGGTAAGCAACAGCGGTTCACCGCAGCACCTCTCCGGGGTCGATGTCGTGAAGTTCCTCCGGGACCGCAAGGCCGACGGCGGCCTGGCGACGTTCATCACGCTGATCGATGCCGGGGCGAGCCGGGGCTGGAACTACGGGTCGCGAGAAAATCCCATCGTCGCCCTCCGGCCGACCCTCCGCTTGGAGTACGTGCCAGCGTACGAAAAAGCCGCAATCGCGCCCGCCCGGCAGATGGAAGCCCTCGACCGGGGCCTCATCGCCCTGCGGCGGGCAACCGCGCAGATGTACCTCGGCTGGCGGCTGCTCGGCACCGATCCGGCGACGGTCGGTTTCAACGTCTATCGCTCGTCCAACGGCGGCACCGCCGTGAAGCTCACATCCACGCCGATCACCAGTTCCACGAACTACGTCGACACCACATTCTCAGCGACCGCCAGTAATGCGTACTTCGTGCGACCTGTCGTTGGTGGCATCGAGCAGGCGGCGAGCGAGACGGTCGTGCTGCCCGCGAGTGCGCCCCTCCAGCAGTATCTCAGCATCCCGCTCGACATCCCGCCGGGCGGTCAGGTACCAGACGTCGCCAATCTCGGACAGTTTCTCTCGTACACCTACACGGCGAACGACGCGTCGGTCGGCGATCTCGACGGTGACGGGGAATACGAGATCGTGCTCAAGTGGAGCCCGACCAACGAGTCGAACGGGGCGATCAGTGCCTATACGGGCAGCACCATCTTCGACGCCTACAAGCTCGACGGTACGAAGCTCTGGCGGATCGATCTCGGCAGGAACATCCGATCCGGCGCCCAATACGCTCCGTTCCTGGTCTACGATCTCGATGGCGACGGCAAGGCTGAGGTAGTAAGCCGCACGATGCCCGGCACCAAGGACGGACTGGGTCGGAACGTGATCCTGCCTGGCGACGACCCGAACGCCGACTACCGCAACAGCGCCGGCCGCATCACGACGGGCCCGGAATACCTAACCGTGTTCGACGGGGCGACCGGTGGGGCCATGGCCACGGTGCCGTTCACGCCGGACCGCCAGAACATCTCAACCTGGGGCGACGACTACGGACACCGGGGCGAGAACCTGATGCTGGCGCCGGCCTACCTCGACGGTAGCCGGCCAAGCATCGTCGTGGGCCGCGGCGTGTTCACCCCGAGCGGCACCTTCCCGGCCCGCAACGAACTCACTGCCTGGAACTGGCGGGCCGGCTCGCTCACGCAGCAATGGTGGTTTCGCGGCGACATCGGCATCAACGACAACGTCAACAGCGAATACGTGGGCCAGGCCAACTACACCATGATCCCGGCCGACGTGGACGGCGACGGGAAGGACGAGATCGTCTACGGGGCGATGGTTGTTGATGACGACGGCAAGGGCCTCTACTCGACGGGCCGTGGCCATGGTGACGCACTGCACGTCACCGACATGGATCCGTCCAATCCGGGACCCGAGGTGTTCATGCCACACGAGTGGACGAGCCTCGGCAACCACACCACCGCCACGCTCCGCGATGCCGCCACCGGCACGCTTCTCGCGGCACCGCTTGTCGCGCCGGCCGATGTGGCCGCGGGAACGTTCCCCGACGTGGGTCGCGGCATCGCCCTCGACATCGACCCCAACTACACGGGCTATGAGTTCTGGGACAGCTACGACCCGGACATCTACGACGTGCACGGCAACGCCATCTACACGAAGCCATCAAACATGCACGTCAACTTCGGCGTCTGGTGGGACGCCGACCTGCTCCGTGAGACGCTCGACAACACCACGATCAGCGACTGGAACTACACGACGCACGGCCGGTCGAACCTGGTGTCGTACGCCAACAGCGGAATCAACAACTCATCAGGGCTGTCGGCCAACAATGGCACCAAGAGCACGCCCTGCCTCTCGGGCGATATCCTCGGCGACTGGCGGGAGGAGGTGATCTGGCGGACGAGCGACAACACGGCCCTCCAGATCTGGTCGACGACAACCACGGCGACGAATCGCATCATCACCCTGATGCACGACTCGCAGTACCGGGAGGCAATCGCCTGGCAGAATGTGGGCTACAACCAGCCGCCGAACCCGAGTTTCTTTCTCGGCTCCGGAATGGCTGCCGCGCCCACGCCCAACATCTACACCGTCACGTACGTGCCCAATGCCGCACCGATGGCGGTCGCCCTCTCCCCTCAGGCGAGCGCAGAGAATACCGGAGCCGGCGCAATCGTCGGCCAGTTGTCGACGACCGACTCCAACGCTGGCGACGCCTTCACGTACACACTGGTTTCAGGGACGGGCGACACGCACAACGCCTCATTCGCGATTGTCGGAAGCCAACTCACGACGGCCGTGAGCCTCGACTACGAGGCGGGCCCCACCCGGTCGGTCCGTGTCCGGAGCACCGACGCGGGCGGTCTGTTTGTCGAGACCACATTCACGATCACGGTCACCGACGTGATGGATGACTACGTCGTCACCGTCGCGACGAGTCAGCAAGTCATCGATCCTGTGCTGCCATCTGGCCTTTTCAGACTCGTCAAGCGCGGAGCCGGCACACTCACGTTCACGAGGCCCAACGCCTACACCGGCGGCACCGTGACCGAAGCCGGCATCATCGTGGTCCGCTCCGCTGGTGCTCTCGGATCTGGTGGTTGGGACATACACAATGGGGCGACGATTACGATCGACTTTGCAACGGCCAACGCGGGTATTTCATTGCCGTCGCTCACCATGGCGACCTCCTCTCCGGCTGCAAAACTTGACATCGGCACCAGCCTACTGACGGTTGCCGGCGGGCTCACCGCCGGATCACTCACAAACCTGATCAAGTCTGGCAGAAGTGATGGTTCCTGGTTGGGCGAGGCCGGGATCACGTCTGCCGCCGCAGCCGGCGGGCAGTTACGTGCCGTCGGCTGGAGGTACCTCGACGGCGGATCCTTCGCCATCGCATTCGCCGCGGCTGGCGACACGAACCTCGATGGCACCATCGACGTCCTCGACGCGGCGGCCATACTCGGCAGTGGCAAACTGGACACGGGCTTCGCCGCGGACTGGGCTGATGGCGATTCCAACTACGACGGCGTCGTCGACCTTCTCGACATCGCCGATTTCATCGGGACTGGCCTCTTCGAAACGGGGAGTTACCAGGCGGCTGCCCAGGCAGCCTCCGTGTCGTCGGCCGAGACGGTGGCCCCTCAAACGGCATTGACGGCTATGGAGATGGCCTTCGTCGCCGCGGTGATGCAGGATACGAGCCCAACCAAAAAGTACATTGCCCGCGGAGTTCGCTGACGGGGGGGCGATCGATTATCCCGCCGAACCCAGCACGGATCAGCGGGTGGGCTTCGGACCGAGCCCGATCGTGAACTCACTCTGCTTGGGTCCCACGTCGAATGTCAGGCCCGACGTATCGAACGACTGGAAGCGGTCTGCAATCCCGACGGTGGCCGGGCCATCGACCGTAACGTGAGGCAGCACCCGCACGCGGTAACTGCCCGCGAACGCCCCATCGCCGGGGCGCTCCGACGCAAGTACGAAGCGTCCGTCGGGACCGATACCGCCACGAGACATCACCCGCTTACCTTCGATCTCGGTCTCCATCGCGACAACGCCGCCGCCGGAAAAGGGTGAGCCGTCGTCATAGACCACCACGCCGCTGACCGGATACTTCGGCCGCCCACATCCCGGCGCCGCCGAGGCGACGAGCGCCAGCAAGCACCAAAGCATCTGGCGGCGTCCTGCAGCGTACTGAAGTCGTATCATGAGAGTAGTCAGTACGCCGGAATGATTTGGCCGTCGGCCCGCTGCCCGAGGAGGGCGAGCACGCTGCCGGCGATCGATTTCGAGACCGTTTCCACGCGGCCGTCGCCGAACCCGAAAAGGAGTACTTCCGGGTGATAACTGCCGAAATAGTTCGTCGTGGCAGCGGAGTCCGTCGGGCTGATCGCGACGCCGGCGTCGAGGCACATTCTCGTGGAGGAGTTCAGGCCAGGATTCTCGGTCGCGTACATCGTGTTGTCGTATCCCTGCTTGCCAAACTGGTCCAATGGAATGTGCTTCTCGCCGACAAAGATCGTCTTCCCAGGGCCGTCAGGGACGTCCTTGAAGCGGAGGCCGGGATTCGAGTTGACCAGTGCGCTATTGACCACGGAGTACGCGGGAGCCAGAGGGAAAGGTCCGGTCGACTGGTATGATGGCGCGGCGTAGTCGATGGAACCGTCGGACTTCAAGATCTGGTTGTGACCGGTGTTGACGGCATAGTCACCGCAGAACCCGCCACCACCGGGCACCGTTTCCGTAGTATTCCTCGTGGTACGAGACGACGATGCGCAGAGCATCGCCGGAATCTGCGTCTTGAGTGCCCCCGTTGCCTGGAACGTGACGTTGCTCAGGTCATGGACCCCGCCCCAGTGAAGGCTCACGCCAGGCAGCGCGGTCGTGAACAGTTGGTAGGCCTGAGCCTGCTCGACAAATGGCAGAATGCGAACGACCCAGGAGTGGGCCCGCAAATTGTTGGAAGACCGGGCATACGGCAGTCGTCGCTTGGCGTCGTGGTGGACGTGGAACGCCAGGGAAATCTGCTTGACGTTGTTGCCGCAGGCCATTCTTCGCGCAGCCTCGCGAGCTGTTTGCACGGCCGGCAGCAGCAGACCGATCAGCGTGGCGATGATCGCAATCACCACCAACAACTCAACCAACGTAAAGCCGGCTCTGGCCCGAGCGTGCTCCTTCACGTTACGCATACCACGATCGCCCAGGGTGCTAACCACTCGTGCTGTTCCTTATTTGGATCACGACCCCGGAAACCTGACACGCCCCCAACCCATTCACTAACCCTGTAAGAATACGTCTGCCCCCCCTCTCCCGCTATTGGCTTATCCGCCAGTCCCCCTCGCGGGAACTGCCGCCCGGGGTATGGTTTACGATGGTAGAACTGTACTATTTGGGTCTTGCGGGTTTTGCATGGGGGTTGGCTGAATGACCTGCTTCTTCAGCGATACGAAGTCACTGTTGCCGGGCCTGGGGGCGGCAGCGATTTGCGCACTCTTACTCCTTGCCGTCGCGCGGGCTGGCGACGAGGGCAATGATGCTCCTGCCGCGGACATCCCCCGCGAGATCGCGTCTGGGGATCAACCCGACGCAGCCATCGGATCGGTGCGGATCGCCGGTGTGGTGACGTTCCGCCACGATCAACCCGACCGTGACCGGATAGTCCTCGTTGTTCAGGAGCGTGATGCGGCCGTCTGGGTGATTGCACCCCATCGTGCCTGCACGGAGCAATCCGAGGGGTTTCGAGGATTCTCCAGCGATGTGCGTCCCGGAGAGCGGGTCGTCGTGTCGGGCAGCCTCGACCCGGGTTCCTACGGCACCCGGCTGCTGGCAACGTCGATCACCTCGGAAGGACGGGCGCCCCTGCCGGCACCGCTATCTGCCGATCGGAGCGGCGTGTTCCGGGGCTCGGGCGGTGCAGTCCGGACGGTCCTCGAGGGGATCGTCCAAAGTGTGCGGAGCGACAAAGCAGTCTGGACGCTCGCCCTCGACGTCGATGGGCGTCGCGTCACCGTTCGCAGCGCTCGTCCGCCCGGTTCGGGAGTAGCCGACCAACTCGTAGATGCGAAGGTTCGTGCGACGGGTGTCGCCGGAGCGGCACGAAACGCCCGCGGCCAGTTTCTTGGTCCGGTCGTGGTCATCAACGGGTTTGATGACGTTGAGCGGATCGCCGCCCCGCCGACGTCGGCTTTCGATTCGCCGTTCGTGCCAGTGAAGGAAATCGCGCGATTTGGATCTCCCAGCCTGGAGGGCCACCGCTTCCAAACCGAGGGCGTCGTCACACGGGCCCAAGCCACCCGATACTTGTTTCTTCAGGAAGGCGGCGTCGGCATCCGGGTGGAGACGGGCGACAAGGAGGTCTACCTTCCCGGCGACCGCGTCCGCGTTGCTGGGTTCATCGATACCGGCCGTCAACTTCGTGGCATGACCGCCGCAGTCACCCGCCGCATCGACCATGAGTCGCCTCCCGTGCCGATCCAGGCGTCGCCGGGCGTCATCGCCGGGCGGGCCGGTCAGACTGCTGGCGACCAAACCTCTGATCGGAGAACGGATTACGCCGGCCATCTTGTCACGTTGAGGGCAACCGTCGTCGATGCCGGACCAACTCGTGACGGGGGCATTCTGCGACTCGGCAGCGATGGCACGGTCCTCGAGGCGGTGCTGTTGCCCGAAGCCTACGAAGCCTCCGCGTCATTCGTCCCTGGGAGCGAGATCGAGGTGACCGGAATCGTGCAGTATGACGTCGCCAAGAATCACGAAGAACTCGTTGACGGCCGGCTCCAACCGTTCGAACGATTCACACTCCTCGTCCACGACGCCGAAGACATCAGGCTGGTCCGATCGCCGCCTTGGTGGACACCCATGCGGCTGACTGCGGCCCTCGCGGGAGTGATCGTGGTACTGGCAGCGGCCCTGGCATGGGCCTGGTCTTTGCGGCGACAGGTCGCCCACCAGGCGGCGGCGATCGCCAAGGAAATGCGTGCCCGGCGCGAAGCGGCGGTGGAGTTCCAGGCAACGCTTCGCGAACGAACCAGACTGGCCGCCAACCTGCACGACACGCTCCTCCAGAGCATGGCCGGGATCGGTTTTCAGCTCGAAGCCTCGCAGATGGCGCTGCGGCGCCCCACCGACTGGGCCGCGGGAGACGCCGCGGAGCATGTCGATGTCGCGCGGCGGATGGTCGATCATGCCGTCGACGACATTCGCGGATCGGTCTGGGCACTCCGCAGCGCGGCCGTGCACGGCCGGTCTTTGACCGAGGCGATCGAAACCCTCGTCAATCGGATCGGAGAGGGGCATCGCGCGCGGATCCTACTCGAGACCCAGGGCCGTTCGTTCGATCTGCCCGAGTTTGTCACAGGGAATCTCCTCTTGATCGTCCAGGAGGCCGTCTTCAATGCACTGAGACACGGCGAACCGGAAACCGTAGCCATCAATGTCTCCTTCGAGGCGGAGGCGGCTGCCGTGGAGTTATCGATCCACGATGACGGCGTCGGATTCACCATGGGCGAACAACGAGGGGCAGACGACGGACATTTCGGGCTGCAGGGCATGCGTGAGCGGGCCGAGCGGCTCGGTGGTCAGATCGCTGTCGAAAGCGCTCCGGGAATGGGCACCACTGTCCGTTGCCGCGTCCACTGCCGAGACTACGACGACGAGATGGAGCGAGACGAAATAGTGCCGTCGACCTTGGCACCCGAAGGCCGTGGAGCCGCCGCCTCATGAACCGACAGCCCGCACCGAAGAGCGGCCCTCCCTTGCCACCGCCGATCCGCTTGTTGCTTGTTGACGACCATCCCGTCATGCGGGCTGGTCTGGCCAACCTGCTTACCATGAGCGGCGACTTCAGCGTCGTTGGCCAAGCTGACGATGGACCCACGGCACTGCAGCTCTGGCTGGCACTCACCCCCCACGTCTGCCTCCTTGACGTGAGCATGACCGGCATGGACGGCATCGAGACACTCCGCCTCCTTCGGGAGATCGACCCGGATGCGAAAGTACTAATGCTCACGAGTTCCGAGGCCGCGGAAGATCTCCACTGCGCGCTCGCGGCCGGTGCGGCTGGATATGTCACCAAAACAATCCGCCACGACGAACTCAGCGATGCGATCCGTGCCGTCCATGGCGGGAGCCGCGTCATCGGAAGGACCGTCGAGCGGTTCTCCGGCAATCGTCCGACCGACGGGCTCCTTTCACCACGGGAACTCGAGGTGCTCGGCTTTCTCCGGCATGGCCATACCAATGCGGAGATCGGCCGCTTGCTCGGGATCTCGGAGCGGACGGCCCGGGCCCACGTGGCCGCGATTATGGGGGCTCTCGACGCCCCCGATCGGGCGGGTGCCGTCGCCAAGGGATTCGACCTCGGACTCCTCAGGGTCGGCTCTTCGACTACGCCAGCCGCGCGTCGTGCAGGCGGGTCCTGAGCAGCGTATCGATTCGGACGGCAAGTGCCTGTCGCGACGACACTTGCATCGCTTCTAGGGCGCGTTGCCCGCGCTCCGAGCGAGTGCTAGAGTAGACGGATGTTCGGTGAACGGCGGAGCGCAACGCCGATTCCTTGGTTCGCACTTGCAGAATGTCCCGGCCACCGGTCGAGGCGTGGCAGCAACGAGGAGTTCGCATGCGTCGGTCCGTGATCACTCTCGCCCCGCTTCTCGCGGCTTTCGCGGCCGCGTCATCGGTTGCTGGCGACGTGTCCTACAACAAGGACATCCGGCCGATCCTGGTCGAGAACTGCTTCTCGTGCCACGGCGCCGATAGCGCCAGCCGCAAGGCGGAGCTGCGGCTCGATCGCCGCGACGAGGCGGTTGAATCGGGAGCCATCGTTCCTGGTGATCCCGATTCGAGCGTCATGCTCGACCGCGTCTTCTCGGACGATCCTGAGGAGGTCATGCCGCCGCCGGCCCTCAAGAAAACGCTCACGGCCGGGCAAAAGGAACTCCTCAAGCGGTGGATCGCCGAGGGATCGGAGTATGAGCCGCACTGGTCGTTCATCCCGCCAAAGCGGCCCGATTCGCCGGCGGTGAAGCACGAGG
>Ga0207954_1000023_pt1 | contig 42663 bp, 36 predicted proteins | sample CryBogmetaGMA0M_FD_184547 | JGI IMG/M metagenome (GOLD analysis project Ga0207954, IMG submission 184547) | Freshwater microbial communities from Crystal Bog, Wisconsin, USA - MA0M (SPAdes) | ecosystem: Environmental > Aquatic > Freshwater > Lake | place: Crystal Bog, Wisconsin, USA | collected... | reverse complement strand
GGCCACCATGCCGGCGAGGCACCGACTCAACTGGCCTATGCGGTCGATCCTCCGCACGACTTCGCCCGGGTCTTCTTCGGTGATCCGCTCTCGGGAGTCGTGGCACTCACCGGCCTCGGCGACGGGCGTCTGCTGGTCCTCGAGCGATCCGGCTGCCCCGGGCTGCCTCCGTTCGAGAATCGGCTGTATCTGGTTGACACCAAGGATGCCGCGGACGTCACGGCGATCGAGGGCGACCTCGCGGGCACCGTCGAAGCCCACGTCGGCAAGCTTCTGCTCTGGCAAGACCAGCTCGGGTGCAACATCGAAGGGCTGTGCCTCGGACCATCGCTCGGGGGCAAGCGACGGGCCCTCTTGGCGATCGCCGACAACAACGGCATCGGTACGCCGAACCTGGTGATTGGATTCACGCTCGAAGACACGCGTGCCGACATTCCGCTGCCGATGATCCTCGGCGGCGCAGCGATGGTGGCCGTCGCCCTCGGGCTCGTGGTCTACCGCCTGGCTCGCTGAGATGGCGAATCCCAGTCGCAGAGCCGCTCGACATACGCCGCGGAGCCATCCCGGAGCCACCCATCGAGCTGGGCCACGTCCTTGAGCTGCTGTCCGCGCTGCCGCGACACCACGACGAATCGGCAACTCACCTCGGGCAACGCCGTCATGTCGCCCCAGAGTTTTTCGAACTGGGCCACGGGAAGCACGTCCTCCTGGCCCTGGCCCCATCGCTTCTTCACGTCCTTGAGCGTCACATACGTCGGCACCTTGGCGGCCACGGACCGAACGGCGGCGGCCACCTTCGCCGCGTCGCCGAGATCAGCCCGCGCGAGCCCGAACACGCCAAGCAGGCGATCGATGTCGATCCAGGTCGAGAGCGTGTTGTAGAACCGTAGCCTGAACTCGTCCTGCTCGCGGGGCATCGCCAGACCTTCCACGAGCCGCGGGCGACCGTTCACGCGGGCCAGTCCGCCCCCGCGATCCTCGATCCGCCGCGGAATCACCTCATACGTCAGGCACGAGGCGCCGGCGATGTGCCGCCCCAGCAGGGCGGGATCGAGGTCGGCCCCGACCGTGTCGATGTTGTGGAGAAACAGCCAGCGGAGATTCGGCCGCTCGGCCAGGAGCGTCCGCAACACTCCATTGCGCAGCATGTTGGGGATCTCATACCAATGCCCCACGGGGTGGAGGCACTGGAGGGGAAGATTGTCGGTGTAATCGCTGCCTTCACCGGCCGCCTCCGCCCACGCGAGCAGGGCCGCATGCAGGCTGTCGCGAACCTTCTGCTTCTGCTCGTCGAGCACCTGATGGGAGAGTTCCTCCCATGCGAACCTCAGATCGCGGGTCATCGGCACCATCCGGAGCCCCACAGCCCGGCCCGGCGAGAGCACGACCGGAAGATCGGCCACGTTCCAGCGGGCGATCGCCGCGGCGATCTGCTCGTGCGTCAGGTGGCTCGTGGTGGCGACGTGCGGCACCGGCATACCAGCCATCCGGCCGGTGGCCCTCGTCTTTGCCAAGTGCACTTCCAGAAACGACCGGTGCTGGCCGCCAAGCCGGCAGAAGGGGTTCAGGGCTTTGACGACACCGGCTCCCTGCGTCCAACGGCTGCCCACGCCGGCCGCCAGAGTCACAACCGCCGCTTCGCCGCGGGCGAGGGCCGCGAGGCCTGCCTCGCGAAACGTCGCCTCGTCGTGGGATCCTGGAACGATCACGTCGGCATCCTCCACGTCCTCGAGCGACGTGGCGGCCGGAAGCCGGTTTTGCGCCAGTCCGATCCGGCCATGCTGCAGGTCGGCACGGATCTGCTCGTGCTGTACCTCGTCGAAGCCGAGGTCGGCCAGCAGGCCGCGGAGATCGGCCACCGACCCGCGTCCCGCCGTCCGTGGGAAGATTCGGTCGAAGAGCGTGTCCACCATCCCGGCGAGTTGGGGCTGCGTCCGACAGGCGGCCCCGAAGGCGTCGAGTTCGGCACGTCGCGACGGCGGCAGCGTCTGCCGCTTCAAGAGGGTGGGCACCGTCAATGCGTAGTAGCCGGCGGGCATCAACGCGGCGGAGCCGGTCAGCAGGTCACCCCACGTGCCGCGCTCGTTGACGGCGAAGTCGTAGACAACCGGCTCCATGGCGAACGGAAGGGCATGCTCCAGTTCCCGCTTCGCCTGCCGCATGATCTCGCCGAGCGCCTCCTGGGCCTCGGCTTTCGCCTCGGGTGCAAAGATGAATCCCATTCCACCGCCCGACATGCCTCCGAGCATCCAGAAGCCACGGAAGCGGTCACCGAACCGCTCCCGCACGCGGTCGATGATCGTCTCGGTGTAGAGGTTCGTGGCCCAGGGGATGATCGCCTGGATCGGGCCGAAGAAGTTTCGCGTCGTGGCCGCGGCGATCCGGTTCACGTCGCCGGCCTCCACGGCGGCGATGATCTCGTCGAGCACCGCCCCCGCCTCCTGCCGGGCCTGCCACTCCGCCTCGCTCCGCAGGAGATACTTCTCGGTCACCATTTCCAGGATCGGCCCGACGTTCTGCGCCATCCCGCCGTGCACGAGCACCAGCGATGCCTGGAGATCGGCCCCGAGCTTCACGGCGTCGTGCCGCGGCAGGAGCCGGCCGCGGCTCATGCCGTGCTCGGGATCACCTTCCGCAGCCGCGACACCCCGGATGAGCTTCGCCGCCGGCCACACGCCCCCCGAATCCTGCCATCCACCACCGCTCCCGCCGAGCCACTCGCCGAGGATGGCCCGCGCCGCCACGAGCCGTCGCTCGGCTTCGCTCAGCTGCCCGGTGAGTGCGGCCGCCTGTCCGGTGGCCCGCATGCAGGCGGCGATCAATGCCGCCAGCAGATTCGTCGAGACGGCGAGCCGCGACCCCTTCGGGATGTTGTTGACGCTGCTGACGAGTTCGAGGCCCAGACCCGGACCGACCACGCGTTCAAGGAGCGTCGCCAGGCTCTCCCCCGATCCCTCCACACCCGGCGGCACGATGCCGGCTGCGATCACCGCCGCCTTCAGGAGGCCGAGGTAGTCGCGGGCAAAATCAAACACCTCCGCGAGGTCGGTGATCTCGGCCGTGGCGCCGAGGTCCACGCTCGTGAGCCTCAACACGGGCTCGTCGATCACCCGCAGGTAGGCTTCGACGGGGGGCTTCGGCGCGGCGTCACGACCATGCACGGCGAGGTCGATCGATACGTTGAGCACCCGCGCCCCCTCGGGACAGTCCATCCCGAGGAAGAAGATGTCGCTCCATCCGGAGTGCGAGAGATCCATGCGCACGGGTGTCGATTCTCGGAGCACCGGAAACATGCCCGCGGCATCCGGCCCGACGGCAGACCTGGCGAGCAGCTCCGGCCTGATGCGCAGCGCGTGATCGGCGGGATGGCCGACCCGAAACATCCACTGGTTGCCGCGGAGGCTGCGGACGCTCCGCCGCACCTGATTGGCCAGCGTCTGGAGCCCGAGATCGCGATAGGCGGCCGCCAGCGCGCTGGAGACCGCGTCCGACGGCCCGTCGGCCTCCTGGGCGACGAGAAAGGTCTCGATCGCCTCCTCGAACCGGCGGTTCAAGAGGTGCTGGTATCCCGCGTAGGGAATGAGCGCGGCATCGAGTTGGCCGCCCCCACCGCGTTCTCCCCCAGGAAGCCCAATCGCGTGAGCGATGGGGACCTCCTCTCCCTTCTCCGGAAGCCCAATCGCGTAAGCGATGGGGATCTCCCCTGCCAGCCGCGCCGGCACGTGAAACCGATGGATCGCATACAGAAAGAACAACGCCCGAACCCGTTCGTAGAGGTTGCCGCTGGTATGCCGAAACCGTTCCAGGGCCGCAGCCTCGTCGAGCAGCTGGGCTACGCTCGCGGAGCGGCAGACAGCATCGACCGACCGATCCCGAATCGCGGGGTCGGACGCGGTGATGATGCCCACGAGGCTCGACACAGCGGTCGCCGGCATGGTCAGCCCCCGCGCGGCTGTCGGGCCAACAGTTCGACGATCTGCGCGAGCACCTCCGCCCGATCATTCCCCGCGAGGCCGAGGGCGAGCTGGGCGACCAAGAGTCCGTAGGTCTCGCCGAGGTTGAACCTGCGCCCGTGAACCTCGTAGGCGAGATACCGCTCGCGGGCCGCCAACTGAGCAAGGGCCGGCGAGAGCTGCCGTTGCCCCTCGTCGCCGAGGCGTTCCAGCAGATCGAACACCGTCGGTGTGAGCACGTGCATGCCGAAGAAGCAGAGATAATGTCCCGCGCGAAGCCCGGGCACGATCAGGTCTTGCTCCGCGCGGGTCGGCGTGGGCTTCTCCACCACCGTCTCGACTTCATACAGCCCGCGCCCCTCGGGCACCCGTCGTCCGCCGACGGTTCCGAAAAAGGGAAGCATGCTCTCGCGGGTGGCCTGCACGGCCGACACGGCACAGCCCTCCGCCTCGGCGACGGCCACGAGTTGCTCGGCGCAGCGGCGCGGGGCATCACTCACATAGAGGTGGTCGCCGACGAAGTGGAGAAACGGCTCGTCGCCGACGAACGCCCGGGCGGCCTGGAGGGCGTTCCCGTAACCGAGCGGTTGCTGCTGCGGGATCATCTCCAGCCGCGAAGCCGCGGACCCCGCGGCCGTCCGGAAGGCCTCTTCAGCGCCCGACCGCACCACGATCGCCACCTCGTCGGCCCCGGCCACAGCCGCCTCCTCGACGACGATCTGGAGGGCGGTTTTGGGATGACCGTCGCGGTCGATCAGCCGCTGCAGGGGCAGTTGCTGGTCCTCGCGTCCCGCGGCGGTGATCACGGCTCGGCGGAGTTTCATGCGGCCCCCACAAACTGCTCCTGATGTTGCTCGATCATGCCCCTTGCCAGTCGAAAAGCAAGCGAGCCTCGGCGCCACCCGGAAATCCTTCGGCGGCGTAACCCGACGCCGGAGCAGCGTTGTTCATTGGCCTGCTCGAATCCCGATTCTGGGATATCGCGGAGTCTTTCTCGAACCCACCGGCCATGGAAACCCTTGACTCAGTTTTGATGCGCAGACGCCGGAAGATACACCGACCGGAGATAATCGTTTCCAAACTGCGAGACGCCGATGCCGTGCGCAACGCCGGCATCGACTTGGTGGCTGTGCAGCGAGCCTTGAAGGCGACTGCATCGACTTCGAACACAGCAGGCGCAATACCGGTGGTTGATACAAGTGCCCAGGCACAGGGCTTACCGGAACGGGCCACTTCCGCGGAGCGACCCCGTATACGATGATGACGACGGCTACCATAGCCGAACGATTGCACCCCGTGAGCGGTCACTAGAGAGCGATTCGAAGGACGTATGCGAGCCACTTCTCTACCGCGACGCGTTGTTCTGATGGCGTCGCTTCTCTGCCACTCCGTATCTCTGGCGATCCAGCCGACCGTCTATTGGTCCGCCGAACCGGTCATGCCTGGCGAGATGGCGATGCTCCAAGGGACCGGTTGGAATGACGGCGTACGCGTGAGCTTTACGCGCGGCTCTCGAAGCTTTCGCGCCGCAGCGGCGTCCAGCGGCACCGGCACTGAAGCGATCTACTTCGAAGTACCCGACGACCTACCGATCGGCGTGACGCCGTTTACGTTATCAACACGAGAAGGCGAATTAGCCTGCAGACTCAACCTGCCGCTGGTGTGGTGGCTTCAGGGCGACGGCGGCAGTCGGGCGAGCCCCGGCGGCTGGATCCGTGCTTTCGGAAGATGCCTCAGTTTCGATGGTACCGCCCCGCAACTCGTGCTGAGGCGCGACGGCACGACCGTTCCGACTGCGATTCACGACCACACAGCATGGTCTATTACAGCCAGACTACCGGGCGCTGTTGAAGCCGGCACCTATGAGGTTTGGGTCCACAATGGCACCGGCGACGACTCCGCCTGGGAGAGGGCAGACTCCATCGAAATCGACGAATCATCGACCCCATGGCGCAATCGGATCATCGACATTCGACAGTTTGGTGCAGTCGCGGACGACGAGGTTGACGACTCGGCTGCGTTCACACGCGCCCTGCAGGCAGCAACGATGGCGCGCGGTGCGATCGTGCGATTCCCGCGGGGACAATATCGAATGACCGGATCTTTCACGATCCCACCCCGCGTGCTGATTCAGGGCGCCGGAATGGACTTGACGCAACTCATCTGGAAAGACACCGAAGCACCACCAGAAGCGTTGCTGGAAAACACGGAGGGCGGGTTTGGGATAGAGGATCTTGGGTTGTTTGCCAACGACTACGTCAAGGGTCTATCTGTACACCCGCCACAGCCACGAAGCGGCAGCGACAATGCAGTGCCCACCGATATCCGGCTACAGAGGCTGCTGTTACGCTTCAATCCCTTGGTGCTCCAGACGTCCACCCCAACCGTGGAAGCCCATCAAGCCCCGGCGCCAAAGAGAAACGTGGCGGTGGTGGACATCCACGGTGACAACGTGCGACTGATAAACTGTGACCTCGCCTGGGGCACAAGCGTCGGGTTCACGCTCCAAGGAAACCACGTCGTATGCCGAAATAACGTGGCACACGCAGAAGGAGGCGGATGGTGCCCAGTCGGTGGTGGGCGGAGAATCATCTGCGAAAACAACGTATTCACCGGAGCCACGACGGGCGTTACCCGAGGCGCAGAGGTGTGGTTCGCACACAACAAGGTAACTCATCAATACCGGAATGATCGTGAAGGTTTCACCACGGACGGGCCGTTCGGCGGAGTCGGCTTTCTTGTCAATCCAACCGTGCAAGGCAGGAAGATAACCTTTTCCGCCCGTCACCCTCGCGACGAGAAGCAAACGATCCCCGCCGCTGTCCGCATCGTTGCTGGTACTGGTGCGGGCCAGGTGCGCCTTCTCCGTCGCCTCGAAGGAAACTCGCTGGAGATGGAGCACGAATTCGATATCGCGCCAGACGAGACCTCTCTTCTCTGGGCTGCCAATGCACTGCACCATCACATCATCTTCGACAACGATATGAGTGATACAGGTATCGCCGTTCAACTCTTTGGGGCGGCGCTCGATTGCGTTATTGTTGGAAACAAGAGTTTGCGGAGCGGAGGATTTCGTGCGTGGGGCAACGAGATGTGCGATCGCGTACAGTTTCTCGAGAACGTGATCACAGCCGGCTACGGGACCGTCGGACGTGAAATGCTGGCCGGCCGGTCAAGCATCAATATCGATGGACCATGGGTCTATGGGTACAAGGGCATCACGACGAGAGGGATCGTCGTCCGAAGAAACGCCATACGCAACAATGCGTCCGTCCTACTGCATGGCGGCATTCAGGACGTCCTGATCGAGAACAACGTTATCGAGCACTCGCCACGAGGGATCGTGTCGGAAGGCACCGCTCGTCAACAGGGCGTCATTTTGAAGGGAAATCGCTTCAGCGACGTCGACACGCTCATAGAACCTCCCGAGGCAGCGCGGGCCTATACCGTAATCGAATCGAAGCGGTAAAACACTGGACGGTTGGCGATCCTGCCATCCCTGCACGCGAGAAGGCGTTAGAGCAAGCCCTGCATGAACTGCACGGCTACTCGTGTCGACAAGACGGAAGGCTGCGAGAATACGCTCGCACCTTGGTAGCGCCCCGGAAGACACTGAGGACCCCTGGCTAACTCGTCTCAAGATCCAGCCCGGACCGTTGCATTGCGCTGAGACACCGGCTTGGCCGGATTGCCCGCAACAACGGTCAAGGGTTCGACCGATCGCACGACGACGGCCCGGGCCGCCACGACAGCCCCGTCACCAACCACCACATTCAGACCAATGAACGCATCGGCGAAGACGAAGGCTCCTGCACCGATCCGGATCGGCCCGACCACAAGCCTGCGATGAGCATCGTTGATATCGTGGCTAGCCGTACAGAGAAAACTACGAAAACTCACGGTGCTGTCGGCAGCCAAGCACACAGGAGCCACGCTGTAGCAATAAACCTCAGGGCCAAGACAGGCACGGGCCTCCATGGTCAGATTCCACGGAGCCCAAATTCGTGCTGAGGGGTAGACCCTCGCGTCTGGGGCGAGTTTCGCCCCAAACAACTGCAGCAAGAATCTCCTCCAACCGAACAACGGTACTGGACTGTAGCGAAAGAGGCAGCAGTACACTACGGTCCACGCTACTCTGGCGAGCTTGTTGCCGAATGAAAGCTGATTACGGTACGCCGCTTCGTAGAATGCTCCTGACGAAGCCGTCGCATTAAAATCGTCGCTCATGTCAACTTCCACACCGACTTCCACCTGGGAGCTCCAGTCTGCCAGATCACGGCCGAGCACGTGTTACCGCCCAGCCGAGGGCGTAACTGACGCGTCACGGCCCCGGTCCTCGTCAACGCTTAACCCTCAACGTGATGCTTAGGACGCTTCACGCAGCAATCGAATCTTGCCGTCAGCGGTCCCGCCGCCAGAACCGATACAACCTCCCGGCCACTCTAAATAGGGGGAAGAACCACGGGTTGTCAAATCGCATTGCGATATTGAAAGCCGGAGCCTGTCCGCGGCGGTTTTTGCGGCGGATTTCAGGCCTCCCCCCGACTGCGACGCCGCGTCAACCGCGGGCCTCACCCTGGTGGCGCGTTACGTCCAAGCCCATCGCAGCGAGCATCTGACACTGCCGAGAGCTGTCATCGTTTCGCAGCCCCCGAGGTCACACCCCACGGGGCTGGCCGCCTTTTTCTAAAGTACTCCCGCGAGGCGCTCACACCTTCGCGAGTGCGCATGGCGGAGATAACTGCCGAGCACGACCAAGCCCAGGCTGACCGACGGATTCATGACGTGACTCAGCTGCACCTGCCGTCGCCACAGCTGCCGGACAGAGTCCTCCGTAAACAGCGGGCAATCGGCGACGGCATCAATCGCGGATTCGCACTCGTCACGAAGAGGCCCAAGGAGCCAAGCCGGCCACGGCGGGCTAACCTGGAAGGGCTTCAGCGACATTCCCGGACATGCGTACGCAACCACGCTGGCGAAAACCTGCCCGGATTCGCGAATGCGAGCACGACCAAATTCGTCTGCGACGCGAGCCGCTTGGCGAACGACGCCCCGGCTCAGGAATGGGAATCGTATCGCCACCGAATGTGCATTACTGTTCACGTCCGCATCGCGAAGAGCGCTGCTCACCACGTGCAGGTCAAGCTCGGCCATGATCGCCAAGCTGCCGTGTTCGCACGTGGCGCCCTCCAGCACCGCAACCGTTGAAGGATCGAGAAACTGTGGCGTGAGACCGAGCGATCCGGCCCGGAAACCCAATCCACCGAGGTCGTGATCATTCATGATGCGATACTGCCGCGCGACTTCCTCGATGACGAAGTCATTTCGCTGCCGCATCGTTCGCGCCGCTGATTGCCCCGTCAGGATGTACCGCACCTTCGAAAGCCAGTCGACCGCCCTGATGCTCCGACCGTTTCCGCCCGTCACCCGAGCCAGGGCTCCCTCCGCTGGGATTGCAAACGGACTCACAAGCATCTCCCTGCCCCCCAAGCCCGACAACGCCACCCGGCAGTCAAGGTCGGAGGCGGCCCCTGCAACCGCAAATACCTGCAGCCCGCCAACGCTGGGACGATCAGCCGCCATCATCCACTGCCGCCATTGCTGAACGATCCAATCGTCCCACAGCACAACTTGGTGATGACGCGATTTGATCGCATGAGCGATCTCCGCTATTTGTGACAATCGCGAGTCGTCACCGCTCCCAAGATCACCGACGGCAAACGACAGTAACTTGGCTGGGCTGAATCGGCTCGCCAGCGCCCCCACAATCGCGCTCGGCTCGTCTCCGAGCATCAAGACGCCAACGGAGGGCTGCGCCTCGCAGGCGTCCCGAACGGCAGCGGTCAACCGCTCTTGCAACGTCTCCACCGAATCCGCGACATCATCCTGGTCCTCCTCACTGATGACCCGCGATAGGCGCGTCGCTACTCCCCAGTCCTGAAGTCGACCCGCATCAGTGTCCACCCATTCCGCACACCCCGCCGGCACCGACCGGATCTGTCGATGCACTGTCAACGGATCCTGCGGGGCGCCGTAAGCTAGAAAACTCGCGACCCCCGCGGGATCCAACTCCTCCGATATCAAGGCGGAAGCCAAGACCGCCCTCACCTCACTGGCAAAGACGTACCCCTGGCTGAACGAGGCGACATAGAGCGGCTTGATACCAAGCGGATCGCGACAGACCAGGATCCGACGCGTTGACGCCTTGTAGAACGCGAACGCGAAGCCGCCGTCAAGCTCATCAACCACCGCCTGCCCAAACACGACCAGCGCATTCAGCAGCAGTTCTGCGTCACCGTATCCACGAAATACAACGCCACTTGACTTGAGCCGCGCCCGAAGCTGTCGCGTATTCCAAATGTCGCTGTCGACTACGATCGCGTCACCCGTCTCTGCATGGATCAGCGGCTGCCACCCCATCTGCGACTGCCCGGCAACTCCATGCATCCGCGCGGCGAGCCCCACCCGCCCACCGCGCGCAACCGACTCTGGTCCGATGTCGAACTCACCATACCCATCGCCATCCGGCCCCCGATGAATCATCGCCCGCGCCATGCGTCGCACGGCAGCCTCAACTCCTTCACTCCGCGTCGATACAGCCCCAGCGATTCCGCTCATATCGTACTCCCGCCCCGCGTAACGTGATGATCCTGCTGGCTCTCGCCGGCGCTCGTCCGACGTCGCCGCAGGGAACAACGCCTACCGTGGGAAATCGCGCGTCGATTGCAACAACGCCTTTTCATAGACATGCCACGGCAGCCGACGGTCCGACGCACATTGCCCTGCGCCCGATTCATGGCTTCTCCCCCGACACGCTCTTATTCAGTACGAATCGCCACAGAAGCAGCGGATACCCGATGATCGTTGTCACCAAGCCGCTAAGAGTGATGGACCACGCGACACCCGCCGTACCCCAGGTCTTCACCAGCAGGAGTGCTAGCGTCACATTCAACACAGCGTGTGCCGCCATGAGGAGGAGTTGTGGCCGGACGACACCGGCCGCGTTCAGGATGACCGAATGGCACCCTACCCAGATCCATGTCGTGTACGCGCCGGTCATCGCCACAATCAAAGATGGCTGCACATCGACGGCCTGCCGAGTCCACCAAGCGAGGACCGCCCCATGGACTACGCTCAATATACCTCCAACGGCCAGCATCAACGTGCAGCCAAGCAACAGGCTCCTCCAGTACGTTCGACGCACCCAGACCAAATCTCTACGGCCGAGAGCCTCGCCGTAAGCCGGCCAAAGCGGTGCCAGAAACAGCATGACGAGACCGTTCACCGCCGCAAAAAGCCTGCCCAGGATCGCATACGATGCCACCGCGTCGGAACCTAGACTATGCGAGATAATAAGCTTGTCCGACTGGAAGATTGCCACGCTGGCCGTCTGGAGCACGAGCAACGCGAGCCCTTCCTGCAGGAGTCGCCGCAACAGGCGGAGGTCAAAGTCGCGCAGCCGCGGCCGGAGCCACGGTTTCTCGACGCCGAACAGATGCGCCACGTTGCCCAGACGAACGATCACCGGGGCGCCGACCATGGCGAGGATGACGCCGGAGACGCCGAGGTCCGTGCGAACTACGAGCCACGACGCCATCAGTGTCGACACCTTGGCGGCCGCATCCCACAGATTATTCCGGACCTGATCCTGATAGGCGGAGTAGATCGCCGACGGCACGCTCAGAAAGAGCGCCGCCACGGTAAGCACGGTGACCCACGAGACCGCCATCGATGCCTCGGCCGCGGCGCGAGGGTCGCGCGTCGCGAAGACGTCTCCCCAATTGACGAGCGGTATGACCGTGATCGCCGCAACGACCAGCGTCCCTCCGATGGCCATCAGCGCGAATGCCAACGTCGACACGTAACGACGAGCCAATGCTCGATCTCCGTCGACGTAGCACTCCGTGAGTCGGTTCATCAAGCCCAGACCCATGCCGGCATTCGTGAGCGCGAGCCACGCGCCGAGTGCCCCGGCCGACTCATACAGTCCGTACCGCTCCGCGCCGAGATAGCCGAGGAACATGGGGACGGTGACGAGTGGAATAAGGAGCGCGAGAGGTTTTATCGCCAAGGACGTCAGCACGGCCAGCTTCAGGCGATGCGTCCTTTCAGACCGATGCGATCGGATGGCCGAGTCCTGTCCGCGATCGCTCAACGCCGGCTTCCCCTGCATGCGGTATCCGACAACACATCTTGGAATCGCTGAAATGAAAGTGAGTCGCTCGACCAACGCCTTCCCGTGTCGCCAATGGTCCGTAGCGTCGACTCGCCGGCTTCGCCAAACATTCGGATGGCATCCACGGCAGCAGGTCGCGAGTCATCTGGCAAAAGCCACCCGCACGCCAACGTTTCAGATTGCATCGGCATGTCGTAGGCGAGATCGTGACCGGGCGAAAGAATGACCGGAAGCCCAAAAGCGAGGGCTTCGGCTGCAGCGTAGCCGAAGTTCTCGCGATACGACAACGAGATGTAACCATTGGCCGCATGGTATGCCGCCCCGAGGAGATGCCCCGACAGACCGCCGACGACGTGGACTCGGTGCGCAAACTTCTCCGGAACGTGACGCCGAACTGCATTGGCGGTGAGGTCGCCGTCCATCCCGACCACGACGAGATGCGTGTGCGCAGGATTGGCTTCACAGAACGCCGCAATCGTCTCGGTTGGCCGCTTCATGGTGTGCAACCTGCCAACGTACAGGAGCACACGCGCGGACTCCGGAATCCCATATCGTCGCCGGAAATCAGCTCGTTCCCGATCGGCGGCGTGGAAATCAGGTACCTCGACTGGCCAGTGCACGACCATGGGCCGTGATCCCCCAAGCCACGCACGTGCCTTCTCTTGCTCCCGCCGCGTGGAAAAAACCACGGCCTCTGCCGACTCCAGATACGCCCGCCCCCATGCGAGCAGCCACAGGTGCTTCGCGAGCGAACGCCGTCGAAGGCCCCACGGGTCGAGACATCCGTGCGGAACCGCCCAGTAGCGGCGGTGCGTTGCCGCCGCAATTCTCATGGCCCACAGCGCGTGCGCACGAAACAGCGAATGCACAACCAGCAAGGTGGCGGCCCCCAGCCTGTTCACCGCTTCCGTCGCCATGCGTGGCGACAGCACATGGCACTCCCGCGTCAGGACGCCACCTTTGCAATCGATCCGATGCACGACTGGTCCGCCAGAAACACCATCGCGTCTCCGCCGCCCATCATCGAAGGACACGATCGGAGCGTGAAGCGCGTTTGCGAAATCGCAGACTGCCCGATGCATCCCACCGTACATCGGATGATGCACCAGGCAAACGTTCACCGCGTCAACGCGCCCCATCTAAACCGATCGGCGCCGGGCCACCGCCTCCAGGCAGTCGCAGAACATACCCCGCAAGCGTTGCCGCGGAAACTCCGTGGCGATCGCATGCACCGCGTTATCGCCAAGCCGCTCCCGTTGTGCTCGCGGCATCGCGATGAGGCTTTCGAGTTCCGCGATCGTGCTCGCGACGTCGCCGTGCTGTACCGTTCGGCCGCACTGGTGAGCATCGACGATCTCTCCGGCATGGGACAGCGCTGGCCCCATGAACAAAATCGGCCTACCGACCGCCATCGCTCCGTAGACTTTGCACGGATGCACAATCCCGACCACCTCGTTACCCATGCTCACAACATGCACGTCAGCGGCGGCCAAGCTATCCCCGACACTCTCGAACGGCTGAAAAGGAAACGAGCGAAGATTGCTCCGGCCCTCCCCGATGCGTTTGTCGACTTCGGCCTTCCCCGCGCCCGCACCGATAAACACGAACACGAGATCCGCATGGGCTTCCATGGCCTCCGCTGCCTCGAGGAGGGTCGTCAGTGGGTGCTGCAGTGCATGATTCCCCGAGTACATCACGACAAATGCCCGCTCGAGGCCATGCGCACGGCGAAAACTGTTCGGCTCAGCTGCGGCCCGCGTCGTCGCATCGTCGTGAGGCCAGGGCGGGATGATGTGCAGGGATCGCGCCATGGGCATGGCCGCCAGGACGCGCCGTTCCATGAATCGGTCCAGCACAACGATGGACTCGGCACGATGGGCCGCCACTCGGTTCAGCCATCGAAACACATTTGCGGCGATCGAATCCTGTCCGATCCGGCCAGCAGCGATCATCTGGTCGGGGTTCAGGTCCATGATCCACCACACAAAGGGCGCTCGCCGAATCCAGGAAATCACCGCCCCGCCAAAGCCAGCGAACGGCGGGCTCGTACTGGTGAGGACGAGTCGCACGTCGTTGGTGAAGATGCTCCGCGCGACAGCCTGGATCATGAACAACGTCTGCGCCAGTAACCTGCGGGCGATCGAGGTTTTGCCGAAGCTCGAGAATGGGAGCCTGCTGACCTGTACGCCGTTGCGGATCTCGGTTTTCGGGTACTTCAGCGTGGAGTCCTCGTAGCCGCGATCGGCACAATACACGACGACCCGCCAGCCGCGCCGCGCCATCTCTTCTGCAGCGGACGCCACGTGCTGACCAACCGCCGCAGGATCGGGCGGATACACCTGCGATATAACCAGTAGCGTTCCAGGCGCAGGTGACACTCGAGGCCGCTCGGTTTTCATGCGCTAAGAAGTGTGCACCGAGTAGCTACCGGGCATGCCCCATCGGCCGTCGAGCTGGTGACGACGCAAGGCCCGCCCAAGATACGACGATGCATTTCGCAGGCGCCACGTGACCGCATCGACCGTTGACCGTATCTGGTGCCGCCTGCCGCCATGCCGCCGGACCATCTCATCATGCTCGCGTCGCATCTCGTCGGCGTAGCGCTGTGAGAGCTGCGATCTGTGGAGCCGAAACGCAGCCACCGGCGGAAATGTTTCACGAGAGGCTCTGAAACCGCACTCGATCGCCCGCCAGAAGAAGTCGGCATCGCCGACGAAGCGGTAGGTCTCGTCAAATCCCTCCACAGTCTCGAACACCCTCCGCCTGAAAAGCGTGCCTTGCTGCAGCAGTGGGCTATATCCGCCTCGGTACAGTCCGAGCAGCTGGCGTGGCGCGGCGCTCAACCACGAGTGCATGAATCGCCCGGCGTCATCGATGAAGTCGACCCGTCCATAAGAGATATCGGCTTCCTTCTGGAATGCAAGCCTCGCCCGCACCGTGTCGCTGTAGAGAATGTCGTCGGCGTTGATCCACGTCAGCCAATCACTCGCCAGCGAACGAAAGCCGCGGTTCAACGATGCATAAAGACCGTTGAGATCCTCGATAACCGGCGCGTCGTATCGAGCCGCAATCGTCCGCGTGTCATCGGTGGAACCTCCGTCGACCACCACAACCAATGCCCCATGCCGACGCAACCCCTCCACCGATCGCAGGGTCTCCGCCAGCGTGCTCGCCGCATTCCATGCAGGGATCACGATCCCCAGCGACAGCTCGTACGACATGCGCCCGTCAGTCCTTTTTTGCCTCGACGCGTCGCCACGAGCGGCATCGCGACGCCAACGGTCGCCTCAACCCAGCAGCGTGGATACCGACTCCACCGGCACGGCCAGGATCTCGAACCCAGTGTTCGTTACCTCGCGCCCCGTACCGGCATCGATCAAATGGTACTCGCACTCTTTGAGGATCCGCATGCTCTCTGACGCCTTGTCACCAGTCACCTCCATGATCAGCGTGGGCCGCCCGTGCCGCAACAGATTCAACCCGCCCCGCAAGACGCTCGACTCGTGCCCCTCGACGTCGATTTTCAGAAACTGCGGCGGCGGAACCCCACCTGCGATCTCACCGTCGATGGTAACCATGGGCACCGCCGTAGCTGACGTCGCGGCGTTAAAGTGACGCGCGATGAAGGAGTCGCCACCCTCGAGACTTCCTGTCGCCCCGGTGAGTTGATCTCGGTTGAACGTGCCAGTTCCACACTGATCCGACAACGCGCAGGCCCGGATGACGACGTTGCGCAGCTGATTTGCGTCAACATTTCGTCGAAGAAGCCGCAGGTTATCGTCGTCGGGCTCATAGCAGTACACATGCTCGACCGATCGATCGAGGCCGCAGAAAAACAGCGTCCAAAACCCGACGTTGGCGCCGACATCCCAGATCGTCGAAGGCGCGAGCCTGCCGAGCACCTTCGAGGCTATGGCGATGTACGTGGCTTCACAGTCACCGAGCCTGCCGAGCGCCCAGCCCAGATTCCTGTGCCCATCGAAGTAAAAATCGAAGTTAGCATGAGGATGACGATGGCACTGCTCCTTGGCTACGAAGGCCTTGATGCAACTCATCGCAAGCCTGCTGCCTCTGAGCCTCGCCCGCAGGTTCGGGGGCACGGCATTTCGACACATTGACAGGATCGACATCGGTATCTCCTAACTACAGCGGCCGACTGCCCGCAGCAGGCCGTCCTTCTCGGCTGCCAAACGCGGTCAGCCACTTGCGAGTCCACTCCGTCGCCGAGTACGCCGCAGCGAACGCTTGGGCTCGCTCACCGACAACCTCGAGTGTCGGGCACTCGTGCACACGGAGCAGGACTCGAGCCAAGTCACTCGCGCTACCCGTGGCGAACGTGAACCCGGTGTAGCCGTCTCGAACGATTTCAACTGCTGCTCCGCACGCATTGCTGCAAATCACGGGCAGCTTCGCCCCGCTCGCCTCTGCGACGACCACCCCCCAGGGCTCGAATCGGCTCGGCAACACCAACGCGCCACTATCCGCCATCAACCTATACACCTCGCTCGGCTGGTGGAAGCCAAGATCGGAGACGCCGGGCTGCTGAGCCAGCAAGCCCTGCATTGGCCCCCGCCCGCAACACACGAGCGGCCAAGGATCGGGAACGCTTCGCCGGTACTCCACATAGGCGCTGACCATCGTATCGATTCCCTTGGACGGCACATATCGCCCGACGAAGAGAAACCGCTGTCGGGCTGATGGGTCCGGCAGACGCACCGCAGCGGCCGATGACAGCGACTCGAAGTCAATGCCGTACAGACAGCGATGAACACGCTCCTCGCTGAACCCCAGCCGTCTTGCGAACTGCCAACTCCGCTCACCCGTCACGACGACGTCGTTGATGCGGGCTAAATACCGTCGTAGGACGATCCTGGCCATGTGCTGGCGAGGCGTTCCTCGCCACGGGGTGTCCATGCACATGACGACTCTTCTTCCGCGCACCTCCGGCCGATAGACCAACTCTTGATACGCGCGATGAGCCCAACCCGAAATCACCACCACGCTGGGGTCGAAATCGCGAACACGCGCCGCGAGGTAGTTCGTGTCCGACCGTTGCTCCTCCGTCAGCGGTGTCCACTGGACACCCGCCATCAGCCCGGTGTCAAACGCTGTCGCACCGCTCGAGGCCTTAGCCATGACGTGCAGTTGGCCACCTAAGGCATCGCTGAGTTGCTTCCAACATGCGGCCATGTAGCCCGAGATGTCGCTCCATAAAAAAATCACCCGCATGCCTTACTCCGATCGTGTTTTGCGGCTGCCAGCGGCCCTCGTTGCCGATGCCTCACCTCAACGCACAACTTTGTCAAATACTCCAGCACAGTGTAACGCATCTTCTCGTGACGCGGCCAGCAGTCGCGAACGACCAGCCCACGTCGCTTCGCGTAGTTTCGCAAGTCCCTCCGCGACACCAGATGCACCGCATCGGCGTCCCGAAACCACGCGGTGCAGTTGAACACAGCCGGATCAGACACGATGAAGAAATCACATGTGCCCCGAAAAAATGACCGCCATCGCGCCGCGTGCAACCGCGAACTTGCCGCTATCGATTCGGCCCACGAGAGATGCCGCAACGCCGGCGGCACGTATCCCAAGGCATCGTATCGCGGCGAAAAGAGGAACAGCGATCCGCCTGGGGCGAGCAGCCTCAGCATCTCCTCCAATGCCTCGACCGGTCGCGGGATGTGTTCCCACACGAACGTCGAGAAGATCACGTCGAACTCGCCGCGACAAGACTCAAGGTCGCCAAGATGCACACCGTCGGCGACCTGCTGAAGATGGTCCGCGTTGCGCGTGGTTACATCCTGCGCGACAAACAACATTTGCCCCCGTCGGCCTTGCATGAACCTCGGAAAACCGGTCCGCCCAGCACCGATCTCCAGCACGCGCACGGGATCGCCACCTCTGCGCTCGTCCGATGCCAACTCTTCGATTCGGCGCGCAACCTCTTCCCAGTATCCATCCAGCTTCGATTCGCCCTCGAAGGCGTTGTAGCGCTGCCCCGGATCGTTGTAAAAATCAAGCAATCGCTTCGACAACTGGTTGACAGACTCGTCTGATTCCGAAACCCACAGCTTCATCGCATCTCCAAGCTGATCTGAACCAGGTGAGCGATGCTCGTCCACGTCTCGCCGGGCACGTCAAAATCTCCGGCTGCGAATCGTCTTCGCGGGATTCCCAGCGACGACATCCCCGGGCTTCACATCTTTGGTCACGACAGCGCACGCCCCGACGATGGCTCGGGCGCCGATGGACACGCCGGGCATGATAAAGGCCCTCGCACCGATGAACGCGTCCTCCCCGATGACCGTGTCGCCGATAAGCAGTGGCATCGTCGGGTCATCGAAGTCGTGCGTGCCATTGCAGACCATCGACTGATGGCTGAGTGTGACGCCACACTCGAGATGCACCGGACCCAGATTGTAAACCTCCGAATGCGGCCCGAGACACACGCGGTCTTCGATCGTGAGATGAAAGGGTGCGAACACCTTCGCCGACGAGTAGATGAATGGCCGACCCCGCACCGTCGCGCCGAAGCAGCGAAGCAAAAACAGCCGCCAACCATTGAACAGCTTTGGGGACGGGCGGAACACACAGAGCCACACGAGATTCCAGAGTCGGAGCTGCATGAGTTCCCGCACGGACCAGGCCGACTGGTAGCGGCCTGTGAGCACGTGCGACTTCCTGCGTAGCGTCGACATCAAGCCTGATCTCCTAGGAGCCTCTCGAAGTCTGCAAGGTAACGGCGGGCGATCGCAGCCGCGCTGAAGCGTTGATGCACGATCGCAGACGCTCGTTGGCCCAGCTGCTGCCTCAGTTTCGCGTCTCCGATGAGTCGCTCGAGCTTGGTCGCGAGTGAGATGTGTGGATCGGCGCCGCGGTGATCGAACACCAGTCCCGTCTCCTCGTCCACGATGAAGTCGCGGAAACAATCGAGCGCTGAGACGACCACCGGACGGCCCACCGCCATGGCTTCCAGCGGAGCGACTCCGAATGACTCGCCCGCCTCGGCAACCGATGGATAGCAATAGATATCGGCACGGCCGAGCCATTCGGCGAGCCGAACCGGGTCCGAGATCGCTGGCACCCACTCGAATGGGTGACTGCCCGCGATCGCCTGGAGATCGGCGACGTAATCCTCGCCGCCGCCACCGTCGGCGACCGATGTCGCTCCGACGATCGTCAGCGTCAAACCAGGGTGCCGTCTCCTGAGCAAGCCGTAGGCGCGGACGAGCAATCGCAGTCCCTTCTCCGGATGCACGCGGCCCGTGTAGGTGATGTTGACCCGCGTGGACTCGGGTGGTGGTGGCCGATACCGAAAAGCCTCCGAGTTGATCGGGTTGCTGATCACCCGGACCTGCGCCACGCGAGCGGGCGACTGTCTTAGCAATTCCTCGGCGACGGCGTGCGACACACACGACAGCCGATCGATGTGCCGGAAAAACCGATACTGGCCCTTGGGCATCCGTGCCACGTTGTACACGACCCTGCCATATTTCCACGGCATCAGGAGGCACAGGAACGGGGACCAGAAAGTGTTGCACACCAGAATGTCGGTTCGCGGGGAAGCCAGAATGGCCTTCAGTGAGTATGCGAAGTCGAGCAGGACGTCCTTCAGCTTGGAACCAGTGCGGCGATAGCCGCGGATGGCTCGGAACGCGAATCCCGGGTGCTGGCCGTCGCGAGCGATCTGGTCGTCCTTGCACACGAACGTGACGGAATGGCCGGCGTCCGCGAACTCCCTCGCCACGTAGAACCAGCGCTTCTCGATCGCCCCGATGCCCGTCGGCGGCAAGCAGCTAAAGGGACTCGTGACGATGGTGATCCTCATCTGAACCTGCCCTGCACCCGTCCGTTGCTCATCATTTCCCGTCCACCGACCCTCTGCCGGCGAAGCAGCATCCTGCGCGCTCGCCCGAATCACGACCGAACTCCGCGCGATTCCTGGCATCCGCCGTGCTCACCGTCAGACGCTAAATCGGCAGGCCCATGCGGCGACGCTTGGCTTCCCGCACTTTGACATCGATCATCAATTCATACGCCATGAGCAACTGGCAATAGGTCAGCCCAGCGCGACCGTCGAGGAAGCCGAGCCGAAGACAATAAGCATGGAAAAACCGAAGGAGAGGCCGTGCAGGAAGAAAGAACGATAGATCTTTCATCGCCTTGCGCCGGGTCGCCGAGTTGGCCACGAGGAGTTCCCTCCAACGCGGCCGTTGTGTTCCGATGACCCGCAGCGCTTCTTCCGCCTCGACGGTCGAGTACATGTTGTGCTTGGCGAACCACGCCGCGAGGCCGTTGTTGAAGGGGTAATGCACGAGATGCTCCAGGAGCTTTCCTTCGTTGCCATCGGCGATGTAGCGCATGTTGATCATGCGCTCGAATCGAATGCGTGCGGGTTGGAACAGACGCGGAAACCACGTGGGATAGAGGCTTGAGTGCCTCAGCCACGTTCCCATGAACATGTCCTTGCGGCGCACGCGAAAGCACACCTCCCCGTCGCGGCAGTCACGAACCGTACGCTGCATTTCCTCGGCAAGTTCCGGCGTCGCTATCTCGTCCGCATCGGGATTGAACACCCAGCCGTGCTTGAATGGCAGCGTGAGCGAGAAGCCACGCTGGGCTGGTTCCGTGTCCCAAATCCGGCGGAAGACACGGGCGCCATATCGCTCCGCGATGGCCACTGTGTCGTCCGTGCTGCCCGAGTCGAGCACGACGACGTCGTCGCTCCAAGACACCGCCTGGAGGCACCGCGGGAGGTTGCACGCTTCATTCTTCGTGAGAATCAAAACCGAAATGCTCATGGCGCACATCCCACTGTGATTAGTCGCGAACGCAAGGGGGCTTTGGCCCCATTCCACAGAGCCACAGGTAAAACGCCCGAAACTGCCCCGCGATGGCCGGCCATTGGTACCGTGACTCAACGAGCATCCGGCCCCGATGCCCCATGCTTCGAAGGTCGTGGTCGCGCGTCGCGATCGCTTGAAGCAGCCCATCCCGCAGACCTTCGGGCGTCGGCGGCACCCACCAGCCACATCGATGGGTGACGAGTTCGTGCCACGGGCATCCGGTCGTGGTGATCACCGGAACCTCGTAGCTGAGCGCTTCGGCCACGACGATTCCGAAGTTCTCCGAGTAGCTCGGCAGGACGAAGACATCGGCCGAGCGGAAGAGCGCCGACTTCTCGTCGCCGACGACCGGCCCCCGCAGTTCGACCGTCGCCTCCAGACGGTGGTGGTGGATCAGGTTGCGAAGCTGCTCGGAGTGCCCGGCGTCGTCAGGGCCCGCCAAGATTAACCGCCACGTCGTCGGCGCGAGTTTGGCCCAGGCCTCCACGAGCATGGGCAGCCCCTTGATCGGAGAAAGCCTGCCGAGGAAAAGCACGAGCCGCCGTCCGTCGGCACTGGACGGCTCGGCACGTCGCTCCCGGTCTCGAGGCACCATTGTGCCGTTCGGGATCGTCGCAATCGGTTGCCGAAACCCCAATCGCCTGATCCCCTCCGCCTCCTGGTCCGAGCAGGCGTGAAACGCCGTGGCGGACTGCAGGTCTCGCCGCTGATAGAGCCACCAGGCAACCACTTTCTTGACACGCTTATGCCGCAACGCCCACCGCTCCAAGGTGCCGTGCGGTGAGATGACGTACGGGACATCCCTGGCTCGGGCCCATCGGCCAGCGCGAAAGCCAAACGGCAACCATGCCCCATGAGAATGTACGATGTTCAACGGAAGGCCCGCGTGCAAGCTCGACAGCGTTCGTTGCACGTCACCTCCCAGGATCCGGTCGGCGAACGGTGCATCAGCGGACATCGACGCGATCACGTCCACACGGGGATCGATCGTGACGACCTTGCGGCTCGGATCGATCCGCGTGAGAAGGCGGAACGTCCACCCAGGAGCCGGCAGCGCCGTCGAGAGATCGGAAATAAAACTGCTCGTGCCACCGGAGCGCACATCGATGCTGCTGATCACCTCGCAGACGTGTGGCCGAGGCATGACTACCGCCGCCCGTCCTGCGCCGTGGACTCCGGCCATGCGTACGTGGTCAGATGCCGCGGATTGCCCGTCACACAACCGTATCCATACGTCGCGAAGAGGCGCTCCAACTGCGGCGCCGTCTGAGCTCCGTCCACCATGTGGTAACTGGCAATCGCAAAGGCGGGCCGATATTGCTTGCCCAGATCGGCAAGCCCTTGGATGACCCTGATCTCCGCTCCTTCGACGTCCATCTTCACGAGATCGAGCGACCGAAGCCCAAACTCTTCGGCCAGACTCTGCAGTGAATGAACGGGAATGGTCGTCTTACTCACCACCGATCGGTCGACCCACTGCGACGCAGACGCGGTCTCGACGATCGCGCACTCGTCACCGAGTCCGCCAGCAAACTCCACCACCCCCGGCCGATCCCACAGCCCGCCCTGATAGACCCTGATGTTGGGCGGATTTCCATTCAACTCGAAGAGCCGTTGTGCTGCCGCGACGTTTGCACTGTCCGGCTCGACCATGACGACCAATCCCTTCGGCCCCACCAGCGTCGATGCAAACAGGGCATACTCTCCGCGACAGCCGCCGGCGTCGATCACGGTCATGCCGGGCCGTGGCATAAGCCGCCCTTCGAACAAGTATCCCTCGATGTCGTGGAAGTCCAAGTACGGATAGTGCGACAGCTCCCACGAATGATTGCCGTATCGACACGTCCATCTGCCCCGGGCGGCCGAATACCCTAGGCGGAAGAACTTCAGGTGCAAGAGGTTGTGCCGCGCACAACGAACAGACTCGTAGATGGACTTGGTGATCATCCGGTTAGCGCCAGGTTCCGACGCACTCATGGATTCCGTAGCATTGGCTCGGCAGCGTGAAGCCCTGCCGCCGCAGCATGGCTGGCGGACACAGGCACACCCTGGGAACGACCTTAGCGCGGTACTTCGCCGCTGACGCTCGCCAGATTCGTGTCACGAAAACCGGCCCCGTGGCCGACACAGGATCTCCATAGCCACGAATCGCATCGAGTGGACGATCAAGCGCCGCATGCAGGAGATCTTCCCAAAACGGGTGGCCAGGTACGCTCGAAAGAAAGTGCTGAGCTATAAAGTTGGGATCAGTGACGACGTCGGTCTCCGCCGCCAACACGAGCCGTGCATCGGCCAACAGTTCGTCGATACTGCGAAACATCCACACGTCGAGATCACTGTAAACACCGCCTTGGACGAACATCACCATGTAGCGAAAAAGATCCACTCTCATGATGTGCTTCGGAAGGGCCTCGAACGCGTCCTTACGATCTGGGTAGTGCGTCTGCGCGAAGTCCATGATCTCGTCGTCTGACCACACGCGGTGCGTCCACGCCGGGGCCGGATGCAGTTCCCTCAGCCGTTCGAAGTTTCGGCGAAACTCGTCAGGCAGATCGCTGGATTTCCACGTCGCGTGCCACCGGCGGGGGATCCGGTCCGACGCCGCACTATGTTCATAATCGGCATAGTGCGAAACGAATGGCGGCGTCGGCAGATACCTGCCCGATCTGATCTCGCGCCTCAGCCACGCTCGCGTACGGGCACGCCGGAGCACCAGGCCCGCCCACGGGGCGGTGCGATCCACCCACTGCAGCCCCGCTCTCACCGTGCCGCGAAACCCTTTCGAATCCCTCGAAGCTGTCACGTTGTAGCACCCCACAGCGACTCAACTGGACTGCCAATCATCGCCCTCAGGTGGCGCTCCCGCGACTGCAAACTGCTCAGGAACCGACGAACCCGGTAGGAAGCCGATGCCAGCGATCCTCCCTCGCCACCAGTCGGAAACCACGGGTGCCGCGCCTGCACCACAAGTCTCTCCGACTCGTATCGCTGAGTCCACGTGACGCCCTTCATGAGGGCATGCTGCCGAAATGCCCCGATCAAGCAGGGAATGTGCCCCCAACGCGCCCCGGCCTCGAAGAACTTGAGCCATAGGTCCGTATCCATCGCACAGTGCAGGCCAAGGTCGATACCTCCCACTCGCTCATACAGACTGCGACGAAAGAAGCACGTCTGCTGGCACACGTGGAGAATGCCTTTGCTGGCCCAATCTCTCGACTCACCAGGGATGCAGTTCACGCGTGTGATGATGCCCGCCCCATCAACGAATACACTCCATCCGGTCAAAACGTCCCACTCCGGGTGGCGGGCAAACGCCTCCCGCACACGTCGCAGCGATTTCGGCAGAAGCAGATCATCGGAGTTCAACCAAAAAAGAATATCGCCGGTGGAACGCTCAAAGCCCTTGCGGATGGCGTCGGACTGCCCCGCGTCGCGCTGCGACACCCAGTGAGTGATCCCCTCGGCACTCGACGCCTCGATGATCTCTTTCGAGCCGTCAGAGCTGCCGCCGTCATAAACGAGGTATTCGTACACGTCCCGACGCTGCCGAAGAACAGACTGAAGCGTTGCGCCGAGATACTCAGCTTGGTTGTAGCTCGGCGTGGTGATCGAGATCGTCGGCAACCGAGCGGACAACTGCGACGCCGCTTGCTGGCCAGATGTTCGAGCGTCAGGCTCGCGGTTCATGGGGCTTTAACTAGTCTGCTGGATGTGTAAAAAACCAACGCTGCTTCGGGTTGCAGCAGCGTTTCAACGACGGTGATCACTTCGTCAAGATTATACCAAAACAGGCTCTGCGACCCCCCGAAAAGACCGCCAGCAGAAACCCTATGCGCCCGTTGCGCCGGCGACGAGGGCCTACTTCTCTGGCACGAGGAGCATTCGCCGTCGCAGTCACTTGACCGTCGATACCGAAGATCCTGGCCAAGGCAGCATCTGCGTCAGGAAAAACGCGACGAGGAGCGACTCGTCGACGCGGGCCGAAATTGGAGAAAACAAGATGTTCCACACGAGGCTCGTGGCGACTACACAAGCCCAGAGAAGGAGTTTCTCTCTATCTTGGGCCTGCGAAGCAAGACCGATCGCGATGATTACGAGCACGTACAGCCAGAACACGCCACCCATTATTCCTCCCTCCATCCATGCCTGCATGACATGTGAGTGCGATGGAATGATCGGGAAAGCGCTGCGGTAAAAGTCTTGCGGCAACTTGGTCTCCGTAAGTTCGCAGGCTCGTGCCAAATAGCCGTTTCGATCCTTCGGCCAAGACCCTTGGCCAATCAACGGGGAGTCCGCGATCGCCATGCCGGCCGCTACAACGTCTCCTCTACCGCCAAATATAAGTCCGAACCTGTTTCTCGACTGAGACATGTACTTTGTATACGCCCGCTCGCCGAGCATACCTGACTCCGCCGACCAAGAATATGCGGTGACCACCGCGTAGGCACTCATAAGCCCCACGGCCGCGACTAACAAAAGCTGCAACGCTCTCGATCCCGTGACGAGTCGCTTACTGCCGCCCTGAATCCCTGTCACGTTAAGGACTAAAGTGAGCAACGGGCCCAGCAACAGCATACCCGCGATTGAGCGAGAACCATTGACCAACTGGATGATTCCGCATGTGGCGCACACACCGTAAGCAAGCAGGTGCGACCTACGATAGAGCAGGAGTGTACTGAGCGCTAGCCCCAACAGAAGCACGGGCCCCCAGTGGGTCTCCCAGGTGAGATCGTCGGTACCGAACACGATCGCGCGTCCGGCACGCGCGCCACTTTTAAAGACAAATCCAGAGAGAACTGCCGAAATCGTGGCGCCCGCATAAAAGCCGACTAACTTCTCGTAGACGTCTTTCCTTAGAAAATAGACAAAGAAAGGAATAGCAATGAGAAATATGACGATTCGCGCAGCACCTCGCGCTGCAAGTGACCAGTCCGTTTCGCGATAGATGTCCGAGATGAACAGATTCACCAACCAGAAAAATGCGAGCGGTATTACCAAGCGGGTTCGTTGCCGTACGGATGTCGAGGTCAATCTCGGGAGCAAAAAGGGCATCGCGATCAGCATGCCAATCTCGGTGAAGGGCAGATACCCGATGATCTGATACTCCAGACGGGATCCCAGACCGAGCAAGAACGCCCCAAAAAACGCCGCATACGAAAACCTGGTCCGTACCGTCGCGTTGACGCGGTCCACGCCTGCTCGCAGCCCAGCCGAAAGATGCCCTGAGGTCGGGTTTATGACTGTCGCCATCGCACTACGTACCCCGCCTCGGGGGCCTCCTCACGTCGCTGCCCAAAAACCGGAACCCTGGCTCGTCCAACGAGTATCAGCGAGCAGCGGATGTCCCGCCCGAAGGAACAGCATGTCCCCTTGTGCCAGTCGGCCGTCCAATGGCCGATGTGAAAGTGCGAGAATATCGTAGAGTTCGAAACCATGTTCTCCCATGAACTCCACCACGTCGCGGGCGAGCGGTGTACTTTCTTGAAACGCCACGAAAGACACCTCGAGGATCACCGCAGACGTTCTCGCCAATACACGATCAGCACCTGCCAGCGCTTTGAGCTCATACCCTTGCAAATCCAGCTTGATAAGATCCGCTGATGGCCAGCCCGCCGCTTCGATGACTTCATTTATCGTGGTCATCGGCACTGATACGACTCTCCCGAAGGCTCGGCCCTCATTGTCTGGTAGAATAGAGCTCTGGGCCCCGGACACATGAAACCCCACGTTCCCTTTTTGCTCTCCGAGAAGCGCCTGCAAAACCGACACCCCTGACTGCTCCTCGATGACCGTGTGGAGAGCCGGCTGAACGTCCTCTCGAGGTTCTACCATCACCACGGCCGCATCCGGGTAGATTGCCTTCACCATGCGCGTCCAGTCGCCTACGTGAGCGCCGCCATCCAGAACGCGATTGACGTCAAGACCGCGTCGCTTCGCGAGCATTAACTTGTATTCCGTTACATCGAATTGACCCGGCGGTCGCGAAATGATAGCGCCCCGCCTCAGCAGCCAATGCTTGACTATCTTCCGAAATACAGACATCCCTTAGTCCCTCCTCAAGGTAGCATCCTTCGAGACTTTAGAACTTTCTTCGTACACCTGCCGGGTTTGTGCCGCGCAGCGTTCCCACGAGAACAGCGCCGCCCGCTGAAGGCCGGCACGCCGGAGATCTTGTTGCCGCGACGTTGAATCCACAACACGCTCTATGGCCGCGCGCATGTCCTCCCATGAATTCGCCGCGAACGTTTCGGCGGCGTCCCCGGCCACCTCCGGAAGAGAACCGCCGTCGCTGCAAATCACCGGACACGCCGACGCCATCGCCTCGATGACGGGCAGTCCGAACCCCTCATACGCTGAAGGATACACCAAGGCTACTGCGTTCCGATACAGACTCGCCAGAGCCGAATCGCTGCACTCCTGGCGACGCAGCTGGGCGTCCGAGACGCCGAGCGCCGCCGCATCCCGCAGTTCCGCCGCAGACAGCGGGGGACCGCCGCACAAAACCAAATCGAGCCTATTCAGGAGCCACCTTGAAGAGCCGAGCGCCTTGAGAAGGGCCGTGAAGTTCTTGTAGCCTGCGCGATTCCCCACGTACAGGATATACGGGCGGCCGTGCGCGAGCGACTCGACCGGCACCTGTTGCTGGTCGTACGCGAGCGTGCACCCGTGATGAATCACGGTCGTTCGTTCTTTCGGCACGTCCACGAACCGCATCAGATCGCGCCTTGTACACTCCGAGACGCAAATAATCCGCGTCGCCCTGCGAATCGCAGCCTTCTTAACGTCAATGTACTGTGCCGCGTTCTTATGCGTATCAGGGTACAGTTCCGTGATCATGTCGTGCACCGTTACGACCGTGGGCGTCCCCGGAGGGGCGATGGGCCTACGGCTGTAGTAGGTTTCGTGCACCACGTCAGGCTTCCAACTCGCGATCATGGCTGGCGAGAGCCGCCTGTTGAGCCACTGCACCGGTCGAACGGCGCCTCTGGGGTACGGAAGGTACGCACCATACACGGGAACACGGGCGAATGAACGCAGGTATTCATTGCAGTGCACCGGAGCAAACACAGCCGCCTGGTCGCCGCCGGCGACAACGGCGTTCGCAAGGTGGCCGATGTAGCGTGACACCCCCCCGTATCGTTGAATCTGGAACGCCTGTTCGTCATAGGCAATGCGCATCCCTGATACCGACCGGAGTTCAACCGCTTCACGAGGCCGCTGCGTTATCGCTGAACCGCGTATTGCGAAGCAGCGCAAGACAGGCGTTCGCATGTCGCCGCTCGCACGCCACTACGTGCCACCCGTCCAACCGTGACAAAAGCCACGTTTCGTCAAGCGGCGCGTGCAACTCGATGAGCATCCAGTGAAAGGCGTTCGTCCACGAAGTGTCACTGGTGAACAGTTCCAGTTCGCTCGACTCGATATCGATCTTGACGAGATCCGCCGAAACGCCTTGCCGCGGGGACAGGTCGGCTACCGTGACGACGGGCGTCGCCGGTTGACCCTCGTACGCCTCCACGAGAACACCCTCGTTCTCAAAGCCGTCACCGCGCGAGGCCAAAACGGCCTGCCGGGGGCGGCCCCCGACGAACGCGTTCACGATGCAGAAGCCCCTGCACCCCGCCACCGCGTTCAGATTCCGTTCGAGGATCCGGCAGTTGTCAACGCTTGGCTCCACCGCGGTGATGGTCGCCTGCGGCCACAGACGCAGAAGCCACCTGGACGCCAGTCCAATATTGGCCCCCAAGTCAAGCACCCCGCGGATCTCACCATCGATGTGCGTCCTCGCGATCCGGTACTCTTCCTCGATGAAGACCTCCCTAAAGGTCACGAAGTCGCTTGTGCCAACGCGGAGATAAAGCGGCGATGAATCCTTCGACGCGTGCACCGGCACGGCGACCCTCTTCCATGATGCACGGCCCCGTCCGGCGAGATGGAGAAGGCAGAGAATGGCCCAGTCTGCGAAAGAGTTGACGAACGGACGCCAGGCGATCGCCGTCCTCGCCTTGTTCCAGATCATGGACGTCATACGCCGCGGGGCTCGCCCGACATCTGCGGCCGTGGGCCTGATCCTGGACAGCTGCCGTAATCGCAGGCCTGACGCCACGTGACGACTGCAGCCGGCACTAAGGTCGTCACCGCGTAAATCAAGGCAGACACCCAAGGCATCCAATCCAGTCCCACGTCCCGAAGCACCCAGAGTTTCGCAGGCAGACTGCATGCCACCAACAGGATTCCGACGATCAACTGAGGCCGCAACTTACCAGTGCCATTCCAAAAGACGGCGAACGAATAGCCGATGCTCTGGAAAACAGTGAGCACGGCAAGACCCGTCGCCATCAGCGGCGATACGCGAATGGCCGACCCGACCCACACCGCAAGCAACGTCGGAAGAAGTACGGCCACGATCACGGCGAGGACGGTCGCCGACGCTGCGATGAGCACGGTGGAACGATGAAGCGTTGCCTTGATCCACGCCGCGTCCCCGTGCGATACGGCCTCGCCATACGCCGGCCACAGCGGCGTCAGGACGAGCGACGTGCCGACCAGCAGCAGCGAGAACACGCGTTGCGGGATGCCATACTGATCGACTTCCTCGGGCCCCAGCACGAGAAAGATGAGTAAGCTGTCCAAGGAGAATGCCAGCACGGCACACGTTTGAATCGCGAAGAAGACAGAGCCAGCTTGAAGGAGGGAACGCACGACGGTCTTATCCGTCGCCCCGAGGTCGATGCTCAGCCACGAATGCCTCCGCTTCATGTACCACCACTCGGCCATCCAGCAGGCTACCGAAGGGGCCAAGCCAGCGATGCAGATCGCTGCGAACGATGACGTGAAGCGAACAGTTGCCCATGTTGCACCGAGCCCGAGCAGCGCGGCCGCCGCACGCGCTACCTCGTTCACGGCGCCGTCGTGAAATCCAAGGCAAACCCGTTCGATGAAAGACACTGCCGGAAGGATCGCGAAGTAGACCGCGTAGATCACGACCCCGGCGACGACTCGATCCGCGGCGTCCGCCGGGAGCGACGTGAAGAAGCCCGCGTTCGCCAGCATCGGCCAGGCCAGACAGCCGACGGAAACGATCGTTATCGCCGTGGCCAGCAGCAAAACAACCGCTGCCGATACGATACGATTCACCGTCTCGTCCTCGCCCTTGGCTCGCGCGGCCGTGATGGCATTCATCGCACTGTTTCCCAGTCCACAGTCGGCGAACACCGACAGCGACAGCATCGACTGGAGCGTGAGCCAGACGCCGTACTCCGCGTTCGACAAGGCTCCCAGCATCAACGGAACGAGCATCAGTCCCGTGACGACCTGCACGGACCTCGCAACACCGCCGGCCATGGCGAACTGGAGAACATGACGGTTCCTGCGGCCCCGCTGAGCCACTGCAGTCGATGGCATCGGTCGAATCTGTTCTCTCGTCGCTTCTCGGTCGGCAGTCGTCACGAATCCACGCACGCCTGGCGCCCCGAGGGCTGGACGCAACCACGATCAGGTTGCTCGTCAGGGAACCGCTGCCGCGAGTCACGCGATCCCAAAGCCGGCTAGGTACCCACGAGCGGCCGTGCTCGCCCGGGGACGCCGTAAACAATGCTCGCCGGCGCGACGCTGGAGAGGACGCACGAGTTCGCGGACACTTTGCTTCCAGCGCCAACATTTCTGCCCGGCCCCACCGACGCGTGCAACCCGAGGAAGACGTCTTCTTCGATCCGCGCACTTCCACCAATGGCCGCGTATGGCGACAGGACCGAAAAGTCACCGGCGACTCCATCGTGCCCGATCGAGGAATGATAATTCAGCAGGGCAAAGCGTCCGACCGTGCTCCGTGCACTGATGATCGAATACGGGCAAGCGATGGTACCTTCTCCGAGGACCGCAGATCCCGCGACGACCGCCGCAGGATGCACCAGGGTCAGGAATGAGGCGCCGCGGGCCTTCAAAGACTCCGTCACTGCGCGCCTCACATACGGGATGCCGATTGCAAGCAAGAGCCGGTCTCCCGCCGCGGGGCGGTAGTCGTCAGGAGTCGTGATGATTCCAAGCCCTGCATAGGGGACGGAGTCGTGTTGATCCTCCAGGGACAGAAATCCAGCGATGCGGTCGGCATGATCCGGCCAGGCATCACTCGCCCACTCGACGACCTCTCTGCCAAACCCCCCAGAACCAACGACGAGGATGCGGCGGCAGTCATCGGGCAGATCGAATCGCGTTTGCCGATCACAGCGACTCATGCGTGCGTGACGTCTCTCGGGCCTGTTCTCCGAACCAACGTCTCGTTTGGCTAACTTCCACCGTCGGCGGTGATGAGTTGGCCGGTGACGAAACCACTGTCGGCCGCTGTCAAGAACATGACGATCCCGACGATGTCGTCAGCTTTCCCCAGTCGGTGCAGCGCCGTCCGCCTCGCAATTCTTGCACGGTTCTCGGGCGACAACGTTGCCGAGAGCTCCGTCTCCAAAAACCCGGGACAGACGATATTGACGCGGATTCCACGTGGTCCGACTTCACGGGCAAGCCCGATCCCAAAGCCTTGCAGCGCCGCTTTCGTGCCAGCATAAACCGAAAGGCCGGGCGAGCCGTGCGTTGCGACGACTGACGAGACGAGGGTGATCGACGGATTAGCGGCATACATGCTGCGGTCATCATCGCCCTCGCCCGGCGCGCCGCATAGAGGCTGGACAAGCATCTGCCGAACGCACTCTCGGACCAACACCATCGGTCCCTTGACGTTGACGGCAAGCATCGTGTCAATCTCGTCGTCGCGCATCGTGGCCAAGACACCCTCATGGGCAATCGCAGCGTTGGCGATGCAGTGGTCGATACGGCCGAAACGGGCAGCGACGTCAGCGACGAACCGTCTGATCGCTGCGGAGTCGGCAGCGTCGCAGAGGGCGGTGTGGAGACGGGCGGGATGAAGCGCTGCAAGAGCGGTAAGGGCAGGCGAGCCGGCGCGGGCGAACGTAGCCACGGAATCGCCCCGGGCCAGCAAGGCCTCGACGATGGCAAGACCGAGGCCGCGAGAACCACCGGAGACGACGGAGACGGGGGCGAGGGGCAAGGGAACGAGAGCGGTTGGGGGCAGATGTGCAGGTTGAAAACCTGCCCCCACTTGAGCAGTTACGGGGCGACAGTGACCGGGCGACGGGAAACCTTGCCGGCAGCGGTGGTCTTGATGCGGGAGACGATGTCGAGGATCCGAGGCACGCCATGGGATTCGAGCGATTCGCGGCACGTGGTGAGCGCGGCGGCACGGATGCTCTCGGGCGTCGCGTTAGTCGGCAGCGGTTCGACGAGCACGATCTCGGCGGCCACCAACTCGCCGGTGATCGCACTCGGCTGACCATACACCCGTGCCTCAGCAATCCCAGGAACGCCGCGGAGCAGGTCTTCAACGCGGCGCGGCAGCACCTTCGCACCCCCCACCACGATCACGTCGCTCCGCCGGCCCGTGAACTCGTAGCGGTCGGCACGCAACTCCACGACGTCGCCCGTGGCGACATCTGCCGAGTCGCGGGACAGTTGCACGAGCAACTCGCCGTCGCGACGCGTCGAAAGCCGGATGCCTCCGGGCATCTCCCGACCGAGCCATGACGCCGGAAACCCAGCCCGGCCGTCAGTGACCCGAAACACCTCGCCGAGTTCCGTGGTCGCATACACGTGGCTGATCCTGGCCCCTGGAAAAACCGCCTTCGCCCGATCGAGCAGGGGTCCGTCGGCCGCCTCGCCGCCGAGCGTGATCCGGGCGAGTTTGGACTGGGCCAGGAGTCTTGCATCGCCGGACGTCAGCAGGCGACGCAGCAGAGTTGGTGTGGCTGGCAGGATCGCCACCTGCTCTTCCACGATTGCCCGCGACACCGTGTCGGGGTCGCGGGAGGCCGGAACCACGAGCCGCCCACCGGTCAGCAGCGACTGCGCCCACACCTGGATGCCCGCCCAGCGCGTCACGTCGTACACCAAGAGCCAGCCAAGCCCATGCCACTGATCGGCGAGCCGTGCTGCCGCCAGAACGGTATCCCACGTTCGCTGCACGAACTTCGGCGGGCCGCTCGTCCCCGACGTGGCCACCACAACGTGCGGCGGACCGTCATCCTGACGACGATGGGGGAGAGATGACGCAGTCAGCACGAGGGAATCATCGACCACGGCCCACTCGCGGAGTTCACCCGCGAGGTCGCGGGCGTCGTCGGCCAACAGCGCCACGGGCACACCCGCGCTCCCACAGGCGGCGGCGATCGCCACGAGCGCCTCGACGTTTCGCGCCCGGGCCACCACTCCGACCGGTGCGGCGGCCAGCACGGCGGCCTCGAAGCGATCCACCAGCGCAGCCAACGCCGCATAGTCGATGCTGCGGCGGTCGGAACTCCCCGCCGCGGCCACGACCGCCGGCTCCTGCGGCGAGCGACGCGCGGTCTCGCGGATCGCAAGCGCGAGCCGGTCCGGAGCCAGGGCTTCGTGGATATCGATGAACCCCGGCCCAGTCATGTAGGGTTCACCGCCGATTCATAGATCATGATCAGATCTGCAACGCTCCGGATTGAAGGCCGGGATCCACTGGCCGCGCGAAACGGGTCAACCCCCAGCGAGCGCTCGAGGAGCACGATCGTCTGCGCGAGATCCAGAGAGTCGAGGCCGAGGTCGCTGGAGAGGAGCATCGACGGTTCCACACCGGACGTCGAGCGGCCGGTGTCGTGGAGCACGGTGCGGATCGCGGTCGCGATCGCTTCTGACACGGTTGCTGTCACGGCCGAAACTCCTGCATCGTGGCCATGCCCGGCGCGGCGATGCCGCGGCCCGTCACGGCCTGAGCCATTATTTGAAACATCGTCACCGCCACAATCCAGAGATCGGTCAACCACGCTCCCGGCCGGGCAAGCCTTTCGACGTATCGGACGTCGTACTCGAGCCGATCCGGCCAACTCAATGCGTTGCGTCCGCGGACCTGAGCCAGGCCGGTGATGCCGGGGCGAACCAGCAGTCGCATGGCCTGCCGGGCGTTGTAGCGGGGCACGTAGCGCATCGGCAGCGGTCGCGGTCCGACGAGGCTCATGTCGCCGCCGACCACGCTGAAGAGCTGCGGAAGTTCGTCGAGGCTGGTGCGCCGGAGCAATCGGCCAAAGAGACCGAGCCGGTCGGCATCGGGCAGGAGCGCGCCAGCGGAGTCGGTGGCCCTTGACATGGAGCGAAACTTGGCCAGCCTGATGGGACGGCCGTCGCGGCCTGCCCGCTCATCGTGATAGAGGACGGGCGGGCCCAGGAAGAGCAGCACGGCGAGAGCCACAAGGGCCATGACGGGGACAAGGAGCACGAGCAGGAGCGACGAGGCGAGGAGGTCGAGGACGCGTTTGAGGACGCGGGCGTAGAGAGTGGTGGGAAGTGGCGGAGGGTTGGTGGCAGGCTGCGGCGCCGTCACGTGTTTGGTCCCCACCGCTTACGCGGTTGGGCTTCCTGAGCTCGTTCCGACGCAGACACGAGGATGAGGAGCAGCCCCATTCCGACGGTGATCGTGGCGGCGGTGACGGTCGTGGCGGTGCGCAACACACCCGCATCACGCAGTGGCGTGATCGCCAGGGCGGCGGCCATGGCCGAGAGGCCGCCGTACAGCGTTGACACGGCCCGGTGCGACCAGCCTGCGATCACCAGGCGCTGGTAGAGGTGGCTGCGGTGGGCCTTGAAGACGTTTTCGCCGCGGGCAGCGCGGCGACAGAGCGTAAACGCCGTGTCGAAGATGAAGGGCCACATGGCGACGGCTGCGACGATCGCAAGCCGTGGTCCGTGCGTTTCCCCGCCAAGCAACGGCAGGACCGCGATCAGGAACCCGCAGAAAGCACTCCCGACGTCGCCCATGAAGATCCTAGCGGGGGGCCAGTTGCAGGTCAGGAAGCCGATCGACGCTCCGGCGAACGCCAGGCCCACGGCTGCAACCGGCTCGAGGCCGAGGCATCCGGCCGCGGCCGCGATCGCTGCACCCGCCACGGCCGCCGTGATGCCAGCGATTCCGTCGATGCCGTCCATGAAGTTGAAGGCGTTTGTCATCCCCGCGATCCAGAGAAGTGTGAGCGGCCACGCGGCCACACCGAGCGGCACCGTGCCTAGACTGCCCGCATCGGCAGATCGGATCGGCCCCAAGAACACCGCGGCGGTGGCCGCCGCCGCGAGATGGACGCCAAACCGGATGCGGTTCGGCAAGGGCTCGAGGTCGTCGAGCCAACTGACCGCTGCGATCGCGAGCGCCGGCACGAGCAGCGCGACGAGCGACACCCTCGAGTTCGGCCAGAGCATCGCCGCCAGAAGCCCCGCCCAGGCCACGACCGCCACGATCGCGATCCCGCCGCCTCGCGGCGTGGCCCGGGTGTGACTCGATCGCTCGTTGGGGCGATCGAGGACGCCCCGGGCGATCGTCCAGCCGATCAGCCATTCAGTCGCAACCGATGCGACGGCAGCGGCCACGAGAAACCAGGCCGACCACCAAGCGTAGGCGAACCAGCCGCTCACGCCACCTGCTTCGCGTTGGCGATCACGTCACAGACCTCTCCAACGATCGACTCGTCAACCTGGGCCCCGATCGGCAGAGCCAAGCTCCGGGCCGACAGCGTGTCGGTGGCCGGCAGGGGCCGCATGCGGTCGTGAAAGTGCTCGTAGGCGGTCTGCCGGTGGCACGGCGGGTCGTAGTAGGCCCGCGTCTCGATCCCCTTGGCGGCGAGCGCCCGGCGGAGCGCATCACGCGTCATGCCAAATCTCGTGGGGTCGATCGTGATCGAGAAGTCTTTGTGGCTCGAGCGGGCCCCCGGCATCATCTCCACGAAACCGATGCCGGGCAGTTCGCCGAGTTCCTTGCGGTAGAGCCCCGCCAGCTCGTTTCGACGATCGGAGACAGAGTCAAGGATGTCGAGCGACGCCAGCGCCGTGGCCGCACTCAGCTCGGGCATGCGGCCATTCACGCCCGGGAACAGGGCGTCGTAAGACCCGTCGTTCCCATACTCTCGGCCGAGCCGCACAAAGTGCGCGAGGCAATCGCAGTTGGTGGCCACGATCCCGCCCTCGCCGGCCACCAGCAGCTTCGTGGGCGAGAGGCTGAACACCTGGGCCGTGGCGCCAGCACCAACCGGCCTGCCATGTACGCTCGCACCGAAGCCGTGGGCCGCATCGATCACCAGCGGCAGACCGTGCTCGTTGGCCACGGCCTCGAGGGCCGGAATGTCGCAGGGGTTGCCGAAGTTGTGGCAGGCGGCGAGGGCAACCGTCCGCGGCGTGATCGCGGCTCGCATTGCCTGCGGCGTGACGTTGGTCGTGCGTGGATCGACCTCGACGAACACCGGGCGAAGGTTATTCCAGACGATCGCGGCCGCTGCGGCGAGGAAGGTGAAGCTCGGCATCACGACTTCACCGAGAGGCTCCGTGCGCGTACCCGTGCGGGCCACACCGAAGCGGGAGAGCGGCTCCATCGACGCGACCGCACACGAGTCGAGCGGCGACCGGCGACTTCGGCAACTCCCCGCCGAGAGATCGAGCGCTCGGTAGACCAGCATCAGGCCAACCGTACAGCTACTTACGGCCACGGCGTGGCGAACGCCCAGCCGCTTTGCGATCGCCTGCTCGAGCCGCTCGCAGTACGGCCCCTTCGTGAGCCGGCCGCTGCGGATGATCTCGTCGAACGCCGGCTGGAGGATTTCCGACGACGGGAGCGCCGGCCGTACGAACGGCACGCGAATGCCCTGCCTGGAGGGATCTCCGCTGACGTGAACCTCGGGAATCATCTGGAAGACATCTCGCTTCATCGAGGGACTCACGACGGCCTATTTGGCATGGGTGCGACGCACAGGCAACGATGAATGGGCTCCCTTGCCATCAGCATACTCGGGGACTAGATCACGAAGCTTGGCCCTTACCACCTCAGGCTTCTCCTCGAGCGTCTCCGAAAGCTCGTCGAAAACCGCCTCTACGGCGGAGAGTTCGGCCGGACGGTGCATGGCGCAAAACACCTTCGGATGGCGGGTGCCCACGCGGCGTTCTTCGTCGAAATAAAGCTCCTCGAAGAGTTTCTCGCCGGGCCTCAGGCCGGTGAAGATGATCTCGATGTCGTCCGGCTCCAGGCCCGACAGAGCGATCAGGTCGCGAGCCAGGTCAACGATCTTCACGCTGTCCCCCATGTCGAGCACGAAGATTTCCCCTCCTTCCCCCTGCGTCGCCGCCTGGAGGACGAGTTGGGAGGCCTCCGGAATCGTCATGAAATACCGCTCGATGCCCGGGTGCGTGACCGTGATCGGGCCGCCGCGGCGGATCTGCTCCTGGAACGTAGGCACCACGCTTCCGTTGCTGGCCAGCACGTTGCCGAATCGCACCACGATGAACTTCGTTCGGGCCGTGGCGGAGAGGGCCTGCACGAACCGCTCGGCGAGTAGTTTGGAGCAGCCCATGACGCTCGTGGGGTTGACCGCCTTGTCAGTGGAGATCGCCACGAACTCGCGAACGCCATGCTGCTCGGCTAGCCGGGCGAGCGTGCGCGTTCCAAAGACGTTGTTCTTGATCGCCTCAGCGGGATTCCACTCCATCATTGGCACATGCTTATGAGCCGCCGCGTGGAAAATCACGTCGGGCTGGTGTGCCACCATGATCTGTTCGATACGCGACTCGTCGGTGATGTCGGCGATCAGCGGCTCGAACGCAGGCCGCGGCTCCATGCGGGAGAGTTCCTGCTCGATGAGGAAGAGCGAGTTCTCAGCCCGCTCGACGAGGAGCAGCTTCTTGGGGTGGAACCGTAGCACCTGGCGGCAGATTTCGGATCCGATCGAGCCGCCCGCCCCCGTCACCATCACCGTGCGGCCTTCGATGAGGACGCGGATGGCGGTGTCGTCGAGTTTCACAGGCTCGCGGCGGAGAAGGTCTTTAATCTCGACGGGCCGCAGCCGAACATGCGACAGATCGCCCTGGCCGTTGAGGAGTTCGTCGATGCCAGGAAGCACCTTCACAGTGGCGCCGGCATGTTCACAGTCTTCGAGGAGTTTCCGAAATCGTTTGCCTGTGAGGAGTCCAGACTGGACCACGATCTCGTCGGCCCGGCGTCTGGCGACCTCGGCCGCCACCGTTTCGATCGGCCCCAGCACCTCGCAGCCGGCCAGACGCGTATGCTTGAGCTCGGGGTCGTCATCGAGGAACCCGGCGATCATATAGGGGCTGGTCGAGCCGGACGAGAGATTACGGGCGATCGCTTCGCCTGACGAGTTCGCGCCAACAATCAGCGCCGTTGTCACTTCCCTGCCCGACCACAGGGGCTTAAGTTCTTCCCGGATACTTCGCCAGAGCATTCTCATGCCTCCGACAAGCATGATCGTACAACCCCAGTCGAGCAAAATTACGCTGCGACGCACGCGAGGAATCCCTGTCCAGCCGGTCGAGAGCACGAGACTATCGACGGCGGCGAACAGGAGCATTGCCAGCGTGCTTGCCCACACGAGGCTGGATAGGTCGCCGAACGCCACGCGGCCCCATGACACGTGGCAATGACCGAGTAGGTAGAAGATCGCCACCTTCGCCACCAACACGCCGACCACCGTAGAGAGATACGCGTTGAACCATGACTGCTGGAATGCAAAATCGTTTCTGGTGAACCACGCCAAGAAATAGGCCGCTGCGAATAGCAGGGCATATGCCAACGCGAGTCGGATCACGCGACGATTGATCCTCCGGAGGGTGATCGGAGACCGCGGCGCAGGGATGTTCATGTCGTCTTCGTGCCTGAAGTCACAGTTGCTCCAAATCTACGTCTTCCAGTTCGATGGAGGCGCCCTGATTCAAGAAGCGCACTGCCACCACGAGCCGCTGCTCGCCCTTCCGGCTGACCACGGTACCTTCCACACCCCTCAGCGGGCCGCTCCGCACTCGTACCAATTGCCCCGGTTCAAGGCGAGCTTCGGGTGTGAGCGGCATTTCCGACTCGATGAGTCGCTTGATCGTACGAAGATCGCTTTGAAGGATTCGCTGATCGGGCACGGAAAGCCAGCGAGAGACGGTATTGGTCCCCAAGGCAGCCCGCCGCTGTTCGTCATCGACGAGTGAAAACACGTAGCCTGGGAAAAGCGGGACCCAGGATGTGCGGACTCGGCCACCGGCGGATGGAAGTCGGCGACTGACGAGCGGTGCGTAGAACGCGATTCCCATCGACTCCAAACGCCGCATCAAGTCTTTTTCGCGGCGGGCCAGCGTGTAGAAGGCAACCCATGTCGCTGAAGGTGCGGCGCTGCCAGAGACCGTATCGTCGTCGAAAAGGTCAGCCGGAAACTGATCCCGCTGTCGTGGCAAAATGGGCATGGCGGGCAACGCGCAAACTCCGTTCCCGTCGGTGACGCGAAAATGCGGCACGAACTGGGAAAATGGTTTCGGATTCCAGTTGGATTCTATCTCCCGCCTTCACCAAAATCCCGCGGCCCCAGCGTTTCCAGGCGAAAACCCCGCGCGGCATTTCTTTCCCGTTCGGAAGGAAGGGCAAAGTTTGCCGAGGGAGGCTGCCGATAAAAACGACCGTAGTGACGCTACCGGTCGTAAGGAGTGTGCCATGGCCCGGACGAAGACTCACGAATCCCTGGGAAAGACCCCCCTGCTGCGGTCACCGTCCCACCGCAACCAGCGGTTTCTGACCGGCCCCGTCGCCCGGGCGCTCGCCGCCGCGGCCATGCTCCTCCAACTGACCGGCTGCAACATCTACGGCCGCCCGCAGCGGTCCACCACCCAACAGGTGATGCTCGACGCCCAGTGCCCGCCCGAGCCGGGCCGGATGCCGGCGAAGGAACTCGCTAAGGTGACGCTGCCGGCCTACGTGATCGAGCCGCCCGACATCCTCCTGATCGACGCCCTCCGCGTCGTCCCCAAGCCGCCGTTCAAGATCCAGTCGTTTGACAGCCTCCAGGTGATCGTGGAGGGCACGCTCCTCGAGCAGCCGATCAACGGGCTCTACGTAGTGGAGCCGGGCGGCATGCTCGACCTCGGCCCGTCGTACGGCAAGGTGATGGTCGGCAACATGTCGCTCGAGGAGGCACAGGATGCCGTCTTCAAGCATCTGAAGCGTGTGCTCAAGGAGCCGCAGGTGTCGCTCACGCTCGCCCAAGCAGCAGGCCAACAGCAGATCGCCGGTGAGCACCTCGTAGGCCCCGACGGCACAATCAACCTCGGCACGTATGGCAACGTGTTCGTGACTGGCTTGACGCTTGAAGAGGCGAAGGTCGCGATCGAGAAGCACCTCGCCCAGTTCCTCGATGCGCCGCTCGTAAGCCTCGACGTGTTTGCCTACAACTCGAAGGTCTACTACGTGGTGACCGAGGGGGCGGGCTTCGGCGACAACATCGCCCGCTTCCCAGTGACCGGCAACGAGACCGTCCTCGACGCCATCTCGCAGATCAACGGTCTCTCCCGGCTCTCGAGCAAAGACATCTGGATCGCGCGGCCGGCTCCATCTGGCGTGGGTTGCGACCAGGTGCTTCCCGTGGACATCGAGGCGATCATGAAGGGCGGCTCCACGGCCACCAACTACCAGCTCCTCCCGGGTGACCGGGTGTTTATCGCCCAGGATCAGTGGATCGCCTTCGATTCGATCATTGGGAAGATCACGGCTCCGTTCGAGCGGATCTTCGGCTTCACGCTGCTCGGCACGAGCCTCGTGCAGCAGATCAACCGCTTCCCCTTCGGCTTCAACCCGAACTTCGGGGCCTGCTGGGTGGCTCGCGAGGTCTATGGGGCCCACAATCCGCAGTGGCTGCTCTTCCGGGCCTGGCTGCTGACGGATGCCCCCGTGTGGCTGCGTGAAACGTATCTCGCCTACGGGGAGGATGTCGCAACCTGGATCCACGACAAGCCGATCGTGAAGGCCGCCATCAAGGGCCTGATGGACCAGGTGGTCGGGCAGTATGAGGCGTCCATGCCCAAGACGAGCGTGAACTGACCGTTAACTGGTAGCCTATGATGTCGGCCGATGCTTAAAGACTCCACGCAAGGTAGCTCGCAATGCATAACGAACCCGCTCTCATAATCCCCAGCCGCGTTGTCATGCTTGGATTTTTCTTTACGATTGCCTGTGCCGGGTCGATGGCCGAGGCTCAGCCCGCGCGATCGACGTATTCTGCCGGCAGAACCGGAGTGAACGGTGGCGGGGAACTGCCGTTCTCAAACAACACCTACCGCCGCCCCACGATTAGCCCTTACAACCAGCTGCAGCAGAACGCGTATAACCCGTTGGCCACACAGAACGTGTACCAGCAGACGATTCAGCCGCAGATGCAACAGCAGCAGCAGCAGATTGAACAACTGTCGCAGCGTCGGCAGATGTCGAAGCTCCAAAACCAGGTGCAGCAGATTGGCCGTGACACCAGCAACCGCCAGATTGACGAGTCGATCCGTCCCACCGGCCACCGTGCGACGTACATGAACTACTCGCACTACTACCAGTGATACGACAACGAGACCCCGCATGAACCTGCTCGTCACCGGAGCACGAGGGTTCGTGGGCCAGGGCCTCCTGAGTTTTCTCGCGAGCCGCGATATCGGCGGAGTGGCGACCGGCAGAGTTGCCCCAACGGCCCTCCCCGCAGGCTGGCTCGGGCTATCTCGGGCGGACGTGCTGCAAGGCGGTATGCCGCCCGCCGCGGATGCGATCGTGCATCTCGAGGTGAAGCAGCATGTGCCACGGCCGACTGCCGCGGATGTGGCGGAGTTCGACGCCGTGAACGTGGGCGGCACCCAAGAGTGGCTCCGGTGGGCCGACCGGATGAACGTCGGCCGGTTCGTGCTGGTGAGCTCCATCAAAGCCGTGGCGGCGGGATCCGGGCCCATGCCGGAGGACTCCCCCGCGGAACGCACGGCTCCCTACGGCCGGTCCAAAGCCCAGGCGGAGGCCATCGTGCGGGAGTGGGCCGCTGCCAACGCCCGGCGGACGGCCGTCATCCTCCGCCCAGCCCCCGTCTACGGGCCTGGCAACGAGGCCAACCTCGCCGCCTTCGTGCGGCAGATCATCGCCGGTAAGCCCTGCCTGATCGGGCAAGGAGAGACACGGAAGTCGGTCGTGTCGCGGACGAATCTCTGCGCGGCGATCGCATTTGCGGCTCAGGAACTCGGCCCCGGCTGCCACGTGTTCAACGTGTCTGACCTGGAGACGCTCACGCTCGACGAACTCGCGACCATGATCGCCGACCTCGCGGCTGCCCCCCCACCTCGGCGAATCCCGGGCTGGCTCGCGGCTGCGGCGGCCCCGCTAGGCACCGCGATCGAATCGCTCACTGGCCGCGACTTCCCGCTGACGTCGGCCCGGCTGCGGGCGATCCGCGAGACGACGATCTTTCCCTGCGATGCACTCCAGGCCGCCGGCTATCGCCACCCGCAATCGACCAGGGAAGGCCTCGCCGAAATGGTCGCGTGGGCGCGGCAGCGACGTCAGGAAGCGTAACCGCGTAAGCGGTACGATCGCGACCCGCACGGCATCATCCCCATCGCTGACGCGATTGGGCTTCCCGAGCTCACGGCCCCGCGATGAGCTCGTCGTGGCGGGCGGCCGCCTTGCGGGCCGCGTCGATCGCCCCGGCCCGCTGCCAGCCGCGGACCGCGAGATTCAGCGACATGATGGCGAGGTCGCGACGGCCGTCGGTCTCCGCTCGCCCCGCCACCTTCTCCGCCACCTCCGCGAACGAGGCCGCCCGCTCCGGAG
>Ga0207954_1000020_pt1 | contig 44844 bp, 42 predicted proteins | sample CryBogmetaGMA0M_FD_184547 | JGI IMG/M metagenome (GOLD analysis project Ga0207954, IMG submission 184547) | Freshwater microbial communities from Crystal Bog, Wisconsin, USA - MA0M (SPAdes) | ecosystem: Environmental > Aquatic > Freshwater > Lake | place: Crystal Bog, Wisconsin, USA | collected... | reverse complement strand
CCTAAACTTTTCGGTTGTCCAGGTGCTACCGCTAACCTCCCCCTCATCGGGGGCTCTCGCGGCTCGCTGCCTCTCGGCAGCTCTGAAAACTTACAACACCGTCGGCTCGCGCCTTCTTCGTCGTAAGCGCCTCGTTGGTTTGGGCTCACGCCCTCCTCAACCCGGCTTGATGAACCTAGCAGGTCATCGTTTCGGCCTCCCCTCCGCTTCCTCAGCTTCTGGGTTCGGCCCCACGCGGTTTCCCGCGCAGTCCAAAATCATAACACCCCACTCGCTGAACCTTCCGGGAGGTGGGTCGGCCGCCAGAAGCAGAGGCAGATCAGGAGATCAGAGCGTCCGCCCAAGGCATGAAGCGCTCGAGGGTCTCGGCACGATCGGCCACCAGCACAGGGAAATCGGTCTGGGCCAGGTCGGTGTCAGCCGCGATCGCCTCAGGGGAGCGCAGCAGCCAGCGCAGGGGACAACCCAGTTCGCTGAGCACCAACCAGGCGGCAGCCAGATCCCAGATCTTCGGCGTGGCCTCCAGGGCAGCCACCGTCTGTCCCATGGCGACGCTGACCAGATTCAGGCTGGCAACCCCCAGCAGCCGGATCTTGCCGGGGAACCGTTGGTCGGGGAGTTTCTGGAGAACACCGATCGAGCGGCTGCAGAGGGAGGCGCATCCCGCGGGATGGGCCTGCAGGGAGGGTGGCTGCAACCGCTTGCCGTTGCGCCAGGCCCCCTGGCCCCGGATGGCGACGATGCGCTGACGCAACGGGGGTACATCAAGGATCGCAAGCACCGGCCTGCCCCGTTCGAAGCGGGCGATCGAGATGGCCCAGTAGGGGATGCCAGCGGAGAAATTGGTGGTGCCATCGAGAGGGTCGACCACCCAGTAGCCCTCAGTGTGAGGCACCCGCAGCTGGCCTTCCTCACTCAACACTCCTTCATCAGGATGGAGCTGGGCCAGGCCATTGACGATCGTCCTGTCACTCCAGCGATCGCAGGCGGTGATCAACGTGCCGTCTGCCTTGAGATCGGAAGCCATATGACCGAAATCACTGCGCTGACGATCGGCGACTTCGTCGATCAGGGCGCTGAGGGCCTCATCAAGCAGCGGCTGGGGAGTGTTCATCCGAGTTCCATCGCCATGATCCTGCTCAGGCCTCTACCGGTGTCCTCACGGAACTGCCGGACATTCACCCGGCGCAGTACCAGCAGCGCCAAGGCCGCCACCAATAGCTCGACCCCGAACACCAGGCCGTAGGCCGGGAAAGGCCCCGGACCGAACGGCAGCCAGTTGCCGAGGTCAAAGAGGCCGCCTCCCAGCAACTTGCCCATGGCCCGGGCCATGGCCTGGGCCAGACCCCAGACACCGACAAAGGTGCCGGCCGCCTCGGGCAATGTCAGATCAAGCATCAGGCATAGGGCACTGTTGGTGGCGATCCCGGCCGACAGGCCGAACAGAAGCAACACCAGCCGCAGCACGACGACCTGGGGATTGAGACCACAGAGCAGCAGGGCCAGCAGCGAGAGCACGATCAGCTGGCAACCGAGCCGGGCCGTGGGCAGCTTGCCGAGCCTGGGCACAATCCAGAGACCCGCCAGCAGCAGGCCGATCAGGGTGCCGATGCCCCAGAAGGCATTGAGCTGGGCTGTAGCGGCGATGGGCATGCCGAACACCTGGGCCCCATAACTCTCCAGCACCGGATCCTGGAGGAACAGGCCGAGGGTGAAAAGCACCAGATAGGCAAAGAAGATCAGCACCTGTCGGCTGGAGGTGATCAAGGCCCAGGACTGGCGCAGGGTGATGGCGTCGTCCCGGCGCGGTGGCCCGGCAGGCCCAGCCTCCCCAGGAAGCGGAGGGACTGGATCAAGCGGATACTCCATGCGCCAGGTGGCGACCAGGCTGAGCACCATCACCCCAACCGCCACCCGGGACATGAAGCTGAGCAAGGTGGGCTCAAGCACGGCTGGATCGGCGATGCCATCAAGGCTGCGCAGGCTGATACTGATGAGAATCGCACCAATGACGATCCCCACCGTCAGCATGCACCAGATGATGCCAACGATGCGCGGCCGCTCCTGCTCGCTGGTGCGGTCGATGACCAGGGCGAGATAGGGCGTGGTGGCGAGAGAAATGGCCAGGCCATAGGCCGCGAACACTCCGCAGAGGGCAGCGATGCCGAAGCCAAGCTGGGGCTGGCTGCCAAGTTCGAGCAGGTGTCCCACTTGGAAGATCAGCGGCACCGACAGCACCGCCAGGGCGCAGAACAGGGCCGTGCCGAGCAGCACATAGGGAACCCGATGGCGGCGACCAAGCGGATGGGCATCCGACCACTGACCGAAAAGCACCCTCGAGGGAGCGACAAACTGCTCGAAGGCAAGGCTGCCGCCCACCAGCAGGCCAGGGAAACCAAGTTCGCTGAGCATCACCCGGTTAAGGAGGCCGGCAAAGATCACGGCGAGGCAACCGAGGCAGGCCTGGAACAGCCCCAGCCTCAGGCTGTCAAGCAGGCTCAGCCCCGGGCGGTCCAGCTCGTTCAAGGGGATGGGCGACGGGAAGGATCCGCCACGAAGGCCGCGCAGGCCGGCCTGGTGGACTGGGGCTCCACCGGGACATCGCTGGCGCCCTCAACCCGCGGCTTGGTGGGCGGAAGGGCCGCGGGTTGGCAGAGGGCGATCTGATCGAGACCGGTGCGACGACGCAGCTCTGCCAGACGCTTGTTGTAGTCGGAGATGGCCAAGGAATAACGGACCTCGGCCTGGGTGAGGTCTCGCTGGGTGTCGACCACTTCACGCTGGGTGGTGACCCCAGCCTGGAAACGCAACCTGGCCAGGCGCAGGGACTCCCGGGCTGAAATCACCTCTCGGGAAGTGGTGATGATATTGCGATTGTTCTTCTCAAGGTCGTAGAAGCTGCTCTCCACTTCCTGACGAATGGAATCACGGCGCTCCGCAAAACGATAGGTATTCTCCTCAGCCGACTGCTTCTGCTTGCGGTACTGGGCCCGGGCAGCACCACCATCGAAAAGGCGCCAGCTGAGATTCATGCCAACGCTGTTGTCAACAGACCACTGGGTCTGGCCTGGATCGGCGATCGCCAGATTGGTGTAGCCCGAGCCCCGGCCAACGCCAAAATTGTTGATGATTTTGAGGAATGGCTGCACCTGACCCAGGGAGGTGTTGGCGTTGCTGTTAGCAATCGAGATCCGAAGCAGGACGTTATCCAGCTCTTCCCTGAAGGCGAAGGCGGCCACGATGCTTTCCTGCAGAGACGGCAACCAGGTGCCGATCACCCGCGAAGGATCCTTGGCCGTAGGCGTGACATTTTCCGGCAGATCCAGCAGGGCCGCCAGGGTGCGCCGGGCGATGGCCTGGGCCGCCAGGAAGTTGGTCAGATCCCGCTGGTCGCGGGCAAGCTGGGTTTCCGCCTCCAGGACCTCCAGCTTGGTGGCAACCCCCGCCTGGAAACGGGCGCGGGCATCCCGCAGGCTGATCAACGAGGCCCTCACCGACTCCTGGCCGATCCGGACTTGGTCGTCAGCCGACTGGAGATCGAAGTAGGCGGTGGCGGCATCCAGGCGCAGCTTGCGCAGACCGATCAGGTATTCGTTCTTGCTCTGCTCGAACGCGTCCCTGGCGGCGGAGATCTGGGGGGTGCGGGTGGGATCGATCAGGGCCCAGCTGGCCTCCAGGAAGGCCTGCATCCTCCAGATGCCGGTGGTGGTGTAACCACTTCCCCCAAAGTTATTGAGCTGACCGGATCGGAACTGCTGGCCGCCGTCGAAGGTGGGCAGGCTGTTGGCGTTAACGGAGAGCTGGGGATACCAGAGGGCGATCTTGGAACGCAGCTCGGACTGGGCCTGATCCACCTGGCTGGCCAGGGCCTTGAGGGTGGGGTTGTTGACCTCCGCGAGGGTTTCCACCTCGACCAGGGACAGGGGGCGCAGTTGGTCGATGCGGACCTGGCTGTCCTTGACTGGCAGCGACAGGGGGTTGGGGGCGATCAGATCGGGGTAGCCCTCGGGTGGACGGGTGGCCGCGGGGGGCAGGACGGTGGGATTCGACTTTGGCCGGCTTCCCTTGATCTGGGGTGCCAGGGGAATGACATCACTGGCTTGCACGGAGGCGGACGCAGCCGGTGCACGTTCGGGGGCAGCTGCCGGGGCTGGCGCAGGGGCTGCAGGCGCGGAGGACGGAGCGGAAGCGGCGGTGGGATCCACCTGTGACGGCGCCGTTATCGCTGCGGGGCCAGCCGGCGCAACGGCCTTGGACTGGGCGCGGACCGCTGGGCTCGGCAGCGCCGGCATCACCAACAGGGCGGCGAGCAGAAGATGGTGCCGACTCACGTCCTGACCCTTGGAATGCGGGCAAGCTTAGGCATCAATACCTTGGGCGGAGAAACAGACAGCCACCAGATCTTCCGCACCCCCGACCAGACGGATCGGCACCGGAAGCTGGGCCTCCAACTGCTCCAGGGTCCAGTCGTCTAGGAAGAGCGGCTGGCCCTGGCGCAACATCACCTTAGGTAACAGGAGCGTGTCGCCCAGATCCCTGCCGGCGAGCCCCACCATCAGGTCTTCCCCGGTCAGGAGGCCGGTCACCACCTGCTCCTGGCCCCAGTATGGGCTGGGCAGCCCATGCAGGATCACCTCCAGACCTGCCACCCGATTGAACCGTTCGACGACGGGCTGCAGGGCCTCGGCCACGAGCTTGCCCACAACCCAGCTGAAGCGCCGCGGCCGGGGCAGGGCGGCTGGCAACGCGCTGGTGGCATGGTCGAGATCCTCCAGAAAGGCCCGGATGCTGCCGACCCCGTTCTCCTGTTGCGGCAGATCCTCATAGCTGGCCCGGGGGGGCAGGGGTAGCCCGGCGATCAGATACCACTCATCCGACAACCAGGCGAAGCGGCTGCCCAGCTCCTTCTGAAAACGCCGCTGCAGGGGCTCCACCTGGGAGATCACGGCCCGGGCCGAAACAGGATCCACCGGTGTCAGCTGATCGCCAGGCGGACGGAAGCGGGTGAGGCCCACCGGCACCACCGCCGTGGACAGCACCGCCGGCCAGTCCCCCCCTCCCCAGTGCGCCAGGTCGATGAGGGTGCGCTCCAGGGACGATCCATCATTCAGGCCGGGGCAGACCACCACCTGGGCATGGATCTGCAGCCGCCTTTCCGCAAACCAGCGCAACTGGTCAGGCAGCAGGGCCGCCCTGGGGTTGACCAGGAGCCGGCTGCGCAGGTCGGGATCCGTGGCATGCACGGACACATACAAAGGGGACAGCCGCTGCTGCTCGATGCGGCTCCAGTCGGCGGCGGTGAGGTTGGTGAGAGTGAGATAAGAGCCATAAAGGAAACTGAGCCTGAAGTCGTCGTCCTTGAGGTAGAGACTGCGGCGGCGGCCCGGCGGCTGCTGATCGATGAAACAGAAGGGACAATGGTTGTTGCATTGCCGCAGCCCATCGAACAGGGCCTCGGTGAAGCCCAGTCCCAGGCCGTCGTCGGCATCCTTCTCCAGCTCCACCTGATGCAAGCTGCCATCAGGATCTTCCACCTCCAGCACCAGTTCCTCCTCCCCCACCAGCATCTGCAGGTCGATCAGATCCCTGGGGCGCACCCCATTGATGCTGAGCAGGCGATCGCCGGGCTGAAAGCCGAGTTCCTCAGCAATCGAACCTGGATCGACCGTGGCGACGATGGCCGGCTGGGGCTGACGGGCTGCATCGCCGCCGGCCTCTCCGCCGGACTCAGCCGCTGACTGGCCGCCCGCCCCCAGGGCTGGATCAGCGGCAGGCACCAGGGCTGCGGAAGGCTCATTCCACACGGGGATCAGGCGGGCCGGCCGCGCAACGTTCCTTCAGTATCCGTGGCTGGCACCGACCCTGGTGTCCGTGGAGGCCGGAGCTCAGGGGAGGGGCGTGGCGGCCTCCAGCCCCCTGAACCAGATCAGGATCACCAGACCGAATAACAGCCGATAGCCTACGAACACCCAGGTGCTGTGGCGTTGCAGGAAACGCAGCAACCAGGCGATCGCCAGCCAGGAGACCAGGCCGGCCGTGACGATGCCCACCAGGGTGGGAATCCCCCCGCCATTGGTGGGCTGGGAAAAGGCGTCCTTCATCTCCACCAGCCCGGCCAGGGTGATGGCCGGGATCCCCAGCAGGAAGGAGAACCTCGCCGCCGCCGCCCGTTGCCAGCCATCGAACAGTGAAGCGGTGAGGGTGCTGCCGGAGCGGGAGACGCCGGGCACCAGGGCGAGGGCCTGGGCCACGCCCACGATCAGGCCGTCCCGGACCCTGACCTGCTGGAGGTCACGCCGGCGATGGCCCACCACCTCGGCCACAGCCAGCAGCAACGCCATCACGATGGAGACGATCGCAATCGAACTGAGGCTGCGCAGGCTGGAGGCTTCGTAATCGGGAACCCAGATCTTCAGCGCCAGCCCGGCCACCAGGATGGGAATGGTGCCCAGCACGATGGCCAGGCCGAGCCGGGCGGAGGGATCGTTCCAGCGGCCGCGGCGGAGCGCCTGGCCCACCGCCGCCAGCACCTCGGCAAGATCCCGGCGGAAATAACCGAGCACGGCGGCGATGCTGCCCAGCTGCACCACCGCCGTGAAAGCCACGCCGGGATCCCCCCAACCGAGAAGGACTGGCACGACCTTGAGGTGGGCGGTGCTGCTGATGGGCAGAAACTCGGTGAGCCCCTGAACCACCCCGAGAACGAAGGCATGCCAGCAGGCCTGCCCCATGGAGAGGGCCTCTGCCGAAGCTGGAACAGGCATGGGAATGCCGGGAAGAAGAAGTGACCCTATGGCGGCCAGGGGCGCCCCGCCAAGCCGGGACCCCTTAAGGTTGGCCATCTTTCTTCACATCTCCCAGGTGATCGGGGTTCCGTCCAGCCCGCTGACCATGTCCCCGCCGGCCTCCCTGGCCCCGGCTCTGCCGCAGCAGCTGCGTCTGCCTCTGATGGCCGCCCTGCTGGTGACTCTGCCGGTGTTCGCCCAGGCGCCCTGGGTGCGCAACGCCCCGGTAGCGGCCATCCTGTTCACCATTCCGCTGTTGGCGGGCGCCATCGTGCTGGCCCTCAGGGGCCGAGGCGACTGGAAGGATCTCGGGGTGCTGATGGTGGGATTCAGCGGCAGCTGGCTGGCGGGCAGTGTGTTCTGGGGCTGGTGCCGATTGCATCCGCTCTGGCATCTGCCGATTGAAGCCTTCGCCCTGCCCCTGGCCCTGGCCGGCCTACGGGGCCCCTGGCGGCTGGCGGGGGCGTTCTACCTGGCTTCCCTCCTGGGCACAGCCACCACCGATGGAGTGATGGCCCTGAGTGGGGTGATCAGCCTCTGGCCGCTGGTGCTGACGGCCCCCCCCGAGCAGGCCGGGATGTTGCTGCAGCATGCGGCGCTGCTGGTGCTGCAGCCGCTGCCGCTGGCCACCGTCCTGATCAGCGCGACCGTGCTGCTGCAGATCTCCCAGTTCCTCTGGCGGCGCGGGGGAATCTGCCGGGTCAGCGCCGCTGCCCTAGCCACCACCCTGACCGTGGATGGGTTGTTTCTGGCGGCCGCCCTGCTGGCGCCAGCGTTCAGCGGCCTGATCTGAGCGGGCCGGGGCTCTGGCTGGCCGGCGGCAGGTTCTGAAGAACTGCAAAAGGCTGGGACGGGTCAGGCTTTGCCAGAACAGGCTTGGGTAGGGTGGTGCTGGTTGCTCTTCGAAAGGCATCCAGCCCACAGCGATTGCCAGCAATCCCTTCTGCAATTCCTGGGGGCATCCCAGCGGCGCTCCTGGCCTCCCCCCGGCCCAGCCGGCAAGGTCGCAGCCAGCAACCCTGCTCCTGGAGCCAACCGCCCTGCCCCATTCCCCCTATCCGTTGTTCCCAATTCACTGGAGTGTCGTGATGAAGCGGCTGCTTGCCTGGCTGATGAGTGGTGTGGTGATGGCCGGGCTGATCGTGGGCCTGATGCTGCCCCAGCCGGCCTTCGCCGACGACCGGCGCAACCTGGCGGATGACAAGATCGCCGCCCGTGGCGACAAGGTTGATCTCAATAACTCCTCGGTGCGACGTTTCCAGCAATATCCAGGGATGTATCCCACCCTGGCCGGCAAGATCGTGCTGGGCGGCCCTTACGAGAACGTCGATGACGTGCTCAACCTTGATCTGACGCCCCGCCAGAAGGAGCTGTTCGAGAAATACAAGAGCAACTTCACCGTCACACCTTCTGCGATTGCCCTCAACGAAGGTTTCGACCGGATCAACGATGGCCAGTACCGCTGATTGGTTCCAGCTCCCATCGGAGCAGCACCGCTGATCTCCCGCCGGCTCTGCCGGCTTTTTTTCTGTCTGAGCGGAAGGATCCGCCGGGGGATGGGACGCTCCTCCCATAGGCTCGGCAGATTGGCGGCAGACGATGGCAACGGTTCCCGCACCCCTTGCCACCCCCCTGAGCAGCCACTGGGATGTGGTGGTGGTGGGCAGTGGAGCCGCGGGCCTGATGACCTGCCTGGAGCTGCCGGCCGACCTGCGGGTGCTGCTGCTCAGCAAGGACAGCAGCCCTCCCTCCGCCAGCCGCTGGGCCCAGGGAGGGATCGCCGCCGTGACCAGGGCCGACGACAGCTTCGCCAGCCACACCCGTGACACCCTCGCCGCCGGTGCCGGCCTCTGCGATCCCGATGCGGTGGAGCTGCTCGTGCACCAGGCGCCGCACTGTGTGGAGCGGCTGTTGCAGCTGGGCATGGCCTTCGATCGCGACGGGCAGGACCTGAGCACAACCCTGGAGGCCGCCCATAGCCACCGGCGGGTGCTGCATGCCCAGGACCGCACCGGCGGTGCCTTGGTGGACACCCTGGAACGGGAAGTGCTGCGGCGCCCCCTGCTGGAGCAGCGCCGAGGACTGCCGGCCCTGCAGCTGTGGGTCGAGCAGGGACGTTGCGTGGGCCTGCAAATCCTTGATGGCCATCGGCTGCGCTGGCTGCGGGCCGGGGCCGTGGTCCTGGCCAGCGGTGGCGGCGGCCACCTCTTCGCCCATACCACCAACCCCACCCAGGCCAGTGGGGACGGGGTGGCGATGGCCTGGAGTGCCGGCGCCCAGGTGCGGGATCTGGAGTTCGTGCAATTTCACCCGACGGCCCTGATGCTGCCGGGGGCCCCCCATTTCCTGATCAGCGAAGCTGTCCGTGGCGAGGGGGCCCGGCTGCTGGACCACTTCGGGGAGAGCCCGGTGGCGGAGCTGGCCGGGGCCGATCTGGCCCCCCGCGACCAGGTCAGCAGGGCCCTCGCCCGCTGCATGCAGCGCCAGGGGGTGGACCACCTCTGGCTCGATCTGCGGCCGGTGGGCCGACAACGACTGGAGAACCAATTCCCGACGATCCTGGGCCGTTGCCGCGAGCTGGGGCTTGAGCCAACTGAGGCGCCGGTGCCGGTGGCGCCGGCGGCCCATTACTGGATGGGGGGCATCAGCACCGACCTCAACGCGGCCAGCAGCCTGCCGGGCCTCTACGCCGTCGGAGAAGTGGCCTGCACCGGCGTGCACGGGGCCAACCGGCTGGCCAGCAATTCGCTGATGGAATGCCTGGTGTTCGCCCGGCAACTGCAACAGATCACCCTGCAACCGCTGCCGTCCCCCGCCGCCGCCGGTGAAGACTGTCGGCCCCTGCGGGTCAAGGGCCCCGACCCCACGGAGCTGCGGCGGGCGATCCACGAACTGCGCCAGCTCTGCTGGCAGGTGGCCGGCGTGGAGCGACGGGGCAGCAGCCTCGCCGCAGCGCTCGGGGAGGTGAGACGGCGCCGGGCGGCGCTGGAACGGGAACCGCTTTTCCTGGCCTGCCACGGCCTGGAAGCGGGCGGTCAGTTTGAACTGGCCTGCGGCAGGGAAGATCTGCTGCTGCTTCAGGAACTGCGGCAACGGCTGGTGCTGGCCGAACTGCTGATGGAGGCCGCCTGCTTCCGCCGGGAGAGCCGGGGGGGCCACTTCCGCACCGACGCCCCCGCGGCCCAGCCCTTCTGGCGGCGACACACCGTGCAGCAGCGGGGCCGGGCCATCGGCACCAGGGCGGTGGTCAGGGCCTGACCGTGCCCTTGAAGCCGCTCCACTGGGCCAGCTGGCTGAGCGGTTTGACGCCGGAGATCAACTTGCCATTGATTTCCCAGGTGGGATAGGCCTCCAGCTTCTTGGCTTCGCAGATGGCCGCCTGGCTGTTGCGGCCATCGGGTGCACACTCAATCACTTTCAACCTGGCGGTGGCCTGGCGGCCGAACAACTCCTTCTGCTCGTGGCAATGGGGGCACCAGTAGGCGGTGTAGATCGACGCGCCGGTGGCCGTCAGGTGGTCGGCCAGGGCAATGGCCCCCGGACTGCTGTCCGCCCGCACCGCCGGGGCGACGCCGCGCCCGGTCGGTTCGGCCGGACGGTCGACAACGCTGATCCAGCCCAGCCCCACCACGGTGACCAGCAGCACCACCAGCACGCCCCTGAAGATCAGCTGGGCGCGGTCCTGCCAGTCGCCGCCGATGATGCTCAGGACCATCAGCGCCACACTGAGGACGGCTGAAAGCACACAAAAGGGACAGAACGACTGAATCTTGAAGACCATCAGCCCCATCAGCATCAGGCTGAAGGTGGCCATCGCCGTGCTGGTGAAGAACAGACCCCACCAGCTGCGTTCCCCGAGCGGCTGGCGGCTCTCTCCCTGGAGCAGCAAGGGCAGCAGGGCCAGCAGCAGCACCGTGGCATAGGCCAGGAAGCCGAAGAAGGACAGGGGCTGGCCGAACAGGGTTCCCCAGGCGCTGCTGAGCACCTTGTCGCAGCCCTCGGCTCCCCCGGGGCAGGAGAGGTTGCCGAGTACGCCCCAGCGCTTGAGGGTGATCGTGCCGGTGTCGATAGCACCGATGGTGCTGAGCACCGCCATGACGATGCGCACCCAGCGGAGGCCCGGGTCGCTGCGCCGCCGACTACCGAGGCGATTGCTCAGGCTGGTGGAGGTCACGGTGGCTGGTAGGACTGTGGTGATTGTGGCAGCAGCCCCCCGGCGGCAGCCACCCCGGCATCAGCCTGCCGGCCGCCGCGAACGCCGCTTCACCCCCATGAGTCAGCCCAGCGCCAGTGCCCCGACCTCCGGGGCCACCAGCAAGCCCACCGTGGCCTTTGCCCACCTGGGCTGCGAGAAGAACAGGGTCGACACCGAGCACATGCTCGGCCTGCTGGCCCAGGCCGGCTACGGGGTGAGCGCCGACGAACGGGACGCCGCCGTGGTGGTGGTGAACACCTGCAGCTTCATTCAGGACGCCCGCGAAGAGTCGGTGCGCACCCTGGTGGAATTGGCCGAGGAGGGCAAGCAACTGATTATCGCCGGCTGCCTGGCCCAGCACTTCCAGGAAGAGCTGCTGGAGTCACTGCCGGAAGCCAGGGCGATCGTGGGCACCGGTGATTACCAGCACATTGTCTCCGTGCTGGAGCGGGTGGAGGCCGGCGAGCGGGTCAACCAGGTGAGTGCCACGCCCACCTTCGTGGCCGATGAACACCTGCCCCGCTACCGCACCACCTCCGAAGCTGTCGCCTATCTGAAGGTGGCCGAAGGCTGCGACTACCGCTGCGCCTTCTGCATCATTCCGAAGTTGCGGGGCGATCAGCGCTCCCGGCCGATCAGCTCGATCGTGGCCGAGGCCCGGCAACTGGCCGCCCAGGGGGTGAAGGAGCTGATCCTGATCAGCCAGATCACCACCAACTACGGCCTTGATCTGCAGGGCACCCCGCAGCTCGCGGAGCTGCTGCGGGCCCTGGGCGAGGTGGAGATTCCCTGGATCCGCGTCCATTACGCCTACCCCACAGGCCTCACCGAGGAGGTGCTGGCGGCCTTCCGCGACGTGCCGAATGTGCTGCCCTACCTCGATCTGCCGCTCCAGCACAGCCACCCCGAGGTGCTGCGGGCCATGAACCGCCCCTGGCAGCGGGATGTCACCGCCGAAGTGCTGCAGCGGATCCGTCGGCAGCTGCCGGAGGCGGTGCTACGCACCACCTTCATCGTGGGCTACCCCGGCGAGACCGAGGAGCACTTCCAGCATCTGCTCGACTTCGTGGCTGAGCAGCAGTTCGACCATGTGGGGGTCTTCACCTTCTCCCCCGAGGAAGGCACCGCCGCCGCCGCCCTCGACGGCCAGGTTGACCCGGCCATCGCCCGCGAGCGCAAGGATCGGCTGATGGCCCTGCAGCAGCCGATCGCTGCGGCGCGCAATGCCGCCTGGGTGGGGCGGATTGTGGATGTGCTGATCGAACAGGAGAACCCCGGCAGCGGCGCCATGATCGGCCGCTGTGCTCGCTTTGCGCCGGAGGTGGACGGCGAGGTGCGGGTGCGGCCCGGCGTCGGCGGGCTCTGCGCCGCCCCAGGGACCATGGTGCCGGTGCGGATCCTTTCGGCCGACACCTATGACCTCCATGGCGAGGTCGTGGGCGCGGCGGCGATGGTGGCCGGTGCGATCGCCGAACGACAGGGCCAGGCTTGAGCAACGCCGATCCGGCGCAGTCCCTGCGGCAACGGCTGCAGCCCCAGCAACGTCAGCTTTTCCTGCTGGCCTCCGGCCTGAGCACCGCCGGCTCCTTCGCGGGGCTCACCGCCAAGGGCTGGATCCTGATGCATGGCACCGGCGAGCCGCTGATGCTCGCCCTTCACTTCGCCGCCCTCTCCCTACCGGCCCTGCTGCTGAGCGGCCCGGCAGGGGTGCTCACCGACAGGATCGGCAGCGAGGTCGTACTGATCCGGGCCCAGTGGGGTCTGTTCGCCGGGGGACTGCTGGGCGCCCTGGCGATTCCACTGCTGGCAGGGCAGGCCCAGGTGCTGCTGCTGCTGTTGAGCACCCTGGTGGTGGGAGTGGCCAGCAGCTTTGAGCTGACGGCGCGCAACAAGTACACAGCCCTGCTGGTGGATGCCCCGTCCGAGCTGGCCCCGTTCCTGGCGAGCTTTTCGGTGGTGTTCAACGTGGGCAAGCTGGTGGGCCCGCCCCTCGGGGGCTGGCTGCTGGCGATCGCGGGCCCCACCCTGGCCTTGGGAATCGATGCCGCCACCTACCTGTTGCCGATTGCCACGGTGCTCTGGCTGTTATCTCCGAGGCGGGAGGCCGAACGCAGCAGCGGCGAAGGCCGCAGCGCCTCCCTGGCCACGGCCTGGCGGGAATGCGGACCACAATTACGGCATATCCTGCGCTTCACGGCCCTGGCCTGCCTGGTGGTGTTCTTCCACCCCGGCCTGGCCCCGTACATGGCCGCCGAGCTGGTGGGTCCCAGCCCCTATGCCCTGGGCCTTTTCACCGGAGTTCTGGCCGCTGGCAGCATCACCGGCGGGCTGCTGTTGCAACGGCAGAGCCGCTGGTGGAGCCAGCGACCCGGCCTGCTGCTGGGGGGCTGCACAACGATCACCGCCGGAGCCCAGCTGCTGCTGGCCTGTGCCGGCAGCAGCCAGCTGCTGAGCCTGGCGATGGTGTTCCTGATCGGCATGGGCACCGCCGGCCTGCTGGGCGGCAGCAGCCTGATCAGCCAGGTGGGGTCACCGATGCAGCTGCGGGGCCGGATGGCCGGCCTGGCGCAGATCGCCTTTCTGGGGGGCGGCGGCCTCAGTGGCCTGCTGGCGGCCCTGCTGACCAGGCGCTATGGCCTGATGGCCACCTGTGGCCTGCTGGGAGGGATCGGGCTGGCCCTCGGCCTCACCGAGCTGTGGAAACGGGGCGGTATGAGGCTGAAGGAGGCGTAAAACGGCCGCCGGCAGCTCAGATCAGGCGGATGCCCTTGAGCACAACGGCCGCCAGCACCGCCGTGGTGAGGCCGCCACCGACCAGGACCAGATAGAGGGCTGCACCCATGGTTGCCATCGCGATTCGCGCTGCCATTACAGCAGAACAGGCGTCGTCGCCCCGAACCCTCTAGGGTTGCGAAACCTTTTCGCACAGGCGTTCCATCCCGGTCGCTGCCTACGGGCGCAAGTCGCGCACCAACGCATCCGACCAACCCAGGCCCACCCCGCACCGCCCAAGCGTCCCGGGAACTTCCTATCCGTCAGCCCAGCATGCGCACCCTGTTCATCTATCCCGAGTTCCCCAAGACCTTCTGGAGCTACGAGAAGATCCTCGAGCTGGTGAACCGCAAGGTGCTGTTGCCACCCTTGGGCATGGTGACGGTTGCGGCCCTTCTGCCGCAGACCTGGGAGATGAAGCTCGTTGATCGCAACGTGCGCGAGGTGACCGAAGAGGAATGGGCCTGGGCGGAGCTGGTGGTCATCTCCGGGATGATCGTCCAGAAGGCTGATATGGCAAACCAGATCAGTAACGCCAAGCGGCGTGGTCTGCCGGTGGCCGTGGGGGGACCGTTCGCCAGTTCCACCCCTGATGCCCCAGAACTGCAGCTGGCCGATTTCAAGGTGCTCGATGAGGGTGAGATCACCCTGCCGATGTTCATCGAAGCGATTGAGAGGGGAGAGCAATCGGGCCGTTTCAGCGCCAACGGTGAAAAGCCGGACGTGACCGGTACACCCGTTCCTCGCTTCGATCTACTCGAACTCGATGCCTACGATTCGATGTCGGTGCAGTTCTCCAGGGGCTGCCCGTTCCAATGCGAATTCTGCGACATCATCGTGCTCTACGGGCGCAAGCCACGCACGAAGACACCAGAGCAGTTGATCGCCGAACTCCAATGCCTTTATGACCTGGGCTGGCGGCGATCCATTTTCCTCGTGGATGACAACTTCATCGGCAACAAACGGAATGCCAAGTTGCTGCTGCCTGCCTTGAAACAATGGCAGATCGACCGCAACTATCCATTCAGCTTTGCCACGGAAGCCTCCGTCGATCTCGCCTCCGATGATGAATTGATGGCGATGATGGCCGAGTGTCGTTTCGACAGCGTCTTCCTCGGCATTGAAACCCCCGATGAAGCCAGCCTGGAGACGGCCCGCAAACTGCAGAACACCCGCAGCTCCCTTGAAGAGTCGGTGGACACGATCACCTCCTATGGGATCCGGGTGATGGCCGGGTTCATCATCGGCTTCGACGGCGAAAAAACCGGTGCTGGCGACCGCATCGTGACCTTCGTGAGCCGCACGGGCATCCCCGCCGCGATGATGGGCATGCTGCAGGCTCTTCCCAACACCGGTCTCTGGCACCGCCTGGAAAAGGAGGGGCGGCTGATTCAGGAGAAGGCTGATGCCAAAGGGGTGAATCAGACCAACCTGCTGAACTTCGTGCCCACCCGCCCGATCCGGGACATCGCCAACGAATACGTGGATGCCTTCTGCCGGCTCTACGAACCCAATGCCTACATCGACCGGGTGAAGCATTACTACCTAAAGATGGGCAAACCCCGCTGGCAACAGTTCGTCAAGGCGGCGGCCTTCGGCAAGCAGACGCTGCCCACCTGGACCGACATCCGCGCCCTGGCGATCGTGATCTGGCGCCAGGGTTTCAAGCGGGACACCCGCTGGCGCTTCTGGAGCGCGCTGGCCACCATCGCCCGGCGCAATCCCGACAACCTCGAGCAGTTTCTGGTCACCCTCGCCCACAACGAGCATTTCCAGGAATACCGCGGCATCGTCACCCGGGAAATCCAGGAACAACTCGCCTCACTGCCCCCCGATCCCCCGATCACCCGGGAACCGAGCCGGGAACTGCAGCCGGCCTGAAATTCCCTTCGGACCGGGCCGGGGGCTAATCCTGGATATAGTCGATCCCTTGGCGCAGACAGGCCTCGGCCTTCTGCAGTTCGCGGCCGAGATACAGGGCGTGGTCGAAGCGGCTGAGGGGAAGGGGAGCTTCACCTTCGGTGAGGGCAATGCCCAGTTCCTTGGCTGTGCGACCGCGATAAATGGCCAGCGGTGCGCGTTCGCCTCCCCCGCGGCAACTCAGCACCTCCCCGGTGGCCGGATCGGTGGCAAGACCCCGATCGTTGATGCCGTTGGCGTAATGCTCGGCGATCAACTCGCCGGCGCCATGGTCGACCTTGATCAGGAAGTAACCGGAAGGATCCAGGTTGATCGTCCGCTGGGAGAGGCTGTCATCCAGCGTCAGTGGGGTGGTGCAGGGAAGGGGCATGGGGTGGATCGTAGGCAGCCGTGAACGGCAGTTCGGCGTTGATCGCCTCCAGCTCGGCCAGCAGCTCGTGATTGGCCTGCGGCAGCCACTGGCGCAGGATCGCGTCGAAGCGCGGGTCGTACCAGCGGTGCAGGCTGGTGCGCGGCTCCGCCACGAAACCGCGGCGACGCTTGTGGCTGCCGCCGGCACCGGGATCGAAATGGCGCAGCCCCCGGCTGATCGCCCACTCGATCGGCGCGTAGTAGCAGACCTCAAAATGGAGGTTATCGAGATCGAGATCGCTGCCCCAGTAGCGCCCCCAGAGGGCCTGCTCGCTGTGGACGCACAGGGACATCGCCAGGGGCTGGCAGGGATCCCCCCGATGGGCACTGAACAGCACCAGGTGGTCGCGCAGATCGGCCGCCGCAAGATCGAAGAAGGCCTCGGTGAGGTACTTGCTCCCCCAGGCCCCCCAGCGGGCGCAGTGCTGGGCATAGAAGCCGTGCATGCGTTGCAGCAGCCCGGGGGGGATCTCCTGGCCCACCAACGGGGTCACCGTCAGCCCGGCAGCGGCCACCGAACGGCGCTCCCGGCGGATGTTGCGTCGCTGATTGGCATTGAAGCTGGCCAGATAGGCCTCGAAATCGGCGTGGCCCGGATTGGTCCACTGGCTCTGGTGATTGAGCCAGGCGGCACAGCCGGCCGCTTCCGCAAGGGGACGCCAGGCCGGATCCACGTAGAGGAAATTGCAGCTGAGAAGACGCTGATCCCGGCAGAAGTCATCGATCAGCTCCAGCATCAGCGCCGTAAGTCCGGCCGCGTCCTCATCGGCGGCGATGTGGAAGCGATAGCCCTGCACAGGGCTTAGGGGGCTCATCCCCACCAACTTGGGGTAATAACGCAGGTCGAGCTGGCCGGCGAGCTGGGCAAACGACTGATCGAAGATGAATTCGCCGTAGCTGTGACCCTTGAGATAGAGGGGAGCCAGCGCCACCACCCGCTCGCCGCGCCACAACCCCAGATGGCAGGGCTGCCAGCCCTGGCGGGGCACAATGCTGCCGCTGGCCTCAAGGGCCTGCAGCCAGCGCCAGCCGTAGAACGGCAGATCACTGCCCACCAGGGCCTGCCACTGGTCTTCGGGCAGCTCGGCCAGACGCGGATGCCAGCGGGCTTGCAGATCAGCCATGGCCTGCACGATGCGGAAGGTGGCGCCAGGGCGCAAAACTAACGGGATCCCCGATCGACCGAGCGTCGCCTGCCGCCATGGCCAAGCCACCGCGGATTCTGCCCCTGCTGGTGGCCTGCAGCTGCTGCCTGGCGGCCTGGTGGCCCGGCAACGCCCAGGCCGGACTGCTGCGGCCGCTGCTGGTGCTGATGCGTCCCCAGCTGGAAAGCCGGCTGGCCAGGGTCTGTCTGGAAACCGCCGCCGGCGGCCAGCCGGCCCTGGAGCAGGCCCTGCGGGACCCTTGCCGCAAGCTGGCCGTGCCCACCAGCAAATGCCTGATCGAAGAAACCGACAGCACCGGCCGCGGCCTGGGGGTGCTCAGCGAAATGCTGGCGGGCCGTTTCGGGGATGACAGCGAGGTGGTGGTGAAGCGCTGCATTGCCCGGATGTTCGGACTGCCGGCCGAAAGCCTCAGGGACGTGCCGCTGCAGGAGCTGGGCAAACGCTTCGGTGGCCGCGGCCTGGCGGGCGGCAGCGCCGCCGGGGCCGCCGGCGCTGCCGCAACTCAACCCTGAACCGACGGCGGCTGGACGCCGGGACGGCCGTAGCGCAGCAGCAGCTCCTCCCCCCCCAGGGGGCGGTACTCCAGCAGCTGCCAACCCTCCTGATGCCAGGCCGGCACCAGCGCCCCCTGGGGCAGCCAGCCATGGCCGCCGCCCAACAGCCGGGGACAGATGGTGAGCTGCAGCTCATCCAGCAGAGCCGCCTCCGCCAGGGAAGCGATCAGCCCGCTGCCGCCCAGCACCAGCAGGCGCCGCTGCCCCAGCGCCTCGAATCGGGCCAGGGCGGCGGGCCAGCCTTCCAGCGACAGCAGACGATCAAAACCCGGCCGGGCGGCCCAGGCGGCCACGGCGGGCGGCGGCGCCAGCAGCCAGCGGCTGAGGGGCTGGCGAAAGAAGGGGAGCCCGGGCGGCAGCTGGCCGCCGGCGCTGACGGCGATGGCGACAGGCTGCGCTTGCTTCCCGCTCCGCCGGCGCTGGTCGAGCAGGTCGGCGTCATGGATCAGGCAGGTGCTGCCGTGGCGGCGCAGGGTTTCCGCCCCCACCAGGGCGGCATCGGCCCAGCTGAGGGCCTCCTCCAGGGCGCGGCGATCGCCGGCGCCGCCGAGCTGGGCCGCACCGCCGCCAGGGGGGGCCAAGCGACCGTCCAGGCTCACCGCCAGCACCACTCGCAGCAGGGGCCGTGTCAGCCGCAGCGCCTCATTGCCAGCCTGCATCGTAGAAACAGCGCAGCGAAACGCGGCAGCGCCGCCCAGCCCGATGAGCAACGCCAGCGGCCCCCAGCCCGACCTGGCCCGGCGCCTCGCCGGTGTGAATGTGTATCTGATCGGCATGATGGGCGCCGGCAAGAGCGCCGTAGGCAGGCCGCTGGCCGAGGCCCTCGGCTACCGCTTCATTGATGCCGACGTCACGATCGAACAGGTCGCCGGCCGGCCCATCGCCGAGATCTTCGCCAGCGACGGTGAAAGCGGCTTCCGCGAGCTGGAAACGGCGGTGCTGGGGCAGATCGCCAGCTGGCATTCGCTGGTGGTGGCCACCGGCGGCGGCGTGGTCACCCGACCGCAGAACTGGGGCCACCTGCATCAGGGGGTGGTGATCTGGCTGGATGCTCCGGAGGAGCTGCTGCTGGCACGCCTGGCCGCCGACCCGACCCGCAGGCCCCTGCTGGACAGCGCCGATCCGGCCGCCCGGCTGCGGGAGCTGCTGGCGCAACGGCGACCGCTTTATGCCCAGGCCGATCTGCGGGTGGGTCAGGGCGAGGAATCGGCCGCCCAGGTGGCCGCTGGGGTGCTGGCGGCGCTGCCCGGAATCCTGCGGGCGCAGCCGGCGCCCCCGAGCGGCCCCGCGGGCCTGGTGGACGGCGATGGCACGGCCACCATTTCGTTCAACTGATCCCCGGCGGCTCCAGCCGCACCGCAAACCATTGGATCGTCAGGCCGGGAGCCAGCTCCAGCTCGCAGGCGGTCTCCAGCAGGCGGGCGGCCCGGGCGCCGGCATCGGCCATGTCGGCCAGATCGGCCGGGGGCTCCTCCAGCTGGGCCAGCTGCTCGGCGAGCCAGACGAGCGTCTCGGCGGCGGAGAGAATGCGCTCGCGGGCCCCCGGCTCCAGCACCACGTAATGATCGAGTTCCCGGAGCAGGGGATCGGACATGGCCAGGACACTGCTGAACGCCATCCTGGCGATGCTGCTGCTGGCCTGGGGGGCGCCCGCGGCCCTGGCGGCGCCGGCTGGAGGCCAGGCCGCCAGCCAGCTGAGCCAACGGCTGGAACAGTGGCCCCAGTGGCGCCTGCCGGCCCCCCTGCTCCAGCCCGGCAGCCGGGATCTGCCCTTCCCGCCCTGGTTCGCCGGCAACTGGCTGCTCAGCAGCGAAGAGCTGCCGGTTGCCGCCAAGACGGGCCAGGCGGCGGCCGCGGGCTCGGCGGCGTCCCTGTCGCCAACGGCGGAGAAGCTTGAGTATCCGGTGCGCTTCCGGCGGGATGGCCGGGGCCGGGTGGTGGGCGACCGGGCCTTCAATGCCCGGGCCATCGGCCGGGCCCTGGTGGGCGACGGACTGCAATCGGTGCGCAACGATCCGGCCAATCCCAACCGCCAGCTGGCGCGACTGGCCGCCGACCGGCTGCTGGAGTCGACGGTGGTGGGGCGCCTGAGCGGCAGCGACGCCAGCGGCGCCTTCCTCGCCGATGAACTCAGCCTGCAGGTGCTGCACGCAGCGGCGGCCCCCCGCGTCAGCCAGGTGGAAATCCTCAGCCGCTGGCAATGGCACCCGGGGAAGGAAGATGGCAGGGGCTGGATCGAGGCGGAGCAATGGCAGGCCAGCTATCCCTCACCGGCCGAGGGCCTCACGGCCGCGGCCCGCAGCGTCTCGCATCGCCGGCTCAGGCTGGAGCCACGGCCGCCAGGATCTGATCCCGCCAGTTGAACAGGGGCTCCAGCAGGGGGTTGTCGGCGATGCCGGGCACGCCGCGACCGGCCAGGGGGGCACCGGCCTCGGCGGGGAAGCTGAGCAGCGAAAGCTGGGCAGCCACCGCCAGATCGGCCAGCGTGAGCATGGAACCCTCCAGAAAGGGACGGTCGGTGACGAGCAGAGCGAGCTGCTCGAGCGTGCGCAGGAACTGGTGGGCATCACCGCTGCTGAAGGTGGCGCTGACGGCATCACCGAGGGGGATCGCCAGGGACCCGGGCAGGGCGCTCACCAGGCGCCGCAGCGGATCGGGCGTAGCCTCGGGCAAAAGTGCTGTGCGCAGCAGTGGATCGGCGGCGGCCGCCTGCAGCAGGGCCAGCCGACCGCCTCCGGCCAGGGCCGTGTCCGCCCAGTCCTCCAGCAGCAACACCCGCGCCCGCGCCAACGGATCAGCAGGCAGCAGGGCCGGCTCGGGCCAGGTCTCCTCCAGGTAGAGGGCGATGGCGGTGGAGTCGGCAATCACCCGATCGCCATGCACCAGCACCGGCACCTGGCGCTGGCCGGAGAGCCGGAACAGCTCCAGCTGGCCCAGGCCAGGGGTGACATCCCGCAGGCTCACCTGCAGGCCCTTGAAAGCCAGGATCAGGCGCACCTTGGCGCAGAAGGCGGAATGCCTGAACTGGTGCAGCACCAACGGGTGCTCCGATTGTGGAGTGTCCATCGGTGAAGGATGGCAGGGCGGTGAAGGGTCGCGGGAGGGGGCCGTGCGGCGGCCGGGGCCTCCGGGCGGCAGAGTAGCCAGCACCTGTGCGTTCCCGACCCGAGGCGATGAAGGATTTTCTGATCAACGTGACGCGCTACCCGCGCTATCTGATCGCCTTCGGCCTCGGCGTGCTCAATTCGGTGTTCGAACCCCTGGCCCGGCGCGCCCGCAATCCGGTGACGGCGGTGGCCCTGGTGGGGGCGCTGGTGAGCGGCCTGCTCAGCCTCGCCCTGGTGCTGCGTGCGATGGTGCATCCGGCAGCGCTGGCGTGAGTCATGGCACAGAGCCGACGGGTGGAGCGGGTGGCGGCCCTGATCCGCCGCGAAATCAGTGAGCTGTTGGTCAATGGCATCCGCGACGAGCGGGTGCATCGGGGCATGGTCAGCGTCACCGATGTCCAGGTGGCCGGCGATCTACAGCACTGCAGGATCTTCGTGAGCGTGCTGGGCAGCCCCAGCGACCGGGAGGAGGTGCTGGCCGGCCTGGAAGCCGCCAGCCCCTACGTGAAAGGGGAACTGAGCCGCAGGCTGAGGATGCGCCGGACCCCGGATCTGGTCTTCCGGCTGGACCGCGGCCTGGAGAAGGGCACGGCCGTGCTCGGGCTGCTGCACCAGCTGGAGCAGGAACGGCAGGAACGGGACGACGCCCCGGCTGAAACCGACTCTCCGGCCGATCACGCTGCTCCGGCCGAAAACGGCACCCTGGAGGACAGCGGCGACTGACGCCCGTCGCTGAGCTTGCATGGAACCAGCAGGACGGACTCCAGCCATGGCAAGCAGCAGCATCGCGGCGGCATGGCGCCGCCGGGTGGCCCAGTTGCTGGTGGTGCGCTGCAGCGGCTTCCTGGGCGACGACCAGCGCCGCTACCCCCGCTGGGAACTGCCCAACCGGGAGCTGCGCCGCCTGCTGGCCGAGGGGGTGGGTGGCATCATTCTGCTCGGCGCCAGTGCCGCTGAGCTGCGGCTGCGCATCCGCCAGCTGCAGGGCTGGGCCGATGGCCCCCTGCTGCTCTGCGCCGATGTGGAAGAGGGGGTGGGCCAGCGCTTCGAGGGGGCCAGCTGGCTGGTGCCGCCCCTGGCCCTGGGGCGGCTTTACCGCCAGGATCCCACCAGCGCCACGGCCCTGGCGGAACGCTATGGCCACTGCACCGGCCGGGAGGCCCGCGACCTCGGTCTCAACTGGGTCCTGGGCCCCGTCTGCGACGTCAACAACAATCCCGCCAATCCAGTGATCAACGTGCGGGCCTGGGGGGAGGATCCGGCCAGCGCCGGGGCCCTGGCCGCCGCCTTCTGTCGCGGGCTCCAGGCCGAGGGGGTGCTGGGCTGCGCCAAGCACTTTCCCGGCCATGGCGACACCAGCGAAGACTCCCACCTGGCGCTGCCGCTGCTGCCCCACAGCCGCGAGCGGCTCGAGGCGATCGAACTGCCGCCGTTCCGGGCCGCCATCGCGGCCGGCGTGGCCTCGGTGATGACGGCCCACCTGCTGCTGCCGGCCCTCGACCCCGACCATCCCGCCACCCTCTCGGCCCGGGTGCTCACCGACCTGCTGCGGCGGGACCTGGGCTTCGCCGGGCTGGTGGTGACCGACGCCCTGGTGATGGATGCCATCACCGGGCGCTACGGGGCCGGGGAGGCGGCGGTGCTGGCCCTGGAGGCCGGCGCCGACCTGGTGCTGATGCCCGCCGACGCCGACGCCGCCATCGAGGCGATCCTGGCGGCCCTGGCCAGCGGCCGCCTCAGCGAGGAACGGCTGGAGGCAAGCCTGGAGCGACGGCGCCAGGCCCTGGAGCGCTGCCGCAGCGGCCCGGCGCCGGCGGAGCAGGAACCGGCGTACCAAGAACCAGCGGACCAGGAGCCGCTCAGCGCTCCCCGCCCCGAAGATCGGGCCCTGGCGCTGGAGCTGGTGCGCTGCAGCCTGGAGCGGCAGGGTCCCCCGCTGCCGCCCAGGCCCAACGACGCGGCGACCGGGGTGAACCTGATCCGCCTCGACTCCACCCTCGGCTGCGCCTTCCTGCCCCTGGGGGCGCCGGCCCTGGCCCTGCCGGCCGCGGCCGGCTTCGCGCCCTGCCTGATCGACGGCCGCTCCCCCTCCCCCTGGAGCGGCGTGCCGGAGGCCCCGCTGGCGCTGGAGCGGCTCGGCAGCGGGCCCGTGCTGCTGCAACTGTTCGTGCGGGGCAACCCCTTCCGCGGCAGGGCCGATGGGGGTGAACCCTGGCCGGCGGTGATCCGGCAGCTGCAACAGGCCGGGCGCCTGGCCGGCCTGGCGGTGCTGGGCAGCCCCTACCTCTGGGAGCAGCTGCGGGTGCTGCTGGCGGACGACATCCCCGCGGCCTTCAGCCCGGCTCAGATGCCCCTGGCCCAGGCGGAACTGCTGGCCAGCCTCGGGCTGGGGGCTGGCCTGGGCGAGCAGGATGGCTTCACCGACTGAACGGCCCCGGCTCCCCGGATCTAGCCTCGAACGACGGTCAGCCCTGCGCCTGCCCTGATGCTCAGCCTGTCGATGATCGTGCGCGACGAAGCCCCGAGGCTGGAGCGTTGCCTGCAGTCGGTGGCCGGCTTCGTCGACGAGATGGTGGTGGTGGACACCGGCTCCCGGGACGGGACCGAGGCGATCGCCGAGCGCTGCGGGGCGGTGGTGCACCGGATCGAATGGCCGGGCGACTTCGCGCCGGCCCGCAACCGGGCCCTGGAGCTGGTGAGCGGCGACTGGGTGCTGGTGCTGGATGCGGATGAAGAACTGCGCCGCGAGGTGCGGGAACCGCTGCGGGCGCTGATGCGGGAGCCGGACCTGCTGCTGATCAACCTGCTGCGGGAAGAGCAGGGGGCCGCCCAGTCGCCCTATTCCAGCGTCAGCCGGCTGTTCCGCCGCCATCCGGCGATCCGCTGGAGCCGTGCATACCACGCCATGGTCGATGACAGCGTGGCCGAGCTGCGGCGGCAGGCCCCCCACTGGCGGGTGGCCAGCTTCGACCGGCCGGCCCTGATCCACAGCGGCTACAGCCCCGAGCTGCTGGCCAGGGGCGCCAAGGCACAACGGCTGCGGCAGGCCATGGAGGAGGAGCTGCAGCGCCGTCCCGGCGATCCCTACGCCTGCGCCAAGCTCGGTGCCCTGGAGGTGAGTGAGGGCAACAGGCAACGGGGGATCGCCCTGCTCGAGGAGGGGCTCGCCCAGGGCGAGACCTGCAGCGAACCCGAGCGCTACGAGCTGCTGCTGCACCTGGCCATCGCCCGGGCCGCCGATCAACCCGCCGCCGCCGCCGACCTCTACCGCCAGGCCCTGGCCCTGCCCCTCGATCCCCGCATCTCCCTGGCGGCCAGCCTGAACCTGGGGGCCCTGCTGCAGACCCATGGCCAGCTGGAGGAGGCCCTCGCCCTCACGGTCGACGCCACCGCCGCGGCCCCCGAGCTGGCGATCGCCTGGTACAACCTCGGGCTGATCCAGCGCCAGCGGGGCGACCTGGCCGCGGCGATCGCGGCCTACCGCCAGGCCGTGGCGCTGGCTCCGGCCCATCCGGAAAGCCGGCAGAATCTGGCGGTGGCCCTTCTGCTTGGTGGCAATGTGGCCGAAGCGCGGCAGGGATTCCGGGAGGCGATCCAGTTGCTGCAGCAGCAGGGGCGATCGGTGGAAGCCGAGGAGCTGGTGCGGAGTGCCCGCACCGTCGTGAACCTGGAGGCGTGATGGAAGCACGGCCAACGGAGGCTGCCCTGGGCGGACGCACGATCGGGGTGACCCGCGCTGAACAGCAGCTGGGGGAAGCCCGGAGGCTGTTCGAGGCCGCCGGCGCCCGGGTGATCGACCTGCCCGCCCTGGTGATCACCGCCCCCGACCAGTGGGGACCGCTCGATGACGCCCTGGCCGAACTGGAGAACTTCCACTGGATCGTCTTCTCCAGTGCCAACGGCGTGAACGCGGTGCAGCAGCGCCTGGCCCGCCTGGGGGGCAGCCTGGCCCACCGGCCGGCGGGACTGAAGCTGGCGGCGGTGGGCCGCAAAACGGCCCTGCTGCTCGACGAGCTGGGGGCGCCCGCCGACTTCGTGCCGCCGGAGTTCGTGGCCGACAGCCTGATCGAGCATTTCCCGGTGTCGGGCTGGGGGCTGCGGCTGCTGCTGCCACGGGTCCAGAGCGGTGGCCGCACCGTGCTGGCGGAGGCCTTCGCCGCCGCCGGCTCCCGGGTCGTCGAGGTGGCGGCCTACGAGAGCGGCTGTCCGCCAGGCCTGCCGAGCGAGGCGCTGCAGGCGCTGGAGCTGGGCCACCTCGATGCGATCACCTTCAGCAGCGGCAAGACGGTGTCCCACACCTGTCAACTGCTGGAGCGCCATTTCGGCGACGGCTGGCGGCGGCGGCTGGACGATCTGCGGCTGGTCTCGATCGGTCCCCAGACCAGCGCCCGCTGCCGCCAGCTGCTGGACCGGGTGGACGCCGAAGCCGACCCCCACGACCTCCGGGGCCTGGTGGACGCCTGCGCCGGCGTGTTCAGAGCTGGGCCGTGATCCGCTGGCTGCCGGCCTGCAGGGTCAGCTCGCCCCGTTGCACATTGATGGCCGCCACGCTCCAGCCCCGGGGCAGGAGGTCGGTGCTCACCCCCCCCTGGTCGCCAGGCCGGAGGCTGCCACCGAGCTCGCCGTACTGCACCACCGCCTCACTGCGGCCGCCGGTGTGGATCACACCGCTGAAGCGGAAGCCCCCAGGCAGCTTCAGGGGTTGGGGCTTCGCCGGAATTGTGCTGGTCCCCGACCGACCGGGGACGCCGGCGCCGGCAGCCCCCCCGGTGCCGGTGGCTGCGCCTGCCCCAGCCAGGGCGCCGACGCCGGTGGCCGTCCGCACCTGGGGGAAGACATTGGCGAAGGGATCGGTGCGGCCCAGGGCCACGGCCGTGGTCACCTGATCCGGGGAAGGCAGGGGCAGCAGACCGCTGGCCGCGGCCGCCGGGCTGGTGTCGGGCCGGGCCTTCTGACCTGGAACCAGGTTGGGGGGCTGGCTTGTGGGCTGCGGCCCACAGCCCACAAGCAACGTGGCCAGGCTGCCGGCCAGGCAGCAGGGAAGCAGGCCCCGCAGGCCCAGGCGCCCCCCGGCCGGCTCAGCCCTCTCCCTCATGGACCAGGTCACGGAATCGGTCAAGGTTGGCCTGGAGTTCCCTGGTCACGATGCCCCCCATGATGCTGGGATCCATCAGGGGTGCAAGCACCGCCGGCAGCTCGTAGCTGACGCCCAGCTTGACGGCGGTGCGATCAGCGCCGAGGGGATAGAAACGGACACCCCCCTTGGTGGGCAGCCCGCCGACGGACTCCCAGTGGAGCTGCTGGTTTTCCACCCGGCGGGTGATGCGTGCCTGCCAGTGAAAACGGAAGCCCTGGGCCGCCAGGGTCCAGTCGGTGAGATCGGGATCGTCAGGCTGGGTGACCACCGATTCAATCCAGTGCATCCAACGGGGCATCGCCTCGAGATCACTCCACACGGCCCAGACCCGCTCGACAGGGGCCTCGATCTCGGTGGTCACACTGTGTTCGAGCCAGCGTCCCATCTCAGGCCACCGCCGCATTGCTGGCCAGGGCTACGGGGCGGCCCAGCATCGCTGCCGCCGCCAGCCTGCCGCTCATCGTGGCCCCCTCCATCGAATCGATGTAGTCCTGGCGGGTGTAGCTGCCGGCCAGGAAGAAGTTGGCAATCGGGGTGGCCTGCTCCGGGCGGTAGGGCTCCATGCCGGGGGCCTCGCGATAGAGGGACTGGGCCAGTTTCACCACATTGCTCCACAGCAGCGTGAGATCCCTGGCGGAGGGAAACAGCTCCCGCACCTGGCGATCGGTATGGGCGACGATCTCCTCGATTTTACGCGGGATCCAGGGATCGCCCGGGGTGAGCACGCACTGCAGCAGGGACCCCTGGCCCTGGCGGCGGTAGTCCTCGGGACTGGCCAGGGCCAGATCCGCGAAACAACTGAAGTCCGCGTCGGCGGTGTAGAGGAGATTGTCGAGACCGGCCGGCTGATCGAGGTTCCGGCGGCCGGCGGCGGCGGCGGCCGTCTCGCCGAGCTCGGTGACCCAGCCGTCGTAACGCAGCTGCACGGTGGCCACCGGCACCGCCTCCAGGCGATAGATCGCATCAAACTGGGGATAACGCCGCCAGGCCTCGGGCAACAGGCGCTGGATCCCTGGCACATCGCAGGCTGCCAGGTAGGCGTCGGCCTCGATCCGGCGCTCCCCGTCCGGGGTGCCGAGGCTGAGGCCGGTGATGTGGGTCGAGCCGTCGGGCGCCTCGCTGTCGTGCACCTCGGTGACGCGATGGCGCAGATGCAGGCGGGCTCCCCTGGCTTCGATGTAGGCCAGGATCGGCCCGGTGAGCCAGCGGTGCGGCGACCCCTTGAGCAGATTCAGCTTGGAGGCTTCGGTGCGCGAAGCGAACATCATGAAGATGGTCAGCATGCAGCGGGCCGAGATGGCTTCGCAATCGATGAAACCAAGGGCGTAGGCAATCGGGTTCCACATCCGTTCGATGCTGCGCCGGCTGCCGCCGTGGCCCAGGAACCAGTCCTGAAAGCTGATCCGATCGAGCTCACGGATCACCTTCATGGCGCCCTCGTAATCGATCAGCCCCCGCACGATCGGGCTGGTGCCGAGTGCCAGGGCATTGCGCAGCTTGTCGATCCAGTCGAGTTGGGGGGTGGTGAAGAAGGCCTTGAGGCCATTGAAGGGGGCCCCGATCGGGAAGCGGAAGTCGAGTTCGCGCAGGTCACCGCCTTTGTTGACGAACAGATGGGTGTGGTCCTTGGCCAACAGGTTGTCGATGGCGCCCACCTTGCGCATCAGCGCGAAAAGGTTGGCGTAGTTGAAGAAAAAGACGTGCAGACCCATCTCGATGTGGTTGCCGCCCGCATCGACCCAACTGCCCACCTTGCCCCCCATGAACGGGCGGGCTTCGTAGAGGTCGACCTGATGGCCGGCATCGACCAGATCGACGGCCGCAGCCAGACCGGCCAGACCGGCACCGATGATGGCGACCCGCACCCTTGGACTCCCAGGTGTCCCGACTCTATGGAGCGACCGGGGGAAGCCAGGGGAAAATCAGGTGGGGGGAACCGTCAGCCCTGCGATCTGCTCCATAGAGTGAAGCCCTGACCCACTGCCCGGCGGCCCCCAGCCATGAGTACCCCCGTCGCCAACCAGCCCGCCACCCAGCCAGCCAGCCAGCCCGCTGACCGAACCGCGGAACCGGGCACCGACCCCTCCGGCAACCTCGCCACCGCCCCAGCTCCAGAGGCCGCCCCGGCCGCCAGCACCGACCGCGATGGCCGCGGCATCCTGATCACCGAGCCGGCGATGGCCCAGCTGGCCGCCCTGATGGCTCAACAGGGCAGCGGCAAGCTGCTGCGGGTGGGGGTGCGTTCCGGTGGCTGCAGCGGCATGAGCTACACAATGGACTTCATCGAAGCCGCCGAGATCCGCGCCGACGACGAGCTCTACACCTACGAACCCGCCGGCGGCCCCGGTTTCCGGGTGGTCTGCGATCCCAAGAGCCTGCTTTACATCTATGGCATGCAGCTGGATTTCTCCTCGGCCCTGATCGGCGGCGGCTTCAACTTCACCAATCCCAATGCCACCCAGACCTGTGGCTGCGGTAGTTCCTTCGCCGTCTGAGACCGGCGCCATGGGAATCTGAACTTCCGTTCCGCCGGCCCCCGACCCCATGTCCGCCAGCCCGTCCCAGGAGGAAAGCTCCCTGTTCGACAAGGCCATCGCCCGCTATCAGCAGGGGGTCGCACCCGAGGAGCTGGTCGACGATTTCCTGCGGATCACCGAGCAGTCCCCGCGCCAGTCGGCCGGATGGACCTGCCTGGCCTGGCTGCAGCTGCTGCTGGACCAGCCCCAGAAGGCCCTGCAATCTGCCCGCACGGCGGTGAAGCTCAACCCCCAGGATCCCCAGGCCCGCATCAACCTGAGCGTGGCCATGCTCGAAACGGGGGCCAAGGGGGTGCGCGAGCACATCGAACTGGTGCAGCGGGTGAAGCTGATGGCCCCCGAGCTGGCCGCCGAACTGAACGACTCGATCGCCGACGGGCTGCAGCGGCGACCAGGCTGGCAGGCCCTCGAAAAGGTGAAGGCCTGGATCGGCTGACTCAGGCGTCGAGCGGCAGCTCGGCGGCGAGGGCTGCGGCGATCCGCAGGGAGCCGCCGGCGGGCCCGACCCGCTCCAGGGCCGCCTGGCGGCAGCGCCCGGGCAGCCCTGGATCGGCCAGCAGCTCCAGCACCAGAGCGGCGGCGGCAGCCAGCTCGGCGGGTCCGGCCGGACGGCTGCCCACCGTCCACACGGTGGGCCCCAGCAGCCGCGACTGGGCCTCGGCGAAGGCATAGCTGAACTGGGGACCGCGGCCCACCAGCTGCACCACCGGCCGAGCCAGGCCAACGGCCTGCTCCACCGCTGTGCCGGCCATGCCCAGCACCAGCTGGCTGGCGTGGAGGATCGGGGCGAAGGCATCGCTGCGCAGCTCCACCACGCTGCGGCCATCGGCACCGACCAGCAGCCCCGGCTCCAGGCGCCAGCCGAACGGTTCGACCGCCCGGGCCAGCGGCGCCCCCGCGGTGCCGGGCACCACCGCCGCCAGGAAGCGCCAGCAGCGCGCAGGCTCCCGCTCCACCAGCTGCTCACACAGCCGCAGCATCAGCACCAGATTGTCGATCGCCTCCGGCAGGCGACTGCCGGGCAGCAGGGCCAGGGTGCTGGCCGCCCCCCCAGGGGCGGGAACCGAGACGGGGCGGCCCGCCGGGCTGGCCGGAGGCGGCAGGGGGGCGCCGGCCTCGAGCACATCCATGATCGGGTAGCCGAGGAAGCGGGCCTTGGCGAGTCCCCCGGCCTGCAATTCCCGGGCCGAGGCCGCATCGCGGGTGAGCACCGCCCGGGTGCGGCGCAGCCGGCAGAACCAGCGGGTGAAGGGGCTCAGGCGCAGGCGGCCTTCGTAGTGGCTGGAGGTGGACACCAGAAACACCACGGTGGGCCGACCGGTGAGCAGGGCGAAAGCCAGCGGCACGTGGTCGCCCACACTCAGCACCAGCTGGCTGTGGCGCCCGCGGCGCCAGGCGGCGGCCAGCTGGGCCAGGGTCTGCTGCAACAATCCGGCCGCCAGATCCCGCCAGAGATTGAACCCCTGGTAGACCATGCCCCCCGAAGGCAGCGGGCGGCCGCGGTGCAGCAGCGGGATGCCGCGGGACTGGTAGGCGGAGCCGCTGCCGACGATCGGCAGGGCCGCCAGTGACAGGCCGGGCTCCAGGGTTCGGAGCGCAGCGGCGATCAGACTGCCGTTGAGATCTTCACCGTGGCCATTGCTGATGATCAGCACCCGGGCGGTGTCGGCCAGCCCGCCAGCCTGCCCATCCCCCCGCTCCCCAACCACCGGCACCAGCCCATACCGTGGCGAGCTTAGGGATCTCCCGCCATGACACCCCCGCCTTCCCCAGCCTCCAGCTCCCCGGCCAGCCCGGCCGCCAGCAGCGGCCTGCAGCGGCTGCGGGAGCTGATCGACCGCCTGCTGGTGGTCGATGTGTTCGTGGTGCTGATCGGCGCTATCTGGTTCGCCCTGGCGGTACTGCTGCACAGCCAGAAGCTCGATGCGCCCCTGCGGCTGTTTCAGCGCCTCTGGGAGCCGCTGTTCACGCCGGCAATCGGGCTGCTGATGGCCGCGGCCTTGCTCAGCGGGGCGCTCGGCTGGTGGCAGCGGCGAGGGCAACGCTGATCTCGGGGTATTGGAACTGGAAGCCCTGGGCCAGCAGGCGCTCCGGCAGCACCCGCTGGCCTTCCAGCACAACCTGGGCGCCATCGCCCAGCAGCAGCTTCAGGATCGGAGCCGGCACCGGCAACAGGCTGGGCCGGCCGAGGCTTTCCCCCAGGGCGGCGGCAAAGCTGGCCATGCGCACCGGCGCGGGGGCCACAGCGTTGTACACGCCGCCGTAGCTGGCGTCATCGAGGGCGGCGGCGATCAACCGGCAGAGGTCGTGGCGGTGAATCCAGCTCATCCATTGCTGGCCCGAGCCCACCGGACCACCGAAACCGGCCCGGAAGATCGGCAACATCTTCCCCAGCGCACCCCCATCGGGGCCCAGGACGATGCCCAGGCGGAGCAGGACGACACGGCAGCCGGCCGGGGCAGCCTGGGCGGCTGCCTCCCAGCGGCTGCAGAGATCGCCGAGCAGGTCGGCACCGGCGGGACTGGCCTCGCTGAAGCTGGCCTCGAGGCTGGTGCCGTAGAAACCCACCGCCGAGCCGCTGATCAGCACCCGGGGGGGCTGACGCAGGCTGGCCATGGCCTGAACCAGCAGCGTGGTGCTGCGCAGCCGGCTGTCGAAGAGCAACTGGCGCTGGGCGGCGGTCCAACGCTGGTCGGCGATCGGTTCCCCCACCAGGTTGACCACACCGTCAACGGCGGCCAGTTCCCGGCGCAGGTCGTCCCTCTGCCAGCTGGCGGGATCGGCCGGATCGCAGCGCAGGCAGATCAGCTGACCGACGCCCCGGTCAGGGAAGGGCTCGGCCCGGCGGCTGACCACCACGAGCTGGTGGCCCAGCTCCAGCAGAAAGGGCACCAACTCGCGCCCGACGAATCCCGAACAACCCAGCAAGAGCAGCCGCACGTCTGATTCGACTCCCGATCATTCCGACGCTGAGGCTAGGCCGAGGCGCCGGGCCAGGGGCACCAGCAGCAGCCCCTGGAGCAGCAGTCCCATCAGCACCACGCCAAGGGCCAGCGGCGGCATGCCCTCACCCCAGGGGACGTCACTGGCGGCGGCCTCGATGGCCAGGGCGATCGGCACCGCCCCGCGCAATCCCGCGGCGGTGATCAGCAGCCGTTCGGGACGGGTGAAGGCGGAGCGCAACAGGACGGTCTCGACCATCAGCCAACGCACCAGCTGCATGACCATGAACAACACCAGCGCCCAATGGACCTGGGTGACCACCGCATCGGCCCGCACCACCAGGCCGAGGGTGAGAAACAACAGCAGCTCGGCCATCTTGGCGAAGCCGGCATGGGCCTCCTCCAGCGCCTCGCGATCGCACTTGTCGCTGTTGCCGAGCACCAGACCCGCCAGATAGGCAGCCAGGATGGCGCTGCCCCCCAGCAGCTGGGTGCAGCCCACCAGCAACAGCAACATGGCCAGACTCACCACCGCCAGCAGCGATGCTGAGCGCAGGGAGGCCCGCTTCAAGACCAGCACCTGGACGGCGAGGCTGCCGCCCACGAAGCCCAGCAGGGCCCCGAGCAGAAACTCCCGCACCACATCGATCAATAGATGGGAGGGGCTGGTGCTCGACGCGCCGGAGGCGATCGCCAGGGCCACCCCGGCCAGCACCACCGCCACCGGATCGTTGAAGGCGGATTCGCACTCGAGCAGATCAAGCAGGCGCTGGGGCAGCCGGCCGGCGAGGGGCCGCAGCAGCCCCATCACGGCGGTGGCATCGGTGCTGCACATCATCGCGCCGACGAACAGGGCGAGGGCCAGATTCGGCGACGTAGCGGTGGCGGGCAGGGAACCGAGCCCCAGCACCACGACCATCAGCAACGCGGCCGTGAGCAGCGAACCCATGGTGGCCAGCCGTATCGCCGGCCGCAGCACGCCACGCATGTCCTGCCAATTGCTGGTGAGGCCCCCGAAGAAGAGCACCAGCACCAGGGCCACCTGGCTGAGCTGGGCGGCCTGGTGAAGGCTGAGCAACTGGGGGGCACTCCCGGGCAGCCGGGGGATGTCGTTGTCGACCAGCAGACCGAGCAACAGCACCAGCAGGATGCTGGGCAGGCGCAGCCGCGCCGCGATGTCGTCCAGCAACACGCTCAGCAGCAGCAGCCCCCCGAAGGCGGCGAGAAAGATCGACAGGGTGGTGCTCAACGGCCGGATCAGGGGGGATCGGCCTTAGCGTGACGCCGGATTGAGCCCCTGTCATGGCTGAAGAAACCCCCGCCGCCAACAAGCCCGCTGAAAAAAGCTCAGCTGGAGAAGACGCAGCTGGAAAAAACGCAGCCGCCAAGGGCCCGGCGGCCGCAGCCCCGGCGGCGAAGCCGGCAGCCCTGAAGAAAGGCAGCCTGGTGCGGGTCAGGCGTGAGGCCTACGCCGGCAGCCTGGAGGCGGCGGCCAGTGATGCCGAGTGCCCGGCCTATCTGCTGGAGGGGCCCGGCGAGATCCTGGCGATCAAGGCCGACTACGCCCAGCTGCGCTGGCGCCATCCGGTGCCGGACGTGTGGCTGCGGCTGGACCAGCTGGAGGCCTGCTGAGGCCTCCGCGCCAGGCTCACAGCTCCAGGCGGCGACGCTCCTCGTGCAGCCGGGCCCGCCGCCGTCTGGCCTCCAGCAGCATCTCCCGGCCGTCGTGCAGATAGCTGTCCACATAGCCCATGGTGTAGCGCTCCAGTTCCGCCAAGGAGTCCTGAACCTGGGCGAGGCAGTGGTAGAGGCTCAGGCCGAAGCCCCGGGCGACGGCAGGGCAGGCCTGGGCCTGGTAAAGGGTCTCCACTTTGCGCATGCGCGCCTGGCTCTCCTCCAGGAAGCCACAGAACGCCTCCATCAGCCGGTCGTCGTAGGGGTCGGCTGACAGGGCCCGGAGTTGCGCGGGGAACGGATTGATCACCTGGGCGAGCAGGCGATCGATCGGGGCATAGACCTGCTGCAGCCAGGCGATCAGCTGGGCATCACTGGCGGCCCCACTGGAGCGCCGTGCCGCTGGACGGCCGGTGGCGGGGCGGGCGCCTGCGGCGGCGGCGGCCGGGCGCCGGCTGGCGTCATAGCGCCTCCGCCTCTCCGCATCCCCCAGCACTTCCCAGGCGGCATTGAGGGCCAGGATGCGCTGGGCATCGCCGCCGGCATCGGGGTGGTGGCGCTTCACCAAGGCGCGGTAGGCCGCCTTGATCTCAGCGCTGCCGGCATCGGCCCCGACCCCGAGCACGGCGTAGAGGTCCGCCGGGCTGGCAGGGATGGCGTCAGCGGTGGCACCGGGATTGGCGCCGGGCGCTGGCTCAGGTCCGGGGCGGGCTTGGGAAGCCAAAGGGATCGCTGCTCTGGCGCCATCATCGGCCACCGAACCATCGCGGCGAGCCACAAAAAAGCCCCCCGTCGCCGGGAGGCTGGCCCGTGGGCCGAAATTGAAGGGAAGGTGAGAAGTGAATGGGAGGGGAGGAAATCCCCTCCTGACCATCAGAACTTGAAGGTGGTCTGAATCAGGCCACCGAAGGTGCCGAGGCCGTAATCGGAGCCGCCGCTGGGGTTGCCCAGGGCATTGGCGGTGCTGATGCCGGTGAGCTCGCCGCGGCCACGGGTGAGCCAGAACAGCGAGGGGGTGACGGCGATGTTGTCGGTCACCTGATACTTGTAGAACACCTCGATGGCATAGTTGCCGTCGTAGACTTGTTCCTTAGCATTCTTGGCGTTGCCGTTGTAAGAAATCGCAGTCAGGAAGGTGGGCTGACCGATGGCGAAGCCCAGGGCATTGCCCTTGAGGAACACATCCTTCCAGTTCAGACCCACATACCAGGATTGGCTCTTCGCCGAATCCACGTTGTAGCTTGGACGCAGGGGGCTATTGGCAACATCGTTATTGTAAACGTAGTTGTTATAGCCCCAGCCAGCGCTCAGGGAGGGGAACCAGCCGGACTTGGAGGGCTGCCAGTAACCGGCCAGCGACCAGGAGTTGACCCGACCACCACCAACGGTGGACTTGTAGATGCTGGGCAGCAGATCCTGGGTGAGAGGAGTGCCCTGGATGCTGACACCAGCGCTGTTGTAGGTGTAGGCGCCGGTGATGTTCCAGTTCTTGCCGGTGTAGGCGAGCTGGAGGGTGCCGCTCTGCTGGGAGGCCTCGTTGCCGATGCCACCGGAGGCGGTCATGAGCGGGTTCGCGACCGTACCGGCAACGCTGTAATCCCTGCCGCCAACGCCATTGGGCTGGCCGTTATCGGAGTTGCCGGAAACGTAGGCACCACCGAAGCTGAAGCCGGTCTTACCGGGCTGCTTCCACCACAGGCCAGCGCCGCCGCCGAGCACCTGGCTGTAGGCACCGGGAGCACCGGCGTACTGGAAGAACTTGAGGATCTTGTCGGAGGTGTAGACACTGGGCCACACCGGCAGGGCGTCATCCTGACGGACGCGGGGACCGACCACAGCCGTGAACGACTTGGAGATCGGGAACTTGTAGTAGAGGCGGTTGATCGCCACAACGTCGCCACCATCGGCGGCGGAATTGCCGAGGTTCTCCTGGAACTGGGCATCCAGCTGGCTGAGGCGGGTGGGATCAGCACCGAAGCCGGAATCGGTGAAGTTGCCGGCCCGCAGCTGGGTGCGCAGCAGATCCTTACCGGTGAAGCTGGTGTCGAAGTTCAGGCGAACGTCGTAGTTGAAGGTGAGCGCTTCACGCAGATCGGCCTTGCTGGCGAAGGGCCGGATGCCGGTCTTGGGATTGCGGACTCCGAACTCGCCCCACTGGCCGTTCCTGGTGGCGTTACCGCTGTAGTTAAGGCCGCCCAGGACCCAGCGGGTGTCGGCCCGCAGACGGGTGGTGGTGGAGAACTGATTAGCCTCCAGCTTGCCCACCTTGGCTTCCAGGCGGTCGACACGACCCTTGATCACGGCGAGTTCCTTCTCGAACTCGTTGAGCAGACGCTTGAGCTCGTCGGTGACCTCGGTGATGCGATCGAGGCAGGCATTCAGCAGGGCGGCCGCTTCGTAGCGGGTCATCGCCTGGCCACCCTTGAAGGTGCCACTGGGATAACCGGCCACGCAACCGTAACGCTCGATCAGGTTGCTCAGCGCCTGATATGCCCAGTCGGTGGGCTTGACATCGCTGAACTGGTTGATGCTGGTGACCTGATCAGCACTGGAATACTGATTGACACTGCTGAGGTTGAGCTCGGCGGCGCTGACGGCCACAGGCGAGAGCAGGCCGAGGGCGGCCGGCGCAACCAGCAGTTGCTGGAAGAGTTTCATTTGGATCCTCACACCAAAAAAGAGGAAACTTCCAAGAGGAAGCGCGAGGATCGTAACGAACGCCACCCAGAGCGCATCCCCCTGCCGACACAGGCGGAAGTATCAGGGAGCACATCTGCTGCAGTCTCGGAAGCGGAATGTCGCCCGAACGAGATAGCCCGCGATGCTGAAGGCGTCCGTGTCGTTGCTGCCAGGCCCGTCCTTGAAATGGGATGGCGGTATGGAGGCCACGGGGAAGCGGTGCCCGTACCGTCGTTTTCCTCGACGGCGGCGCTCAGATTGGCCGCGGGAGCTGGAGCTATCGCGATTGAGGGCATCAATGTTGGGCTCGGGGCGCAATGGAGGGTATGGCGAGAGACAGGCGCGGCAAAGGACTGGAGAAGGAGGACCAGAAACTGGGGCCTACAGGCAACGCCTGAACCGTGACTGCTTCAGGGCAGGACATCATCAAAAAAAACCCGGCTGCGAAGCAGCCGGGCAAGCACGAGGTGTGGGTGAGAAGTGATGATCGAATCGATCAGAACTTGAAGGTGGTCTTGACGAGACCGCCGAAGTTGTTGAAGGTGTTGCTGCCGGTGTTGTTGAAACGCTGGAACTGACCCAGAGGGGCGCTCAGGTAGTAGAGAGCAGGGGTCACGCTGATGTTGTCGGTGACCTGGAACTTGTACCACCACTCCCAGGCGTAGTTGCCGTCGTTGGGGTTGTTGCCGTAGGCGGCCCTCAGGCTGTTGTTGCTGTTACCCATCTTGGTGATGAAGGTGGGTTCACCCACAGCCATGCCGAGGGTGTTGCCCTTCATGAAGGCATCAGCCCACTGCAGGCCCACATACCAGGACTGGCTGTTGGCGCCATCGACGTTGAACAGCTCGGTGGCACTGGCCGAATCCTTGTAGGAGTTGATGCCCCAGCCCAGGCTGATTGAGGGGATCAGGCCGGAGTTGGTGGGCGACCAGTAGGCGCTCAGGCCAACCGAATTGACGCTGTTGGCACCGCCAAAAGCACCGACGGCGAAGGGACTGCCGTTGCCACCGTAAAGACCAGCCAGGCCGTTGGGCTTGGTGTAGGTGTAAGCCGCAGCCAGGCCGTAGTTGCTGTGGCTGTAGGCCACCTGCACAGTGCCGGTGGAGGCGGAACAATCGGTGGCGATACCACCGCTGCCAGAACAGGTGCTTTGGCCAGCAAAGTTGGTGGTGGGGCCGGGGCGACCGTTGTCAGCGTTGGCGGAAACGTAGTTGGCGCTGATGCTGAAACCGCCGCTCTTCCACCACAGACCAGCACCACCGCCGAGGTTCAGGCTGTAGGCGCCGGGGGCACCGGCGTAGGTGAACACGTCAAGGACGGTGTCAGCCGGGTAGGCGCTCGGCCACACGGCCAGCATGTCGTCCTGACGGACGCGACCACCGATGGTGGCGGTGAAGTTCTTGCCGATCGGGAATTGATAGAACAGGCGGTTGACGGCAACCACGTCACCGCAGTCGACGCCGGAGCCGCAGTTCTCTTCAAAGGCGGCTTCCATACCGGTCAGACCCACCGGCGGGTTGCCGAAGTAGGCGGACTGGCCAAAGTTACCGGCGCGCAGGCGGGTGCGCAGCAGGTCCTTGCCCGTGAAGCTCGTGTCGAAGTTGAGCTGCAGGTCGTAGTTGAAGGTGGTGGCACCGGAGGTCTCGGAAGCCTGTCTGGCGTACTTCGAACCCACGGGGAAGCCGGAGTAAGCCGCAGCGGCGAGGCCGGTGCGGTAGTTGCCGCCATAGCTGTTGGCACCCAGCACGAAGGTGGCCTTACCGTTCAGCTTGGTGGTGGTGGAGAACTGGTTGGCCTCCAGTTCGCCGACCTTGGCCTCAAGCCCGTCGACGCGGCCCTTGAGCACGGCCAGTTCCTTCTCAAACTCCTTCATCAGGCGCTTGAGTTCGTCGGTCACCTCGCTGATGCGATCGAGGCAGGCGTTCAACAGGGCGGCCGCTTCATAGCGGGTCATCGCCTGGCCGCCTTTGAAGGTGCCGTTGGGGTAGCCGGCCACGCAGCCGTAGCGCTCGATCAGGTTGCTCAGCGCCTGGTAAGCCCAGTCGGTGGGCTTGACGTCGCTGAACTGGCTGATGCTGGTGACCTGCTCATCAGCGGCGTACTGCTGGACGCCATTGATGTTGAGTTCGGCGGCACTGACGGCCACCGGGGAGATCAGACCGAGGGCTGCGGGAGCAACCAGCAGCTTCTGGAAAAGTTTCATGGGAACCTCACACGAGAGGGCGCGATGCGCCACGTCCAAACTTTGGCGGATGTAGTGGCGGACACCAGCGCAGGTGTGCCAGATCGCTGGGCGGCGTGATGGCGACGGGCTGGCAACGGGGCTGGCGACGGTTGGGTGGCCATGAAAAATCCCGGCTGGTGACAGCCGGGATCAGAGCAGGCGGGCCCTGGCTGGGCCAGGGTCCGCCCAGGCGGGGAGATCAGAACTTGAAGGTGGTCTTGACCAGGCCGCCGAAGTTGGTGAAGGAGCCGCCATCCACCTTCTGCACCTGGCCCAAGGGGGCGCTCAGGTAGAAGATCGCCGGGGTGACGCTGATGTTGTCGGTCACCTGGAACTTGTACCACCACTCCCAGGCGTAGTTGCCATCCCTGGGCGACGCAGAACTGAGGTCGTCGGCGTTGCGCAGGGGGGTGACGTTCTTGTTCTGGATCGAGGTCACGAAGGTGGGCTCGCCGACCGCCATGCCGAGGGTGTTGCCCTTGATGAAGGCATCGGCCCACTGCAGACCCACGTACCAGGACTGGCTCACCACCCGACCGGCGCCAACGTTGGTGTCGGTGTCGTAGGTGCTGTTGAGGCCCCAGCCGGCGCTGATCGAGGGGATCAGACCCGACTTGGTGGGCTGCCAGTAGCCGCTGATGGCCACGGAGTTGGTGCCGTCGGAGGTGCCGAAGTAATCGGCGGCCGGGGTGGCGTTGCCCGGATAGAGGTCGCCGTAGAGATCGGAGGTGTAGTTGTAGGCGACAGCCAGGCCGTAGTTGCTGCCGGCATAGCCGATCTGCACGGTGCCGGTCTGACCGGAGACGGAGTTGCCGATGCCACCGCCGATGCACATCGGATCGGAGCCGCGCTCAATGTCACAGCCCTTGGGCACGGTGCGGGTGTAGCCGTTGTCGGCGTTCTTGGAGACGTAGTTGGCGCTGATGCTCCAGCCGCCGTTCTTCCACCACAGACCAGCACCAGCGCCGAGGTTGAGGTTGTAGGCCCCGGGAGCGCCGGCGTAGGTGAAGATGTCCAGCACGGTGTCGGCCGGATAGGCACTCGGCCACATGGCCAGCATGTCGTCCTGACGGACGCGACCACCGATGGTGGCGGTGAAGTTCTTGCCGATCGGGAATTGATAGAACAGTCGGTTGACGGCAACCACATCACCGCAATCGACAGCACCGGTACCGCAATCCTCCTGGAAGGCCACCTCAAGCTGGTTGAGGCCCACCAGGGAGCTGTTGCCGAAAGCGGACTGGGCGAAGTTGCCGGCCCGCAGGGTGGTGCGCAGCAGATCCTTACCGGTGAAGCTGGTGTCGAAGTTCAGCCGGACGTCATAGTTGAAGGTGGTGGCCCCTTCGACCTGACGGGCGTAATCGGCGATCTTGGTTCCCTGGGGATAGACACGGCTGCGGTTGATGCCGCCCTTGGGCCTGGTCGTGAGGGTGGTAGTCGGGAAGCGGGCGTTGCCGCCGAAGCTGTTGGCACCCAGCACGAAGGTGGCCACACCTTTCAGTTTTGTGGTGGTGGAGAACTGGTTGGCCTCCAGTTCGCCGACCTTGGCCTCAAGCCCGTCGACGCGGCCCTTGAGCACGGCCAGTTCTTTCTCAAACTCCTTCATCAGGCGCTTGAGTTCGTCGGTCACCTCACTGATGCGATCGAGGCAGGCGTTCAGCAGGGCGGCCGCTTCATAGCGGGTCATCGCCTGGCCGCCTTTGAAGGTGCCGTTGGGGTAGCCGGCCACGCAGCCGTAGCGCTCGATCAGGTTGCTCAGCGCCTGGTAAGCCCAGTCGGTGGGCTTGACGTCGCTGAACTGACTGATGCTGGTGACCTGATCAGCATTGGCGGAATACTGGTTGACCCCGCCGAGGTTGAGATCGGCAGCACTGGCGGCCACCGGTGCCAGCAGCCCAAGCGCGGCAGGGGCCACCAGCAGTTGCTGGAAGAGTTTCATGGATCCTCACACGATGAGGCGCAATGCGCCATCAGTACCCTGGGGGCCCTAAACAGAAACAACTACGGACGGTGTGACACCTGAGCGAACGTCCTTATACCGCAGCTGGGCGACACTGGCCGCCAGAGAAGGCTGGAGCGGGCTTTGCCGCAGGAAACGCAGGATCACCGCGACCCCCAAGCCAGGACAAGCCAGGGCAAGGCCGGCCGCAGCAAGGTGCTTGACGGCATGCCAGGGAGGGGGGCGCCAGAACTGGAAACCCCAGGGAGGGGAAGGGCTGACCTGGGTTGGTGGCTGGCGCTGGCCCTGCTCTGGATCCTTGCCACTGGCGCCGATCGGCTCTGGCTCAACGGCGATGGTCGCCTGCCCGCCTGGGACCAGGCCGATTACCTGAACAGTGCGGTGGACCATGGGCGCGCTCTAGGCCTGCTACCGGGGGGCGGCTGGCAGGGCTGGCCGGCGCTGCTGGATCTTTCGCCCAAGATCCCCCCCCTGGCCTCCCTGGTGAACGGCAGCGTCATGGCCGTGGCGGGCGACAGCGCCGATCAGGCCAGCTGGGCGCTGGCCATCTGGCACGCCCTGCTTCTGGTGGTGGTGGCCTGCTGGGGACGCCAGCTGCTGAACCGCCGCTTCGGCCTGCTCTGCGCCGCCCTGGTGGCCCTGGCGCCTGCGTTGGCGGCACTGCGACTCGACTACACCCTGGATCTGCCCCTTGCCGCCAGCACCTCCCTGGCCCTATGGCTGCTGGGGCGCTGGCAGGCACCGGGTCCGGGCGGTGGGCGCTGGCCCCAGGCGATCGCCGCCGCCGTTGCGGTGGCCGCCGCGGTGCTGGTGAAGCAGAGCGCCCTGCTGGTGGTGGCCCTTCCCTCCCTATGGAGTGCCGCCCAGGGGCTGACCCAGCCGCGCCGGCGGCCCCAGGCCCTCGCGGCCCTGGCGCTGGTGTTGGCGATCTGCCTGCCCTGGCTGAAGCACAACTGGATCACCACCCTCGGGGGCACCAACCGGGCGGTGGTGGAATCGGCGGCAGCGGAGGGGGATCCGGCCCCACTCAGCCTGGCCTCGCTGCTCTGGTATCCCCGGCTCCTGCCGGCCCTGCTCGGGCCCGTGCTGCTGCTGCCGGCCCTGCTGGCCGTCGTGGTGGGCCTGCGGCGGACCTGGCAGCAGCGCTGGCGGCCGATCCGGCGGCGGCTGCCAGCCGGCTGGGGCTGGCTGATCGGCTGCACTGCGGCGGGCTGGATCTGCACCACCTTGAGCCCCAACAAGGATGAGCGGTACATCGCTCCGGTGCTGCCACTGCTCCTGATCCTGATCGCGCAGCTCTGGTGGCAGCTTGGCCTCTTGATCGCGCGGCGAAGATCCGGCCGGCTGGCGGCAGGGGCCCTGGCGGGGGGCCTCCTGGTGGCGGCCGTCGATGGTGGCCTGAAGCGATCCACCGTTGCGGAGGCGCCGCAGACCAGTTCACTGCCGGCGGCGATCGCCCGCCTGAGGCGGGAGGTGGGCCCGGCCAGGACCACCCTGGCCATGGTGGCGAACGGGCCCGAGTTGAACGAGCACACCCTCACGCACCTGGGGCGGTTGGGGGGAGGGCAGATCCTGGCGCGGCAGGTGGGGCGCCACGACAGCGACATCCCCCTGACCCTGCAGCGGGCCAACTGGCTGCTGCTGGCCAGCGGCGACCAAGCCAGCAAAAGACCCTCGGCGCGGGCCCTTAGCCTGCGGATCCGCGGTGATGGCCGTTTCGAGCGCCTCGACCAGTGGCCCTGGAGCGAGGGCCGCCGGGTGGAACTGTGGCACCGGCGCCAGGCGGCCACAGGATTCGAAACCGACTTCATCCGCCTCTCCCGCGGCCTGGAGCGGGGACCGGCAGGTCTGAAGCCGGTGCTGGAACGGATCGGTATCGAACACCAGCTCGATGGGCATTTCCTGTATCAGGAGCGCGTCCGGCACTGGGCGACGAACCGCCTGGTCCGCGACCCGAACGACCGTGATGCCCTCTGGAGCCTGTCGCTGCTGGCCAGTATCAGGAATCGCCCCGCCGAAGCCGACCAGCTGTTCGCCCGGCTGCAACGCCTGGAGCCTGGCAACCCATGGCCCGGCTGCTACCGCAGCGTGGTGCTGCTCGCTGGCTGGAACCCCTGGCAGGCGGCCCGGGTCGCCCGACAACTGGACCAGCGTCAGCCGGTGGCCCGTGGTCTGGCCGATCTCAGCACCGTCCTGGGCGGGGGCCTGTGGGTGCTGCCGGAGGCAAAACGCAGCATTCCCGCCGCCATCGAAGCGGTGAAAGCCGATCTCAGCTCGACGCAGTGACAACCGAAGCCCCCTGGCAGCCAGGCTGCAGGGCTGTAGGGGGTCAGAACGATGCCCCCGCCAGGAGCTGCCGGAGCAGGTCCTGACGGGGGCTCTCGCCGGGTCCGCTCTGGCGCGGAACCGTTGGATCAGGAGATCAGCGCCGGATCAGACGGCGTTCTCCGCGATCAGCAGACCCTGGATGAAACAACTCGATTGCATGGACACCTCCTCCTGGGGGAAAACGTCAGCCGGTGAAGCCTTCGGAATGGAAACTTATGGCGACAAGCACCAACAGCGACCAGCCCACCACACTGCTGACAAGACTGAGAAATGCTAGCGACATTGAAACTCCTCCGTTCGTCATGCTCGCCATGAGCTCCGCCCGTTCCTGCCGCTTCGGAGTCACCCTGCTGGGGCTCTGGCTGCTGGCGTTGCTGCTGGCCTTGATCCAGCTGGGTGCCGTGCCGCTGCGGGACTGGGATGAAGGCATCGTGGCCAGGGTCGCCCTTGAACTCAGCCAACGACCCTGGCCCGACTGGTTGCTTCCCACCTACCTGGGCAGCCCTTACCTGAACAAGCCCCCCGGGATGCATCTGCTGATCGCGTTCCTGATCCGGCTGTGGCATCAGGCCACGGGCCCGAATCTGACCTTGCCTCCGGAATGGCTGATCCGTCTGGCCCCTGCTGTTGCCTCCAGCCTGCTGCTGCCGCTGCTGGCCCTGGTGCAGCGGCGCCTGAGGCCCGCCGAACCACGGGCCGCCCTGGCCACAGCCGTGATCTGCCTCACCCTGTTGCCGCTTGTACGCCATGGGCGGCTGGCCATGCTGGATGGCAGCCAGCTGAGTGCCATGGCCCTGGTGTGGCTGGGGCTGCTGCTGGCGGACCGGAGCAGCCGTGCCAGCCTGAACGGCGGGGTGTGGGCCGGCCTCGGCGGCAGTGCCCTGCTGCTGCTGAAGGCGCCGGTGGCGCCGGTGACGCTGGCCGTGGCCCTGCTGCTGCGCTGGCTGGATCGGGATCTGGACCGCCGGGCCTGGACGCTGCTGCTGGGGGGTCTGGTGATCGGCCTGCTGCCGGGCCTGGCCTGGCACGGCTGGAGCTGGTGGGTCAGGGGCAACGACGCCCTGGTGATGTGGGGCCCCCAGGGGATAGCCCGGTTCACCAGCACCTTGGAAAATCACGCCGGCGGTCCGCTGGTGCCCCTGATGCAGATCCTTCAGGGGGGCTGGCCCTGGCTGCCCCTCTGGCCCGGCTCCCTGATGCTGGCCTGGCGGCAACGGCGGCAGCGGGCGGGTCGCTGGGCCCTGGGTCTGACCCTGGCCAGCCTGCTGATGGTGTTTCCCGTAGCCACCCAGTTGCCCTGGTACAGCCTGTTGATCTGGCCGCCCTTCGCGATCACCTGTGGACCGAAACTGGCGCAACTCTGGCCCAAGACAACCGATAGCAATGCCGCAGCGGCGCGGGGGGACCGGCGGATCGGCTGGATCTGGCTGGGCCTGGGAGTGGTGATGCTCGCCGGCACGGCCATCAGCTTCTCCGGCCTGGCCAGCAACCTCTCCCCCCTCCGCTGGCTGTTGCTGGCGGCAGGGCTGGCCCTGATCGCCGGCAGCGGGCTGGGCCTTGCCAGCCCGGGGTCATTTTGGCGGCGCTGGGCAGGAACGGCACTGGTCTGTGGCTGGTGCACCGCGCTGGCGCTGCTGATGGCCAGCCCTCTCTGGAACTGGGAGCTGAATGAGCAGCCCCCACTCGACAGACGTCTCCTGGCAGGTCGGCTGCTTCCAGGGGAGTGGGATGTGACCGATGCAAAAAATATGCAACGGCCCAGCTATGTGTGGTATTCGAATGCGGCGCAAGGCCAGCTGGAGGCCATGATGAAGCCCCCAGAAGCGGGCGCGAAAGCAGGCAAAACCCCGGGGGATATCACCAGGGATGAACCATGAGCAAGCCACGGATGCTGGCGCCAGCAGGGGAATCAGAACTCTTTCTCATCGCTGTTTCAGGCAAGTCCCGGGGTCTGATTCGGTCGCTGGCGTGCCGATTGAATCCGCGACCAGCTGGAGATCAGGGGAACGGGAGAGGCCAGAACTCAAGCAGCCTCTCTGCCTAAACCAGGAGAAACAACCAATCCCACCACGATCAGCCAAGCCAGAGCGGCCGAATGCAGAAAATACCAAAATCCCAAGCCGCTGCCTGGAGCCAGGCATGATTGGCGACAAGCCATCGCACCACAAAAGTCAATAAAATAGAAAATTCGCCTGATCGAGGGGCGTCCTTGCCAGCAAACCAACCAATCAGTCGATTCCCAACAAAATAAAAAAGCCCCTCGAATGGAGGGGCGTCGTCACCGTTAATGAACAGGTGAGTGGGAACAGCAGAACCTCTGTTGATCAGAGAGCGTTACCACGGGGCAGAACCTCTTCAGGGAAGACGAAGTTTTCGTGCGGCTGATCCGCCGGTGCCATCCAGGCCCGCAGACCTTCGTTCAGAAGGATGTTCTTGGTGTAGAACGTTTCGAA
>Ga0207954_1000019_pt1 | contig 45395 bp, 43 predicted proteins | sample CryBogmetaGMA0M_FD_184547 | JGI IMG/M metagenome (GOLD analysis project Ga0207954, IMG submission 184547) | Freshwater microbial communities from Crystal Bog, Wisconsin, USA - MA0M (SPAdes) | ecosystem: Environmental > Aquatic > Freshwater > Lake | place: Crystal Bog, Wisconsin, USA | collected... | reverse complement strand
TCCCCCGCCTGGCCCCCCCGCAACGCCGACCACCTGCTGGTGGGCGGCGCCCAGATGGCGGCCCTGGAGGAGGAGCTCTTTGCCAGCGGGCTGCCGGTGGAGGCCCTGATGGAGAAGGCGGCGCTGGCGGTGAGCCGCCGGCTGCTGGCCCTGCTGCACGGCGCTGAAGCGCAAACATCCCCAGCCGCGCCACGGGCCGAGGCGGGGGTGCTGGTGCTGGTGGGCCCCGGCCACAACGGCGGCGATGGGCTGGTGGTGGCGCGGGAACTGCAGCTGGCGGGGGTGCCGGTGCGGATCTGGAGTCCGTTCGAGCGCCACAAACCGCTCACCGCCGCCCACCTGCGCCATGGGCTCTGGCTGGGCATCCCGCGGCTGGAGCAGGAGCCGGAACCGGCCGATCCGGCGCTATGGCTGGATGCCCTCTTCGGCGTCGGCCAGCGGCGCGCGCCGGGAGAGCGGCTCGAAAGCCTGCTGGCGGAGCGGCAACAGCAGCGCCCCGGCGGGCTGGCGGCGATCGACGTCCCCACCGGCCTCTGCGCCGACAGCGGCCGCCTGCTGGGCAAGGTGGCGGCCTGCGCCAGCCACACCTGGTGCCTCGGCCTGCTCAAACAGGGACTGGTGCAGGACAGCGCCCTGGCCTGGGTGGGAGAGCTCGAGCGAATCGACCTGGGACTGCCGGCCGCGTTGCTGGATGGCCTGCCCGCGGATCAACCGCTGGCACTGTTGGCGGCCGATGCCCTGATGGCGCCCCGGCCGCAGGCAGCCCTGGCGGCAGGCAAGTACGGCCGGGGCCGGCTGCTGGTGGTGGCGGGCAGTCATCGCTACCCCGGTGCAGCCCTGCTGGCGCTGGCGGGGGCCAGCGCCTCGGGCTGCGGCAGCCTGCAGGCGGCGGTGGCGGAGACCCTGGCGCCGGCCCTCTGGCAACGGCAGCCCCACCTGGTGCTGGCCGCCGATCCGGGGCCAAACCTGGCGGGACTGGCGGCGATCGATCTGGGCCGCTTCGAGGCGCTGCTGGTGGGTCCGGGCCTGGGCTCGGGCGGAGACGCAGACGCAAGGGTCAGCACCGGCGGGGAGCTGGAGCTTGAACGGGACGCCTGGGGGCAGTTGCAGCGCTTCGGCGGTCTGCTCTGCCTCGATGCCGATGGCCTCAACCGCCTGGCGGCCGGCCGGGCCGGCGCAGCAGCGGCCTGCTGGCTGCGGGGGCGGGCGGGTCCCACCTGGATCACGCCGCACCAGGGAGAATTCCGGCGCCTGTTCCCCGACCTGGCCGAACTGCCGCCCCTGGTGGCAGCGGCGGCAGCGGCGGAGCGCAGTGGCGCCACGGTGCTGCTCAAGGGGGCCCGCACGGTGGTGGCGGCGGCCGATGGCCGGCGCTGGCAACTGCTGGCCAGCTGCCCGCAGGCGGCCCGGGCCGGCCTTGGGGATGTGCTGGCGGGCTATGCCGCCGGCCGGGGCGCCCGGGCCCTGGCGGCCCGACGGCGCGGCGAGTGCTCAGCGGTACTGGATGGGGCGGGCCTCGACGGGGTGCTGCTGGCGGCCGCCGCCCTGGACCACGGCCTGGCGGGCCTGCGGGCCAGGCGCCAGCGGGGGGCGGGCGGTGCCACCCCCCTGGCGGTGGCGGAGGCCCTGGAGCAGGCTGAGGGGACAGAACAGGCGCAGGCCCCAGGCTGACGGCGCCGGGCGAGATGAAAGACGACCCAAGGACAGCTCAATTCAGGGAACATTGGCGAATTTTTTGGCCGCCAGCAGACAATTCGATCATGATTGGGGGTAATAGCAATATCCCGCCTGCAGAATCGGCCTGAAACACAGGCGCGATGTGTGGTTTTGCAAGCAGAATCTAAAGGGTTACTGAAAATAGGGACAGAATCCGCAGACGGGTTCGATAGTCAGCCCCACACAGCCCTAATTCATGACTGCCACTTTCGTCAGGGCAAGTGAAGGCCCCGGCCGCCGGGGCGGCGATTCGATCACCTGGTATCTGAGCTCAATCGGTCGCGAGCCGCTGCTGACACCGGCTGAGGAGATTGAACTGGGTAACCAGGTGCAGACCATGATGCAGCTGGTGGAACAGAAAAAGCCCGAGTATTCCCCGCACGAACTGAAGATCATCAAGGTGGGCCGCCGTTCCAAGGAGCGGATGATGCGGGCCAACCTGCGGCTGGTGGTCAGCGTGGCCAAGAAATACCAGGGCAAGGGTCTGGAACTGCTTGATCTGATCCAGGAGGGTTCCCTCGGCCTAGAGCGGGCGGTGGAAAAGTTCGATCCCACCCGTGGCTACAAATTCTCCACCTATGCCTTCTGGTGGATCCGCCAGAGCATGACCCGGGCCATCGCCTGCCAGTCGCGCACGATCCGTCTGCCGGTACACCTGAGCGAACGGCTGACGACGATCCGCAAGGCGAGCCTGGAACTGGCCCACAAGCTCGGGGCGATGCCAAGCCGGATGGAGATCGCCGAGGCCATCAACATGCCGGTGGAAGAGCTGGATTCCCTGCTGCGCCAGGCACTCACCACCTCCAGCCTCGACGCACCGGTGAATGCCGATGAGGGCCGCAGCTTCCTCGGCGACCTGATCGCCGATGTGAGCTCCGAAGAGCCACTGGAGCAGGTCGAGCGCGGCATGCACCAGGAACAGCTGATGCGTTGGCTCAGCCACCTCAGCGAACAGGAACGGGACGTGCTGGGGATGCGCTTCGGGCTCGACGGCCAGGAGCGCCACACCCTGGCTGAGATCGGCCGGCGGCTGGAGGTGTCGCGGGAGCGGGTGCGGCAGGTGGAACTCAAGGCCCTGCGCAAGCTGCGCAACCTCACCCGCCGGCTGCCGACGGGTAGCTGAGTTTTCGTCTCAGTTGAGCGATCCTCTCAATCGTCGGCCCAGATGTAGCGGGTGAGTTCGGAGCTGTCGGGTTCGGGGGCGGCGAGGGCGAATTCGACGCAGTCGGCCACCTCGGCATCAACCTCCTTGTCGATCGCCTTGAGCTCCTCGGCGCTGGCCAGGCCCTGTTCCTGCAGCTGGCCAGCCAAGCGCTTGATCGGGTCGCGGCGGGCCCAGAACTCCTTCTCGGCGGCGGCGCGCAGCTCATCCGGATCGGCCAGGGAATGGCCGCGGAAGCGGTAGGTGAGACACTCCAGCAGGGTGGGGCCTTCACCGGCGCGGGCCCGCTCGATGGCGCGCTGGGCGGCGGCACGCACCGCCAGCACGTCCATGCCATCCACCTCCTCGCCGGCCATGCCGAAGGCGGCCGCCTTGCGCCAGATCTCCGGATCGCTGGTGGCGCGGTTGTGGTCCATGCCGATCGCCCAGCGGTTGTTCTCCACCACGAACAGGATCGGCAGCTTCCAGAGGGAAGCCATGTTGAGACATTCGAAGAACTGACCGACGTTGCAGGTGCCGTCTCCGAAGAAGGCGGCGGTCACGGCGTCGCTGTCGGCCTGGCCGAGGGCATCACGCTTGTAGCGGCTGGTGAAGGCGGAGCCGAGGGCCACCGGGATGCCCTCACCGATGAAGGCATAGCCGCCGAGCAGATGATGCTCACGGGAAAAAAGGTGCATCGAGCCGCCCCGTCCCTTGCTGCAGCCGGTGGCCTTGCCGAACAGCTCACTCATCACCTCGCGGGCAGGCACGCCACAGCTGAGGGCGTGCACATGGTCGCGATAGGTGCTGCAGAACCAGTCGTGCTGGAGCCGCATCGCCCGGATCACGCCGGTGCTGACCGCCTCCTGACCGTTGTAAAGATGAACGAAGCCGAACATCTTGCCGCGGTAGTACATCTCCGCGCATTTGTCTTCGAAACGACGGCCGAGAACCATGTCGCGATAGAGCATCAGGCCCTCTTCGCGACTCACCTGGGCCGGCTCGGCGGGATAGAGATTCTCAAGCCGAACCGCATGACTGCCAGCCTCAGCCGAATGGCTGCCAGCTTCAGCCGAATGGCTGCCGGCCCCAGCCGCATGGCCAGCGGCCCCAGAGGCGTGGCCGGAAGCAGCAGCGGCGGCGGCGGTCATTTCCTGGGTCATGACAGGAAAGCGATACGGAGCGTGGAGCCGACTGTACGGGGTCCGCCACCGCCGCTGGGCCACGACGGCTACTGCTGACTAAAGTCACGCCCCAGTGACGAATTGGTCTTGGACCTGCCGATCGACCATTTCAGGCTGCTGGGTGCAGGTCCGGCCACCGATGCCGAAGGGGTGCTGCGGATGCTGCAGCAGCGTCTCGACCGGGTGCCCGACCAGGGCTTCACGCTGGAGACGCTGCAGATCCGCGCCGAGCTGCTGCGGGCCAGTGCCGACCTGCTCAGCGACGGGGCCCGGCGGGCGGCCTATGAATCCGACCTGACGGCCCTGGTCGGCCAGGTCGACAACGTGATGGCGGCGCTGGAGATCCCCAGCTCCAAGGAGGTGGCGGGGCTGCTGCTGCTGCTGGAGGCGGGCCAGCCCATCGACAGCTTCGAGCGGGCCTGCCGCTGCCTGCAGCCCCCGCAGGCGCCGACCCTGGGCAGCAGCCGCGAGGCCGACCTGACCCTGCTGGCCGGCCTGGCGGCCCTGGCCGCCGCCGAAGAGTTCCAGCAGCAGCGGCTCTATGAGGCCGCCGCCGGGATCCTGCAGCAGGGTCTGCAGCTGCTGCAGCGCATGGGCCAGCTACCGGAGCAGCGGGAGCGGCTGCAGCGGCGCCTCGACCAGCTCGTCCCCTACCGGGTGCTCGACCTGCTGCACCGCGACCTGGGGGCCAGCAGCGAACGGCAGGAGGGGCTGGTGTTGCTGGAGCAGCTGGTGCAGCGCCGCGGCGGCCTGGAGGGGAACGAGGATCCCGATTTTCCGGCCGAGGAGTTCCAGGCGTTCTTCAAGCAAATCCGCGGCTACCTCACGGTGCAGGAGCAGGTGGATCTGTTCAGCCGCTGGGGCGACGGCGGCTCGGAGGTGGCGGATTATCTGGCCAGCCTCGCCCTCACCGCCTCCGGCTTCGCCCAGCGCAAACCGGAACGGATCGCCGAGGCGCGGCAGCGGCTGGAGAACGGCCGGCGCACCGGTATCGAGGCGCTGCTGGCCAACCTGCACCTGTTGCTGGGCGAGGTGGACCTGGCCCATGCCTGCTTTGAGCGGGGCGCCAGCAAGGAGCTGCGCAGCTGGGTGAGCCGCGAGAGCTCCGACAGCCTCGGGCAGCTGTGTGCCTACTGCCGCGACTGGCTGGGGCGGGACGTGCTGCCCGGCTACCGCGACCTGGATGCCGACCCCGACCTGGAGGCCTACTTCAGCGACCGCGATGTGGTGGCCTACGTGGAGCGGGAGGACCGGCGCAGCGGCCGCAACTACGCCCCGCCGCCGCCCACGCCCTCCAAAGCACCCCAGGCCAGCGGCGGCGGCTCCAACCCCTTCGAGACTGACTTCAATTCTGGAGCCTTCGGGAGCGGCAGCTTCGGGGCGGGCAGCTTCGGAGCCGGCGGCTTCGGCGAAAACGACGACAAGCTGCCCCCCTACCCCCCTGCAGCGACGGAGGACGACGGGGACGACGAGGACGACGGGGAAGCCGGCCTGGGCTGGCCGTGGCTGCGGCTGCCGCCCATGCCATCCCTGCCTTCGCTGCCATCCCTCCCCACGCTGCCGTCGCTGGGGCGCCCCCGCCTGCCCTCGCTGCCGAGCCTGCCGGGCCTGGACGGTCTGCGGAAGCCAGCCCCCTGGCTACTGGCGGCGGCGGCCGGCGCCGTGGCAATTGGCGCCGTGGCCCTGCTGCGGCCGCGTCCCCCCCAGACCGCCCGGCCGGCGGTGGTGCCGCTGCGGGTGGAACCGGCCCGGCCGGCACCGGCCACCCCGGCCACCCAGGCTCCCTCGGCAGCCCCGGCCGCCACCGGCCTGCCGCTGCGGGTGAAGGCGCCCGATAGCCCCCAGCTGCAGGCGTTGCTTGAGGCCTGGCTGGCGGCCAAGGCCACGGTGCTGGCGGGCGGCACCCACCCAGCCGGGCTGGACGAGCTGGCCCGGCCGGGACCGATCGAGCGGCTGGAGCGGGAACGCCGCGAGGACGCCGCCCGCGGCGAGAGCCAGACCCTGGATGTGAAGGTGCGGCAGCTGGCGATCAGCGAACGCACGCCGGCCCGGATCGCCGTGACGGCTGAACTGGCCTACAGCGATCGCCGCCTCGATCGGGCCGGCCACGAGCTGGCCCGCACGGCCCCCACCAGCCTGCGCAATGTTTATGTATTCGGACGCGATGGCGACACCTGGCGCCTGGCGGCCACCACCCCTGCCAACTGATGTTCGACGAGCTGTCCCAGCGTTTTGAAGACGCGGTCAAGAGCCTGCGGGGCCAGGCCACCATTTCCGAGACCAACGTGGAGGGGGCGCTGACCCAGGTGCGCCGGGCGCTGCTGGAGGCCGATGTGAGCCTGGCGGTGGTGAAGGAGTTCGTGGAGGAGGTGCGCCGCCGGGCCGTGGGGGCCGAAGTGGTGCGCGGCATCAGCCCGGATCAGAAGTTCATCCAGGTGGTGCACGAGCAGCTGGTGGAAACGATGGGCGGCGAGAACGCGCCGCTCGCCGCCGGCGGCCAACCGGGCGCCCCGGCGGTGGTGCTGATGGCGGGCCTGCAGGGGGCGGGCAAGACCACCGCCACCGCCAAGCTGGGGCTTCACCTCAAGGAGCAGGGGCGCAGGGCCCTGTTGGTGGGCGCCGACGTCTACAGGCCAGCAGCGATCGAGCAGCTCAAAACCCTGGGCGACCAGATTGGCGTGGAGGTGTTCAGCCTCGGCACCGAAGCCAAGCCGGAAGATATCGCCGCCGCCGGCATCGCCAGGGCGAAGGCCGAGGGCTTCGACACCGTGCTGGTGGACACGGCCGGCCGCCTCCAGATCGACACGGCGATGATGGAGGAGATGGTGCGGATCCGCGAAGCCGTGCAGCCCGATGAGGTGCTGCTGGTGGTGGATTCGATGATCGGCCAGGAAGCCGCCGAACTCACCCGCGCCTTCCACGACCAGGTGGGCATCACCGGCGCGGTGCTCACCAAGCTCGACGGCGACTCCCGTGGCGGCGCCGCCCTGTCGATCCGCAAGGTGAGCGGCGCCCCGATCAAGTTCATCGGCACCGGCGAAAAAGTGGAGGCGCTGCAGCCGTTCCATCCGGAACGGATGGCCAGCCGCATCCTCGGCATGGGCGATGTGCTCACGCTGGTGGAAAAGGCGCAGAAGGAGGTGGAACTGGCAGATGTGGCGCGGATGCAGCAGAAGCTGCAGGAAGCCACCTTCGACTTCACTGATTTCGTGCAGCAGATGCGGCTGATCAAGCGCATGGGCTCCCTCGGGGGGCTGATGAAGCTGATCCCCGGCATGAACAAGCTCGACGACGGCATGCTCAAACAAGGGGAAGAGCAGCTGAAGAAGATCGAGGCGATGATCGGCTCGATGACCGAGGCGGAACGGCGCGATCCGGAACTGCTGGCGGCTAGCCCTTCCCGGCGGCGGCGGATCGCCGGCGGCAGCGGCCACACCAGCGCCGATGTCGACAAAGTGCTGCAGAACTTCCAGCAGATGCGCGGCTTCATGCAGCAGATGAGCCGTGGCGGCATGCCGGGCATGGGGGGAATGGGCGGCTTCCCGGGCATGGGTGGCTTCCCGGGCATGGGTGGCTTCCCCGGCGGCGGCGCCCCGGGGGGCGGCCGCCCCCCCCGCCCGCCGAAACCGGCGAAGAAGCGCAAGGGCTTCGGCCAGCTCTGAGGTGATCCGCGAAGCCCTGGCGGCCCGGCTGGCCGGCCCTGCAGCAGGCCTTGCCCAGCGGCGGCTGGTGCGGCAGCTGATCCTGGAGATGGGTGGGGGGGAGGAGGCACCGGTGGAGGCCCTGCTGGCGGGCTGGGGTTACCACCCCCGCCGGCCGAAGCGGGCCGGCGTCCACGACCAGTGCTTCGAGCCACGGCAGGACGGGCCGGTTCCCGCCACGGGGTAAACTCTTCGTTTGGAATTTCTCTGGTAAGGCCACGATGATCAAGCTCCGCCTGAAGCGGTTCGGCAAGAAGCGGGAAGCGAGCTTCCGCCTGGTGGCCACCAACAGCACCTCGCGCCGCGACGGCCGCCCCCTTGAGGAGCTGGGCTTCTACAACCCCCGCACCAAGGAAACCCGGCTCGACACCGAAGCGATCCGCACGCGGCTGGAGCAGGGCGCCCAGCCCACCGATACGGTGCGCTCGCTGCTGGAAAAGGGCGGGCTGATCACCAAGACCGTGCGTCCGGCGGAGATCGTCGGCAAGCAGAAGCAGGCTGCCGCCCGCGAGGAGGCTGCTGCCGCCGCCAAGAAAGCCGAAGCGGAAGCCAAGGCCGCTGCAGAAGCCGAAGCCAAAGCTGCTGCCGAAGCCGCCGCCGCAGAGGCCGCTGCCGCCGCTGAGGCTGCCGCCGCCGCCGAAGCCCCCGCTGCTGAAGCCGAAGCCGAAGCCACCGAAGCCTGACCCCCTTGGCTCTCCAGCCCGGCCGCGAGGCCAGCGATGCCAGCTCCGCTCCAGCCCCTGTGGCCGGGGCGGAGCTTTTCACTGACGCCCCCATCCCAGTGGCCCTGGGTCGCAACGGGGCGGCCCTGGCCCTGGCGGGTGAAGCCGAAGCAGGCCTGCGGCGGATCGAGGCGCTCACGGGCGCCAGGCTGGTGCTGCGGGGCCTGGAGCTGCTGATCGGCGGCCGGCCGGCCCAGCGGCAGCGGGCGGCGGCGCTGGTGGAGGCGCTGCGGCCGTTGTGGCAGGCGGGTGAGGCGGTGGCGCCGGTGGATCTGCAGGCGGCGCTCACCGCCCTGGATACGGGCCGCGGCGCCGAACACGGCGCCCTGGGCCGCCAGGTGCTGGCCACCAGCCGCAACGGCCGGCTGCTGAGGCCGCGCACCCTGCGCCAGAAGACGTTCGTGGAGGCGATCGAGCGCCACGACCTCACCCTGGGGATCGGGCCGGCTGGCACCGGCAAGACCTTCCTGGCCACGGTGCAGGCCGTGCGGATGCTGCAGGAGCGCAAGGTGGAACGGCTGGTGCTCACCCGGCCGGCAGTGGAGGCCGGCGAACGGCTGGGCTTCCTGCCGGGGGACCTGCAGCAGAAGGTGGATCCCTACCTGCGCCCCCTTTACGACGCCCTCCACACCCTGCTGGGCCAGGAGCGCACCACGGCGCTGCTGGAGAAAGGGGTGATCGAGGTGGCACCGCTGGCCTACATGCGCGGCCGCACCCTGGCCGATGCCTTCGTCATCCTCGATGAGGCCCAGAACACCAGCTGCGCCCAGATGCGCATGGTGCTCACCCGCCTGGGTGAGGGCTCGCGGATGGTGGTGACGGGCGACACCACCCAGATCGACCTGCCGGCGGGCCAGCTGAGCGGGCTGGTGGAGGCGGCCGAGGTGCTGGAGGGGGTCGAGGGGGTGGCGATCTGCCGTTTCAGCGACGCCGACGTGGTGCGCCATCCGCTGGTGCAACGGCTGGTGCAGGCCTACGGCGCCAGGCGGTGATCCGTACGCGGCCATGGCCGACGGGCCCTGTCAGCGGCGGCCTGCCCCTGCCAGGATGGTCGCAGTTCTGACGTTTCTGAGCCATGCCGGCCAGCAGCAATTTCCAGCAAGCGATCCAGGAGGCCCAGCGCGGTGCCCTGGTTGGTCCCAATGTGGTGAACAAGGCGCTGCCCTACGTGGGCGGCGGCATGGTGCTCACCGCCGCCGGGGTGATGGGCGGCATCGCCCTGATGGCGAGCAACGCGGCCCTGTTCATGCCCCTGTTCTGGGTGGCCCTGATCGGCAACTTCATCCTGTTCTTCGTGGCCCAGAACGTGGCCCTGAAGGGCAACAACGCTTCGGCACTGCCGCTGCTGGCCACCTACAGCCTGGTCACCGGCTTCACCCTGAGCGGCATCGTCAGCTACGCGGTGAGTGCCGCCGGCATCGGCGCGGTGGGCACGGCGGCCCTGGCCACTGGCATCACCTTCATGGTGGCCTCGGTGATGGGCCGGCGAATGAGCGACAACGTCGGCCAGGCCCTGAGCGGTGTGGTGGGGCTGGGCATCCTCGGCCTGGTGATCGCGATGCTGGTGCAGGTGGTGGGCAGCCTGTTCGCCCCTGGTGTGTTCGGCGGCAACGGCCTGGAGCTGATGATCGCCGGCTTCGGCACCGTGCTGTTCGTCGGTGCGGCGTTCGTTGATTTCTATACCATGCCGCGCACCTATCGCGACGACCAGTACCTGGCCGGCGCCCTGGGCATGTATCTCACCTACATCAACCTGTTCATCTTCATCCTGCGGCTGATCATCGCCCTGCAGGGCGGCGGCCGCCGCGACTGATCGCCCCCCACGGCTCGCCTGGCAACAGCCAACGCCCGCCGGGCGAGCGAACAAGGGTTCCTCCAGCCAGCCCCCGTCAGGCCCAGTCCTGACGGGGGCTTTGCGCTTTTCAACGGCCATCCATGCTTGAATACAGGCCCGGCTGGTCCGACGCTGGCAGGCCCCCCATTAGGAGGCGCCTCTCTCCGGACAGCCCCCTGCTGGCAGACTTCGTGTGCCTGCAGGGGCAGGCCTTCATTTGACCCTGATTCAACAGTCAACTGAGCAAACGCCGGGCATGGGTGGAGATTCGATAGAAAATCGTGCAGTGCTGCCGGCAGAGGTCATTCTCGCCCCGGAGTCATCAACCAGCAGACCACGATCACGGCGGCGATCCAAACGGCGGGAACTCCATTGTCCTGTTCATCCCGAACAGAAAATCCTGAGTGTTTCGCCAAAACATTTTCTCTATCTCACCGAAGTGGGCCAGCTGATCGTGCGGGGGCTGTCGCGCCGCCGAGCGGATGAGGTGCTGGCCGCCTACAACCAGGTGCTACCGCTTACGGATGAATGGTTGGAATGTTTCTGGTGCGACACCTGCGCTAGCTCCACGTGGTGGCACGTGAAACGCCACGACCGGCTCCAGCACAGCCTCACACCCGTGCACCGCGACCTGTGGCTCCAGGCCAGCCGGGTGGTGCTGGCGGAGGGCAACCCCACCATCAGCGAGTTCAGCCGCCGCGAGGCCCGGGCGGTGGGCGTGCGCGGTCTGCGCCAGTACAGCTTCCTTTAATCTCTTCCAACAGCCATTCCCGACGATGCCCGAGACCGCAGCCAACACCCCAACCAAAACAGCCCTGATCACAGGCATCACCGGCCAGGATGGCTCCTACCTGGCGGAACTGCTGCTGGAGAAGGGCTACGTGGTCCATGGCATCAAGCGGCGGGCCAGCAGCTTCAACACCGATCGGATCGATCACCTGTATCAGGATCCCCACGAGAGCGATCCACGCCTGGTGTTGCATTACGGCGACCTCACCGACAGCACCAACCTGATCCGGATCATCCAGCAGGTGCAACCGGATGAGATCTACAACCTCGGCGCCCAGAGCCATGTGGCGGTGAGTTTCGAAAGCCCGGAATACACAGCCAATTCCGATGCGCTCGGCACGCTGCGCATCCTGGAGGCCGTGCGGATCCTGGGGCTGATCAACAAAACGCGCATCTACCAGGCCTCCACCTCGGAGCTCTACGGCCTGGTGCAGGAGATTCCCCAGAAGGAAACCACGCCGTTCTATCCGCGCAGCCCCTACGGCGTGGCCAAGATGTATGCCTACTGGATCACGGTGAACTACCGCGAGAGCTATGGCATGTATGCCTGCAACGGGATCCTGTTCAATCACGAAAGCCCAAGGCGCGGCGAAACCTTCGTGACCCGCAAGATCACCCGCGGCCTGGCCCGCATCGATGCCGGGCTGGATCAGGGACTGTTCATGGGCAACCTCGATTCCCTGCGCGACTGGGGCCACGCCCGCGATTACGTTGAGATGCAGTGGCGCATGCTGCAACAGCAGCAACCAGAGGATTTCGTGATCGCCACCGGCCGCCAGGAATCAGTCCGGCGCTTCATCGAGCTCACGGCCCACGAGCTGGGCTGGGGCGGAATCCAGTGGAGCGGCGAGGGCGTGCAGGAAACCGGCGCCCGGGCCGACACGGGCCAGGTGGTGGTGCGAATCGATCCGCGCTATTTCCGCCCGGCCGAAGTGGAAACCCTGCTGGGTGATCCCACCAAGGCCCGCGAAAAGCTGGGCTGGACCCCCACCACCACCCTGGAAGAGCTAGTGGCCGAGATGGTGGCCTCCGACAAACAGGAAGCAGCCAAGGAAGCCACCCTGCGGCGCGAAGGTTTCGCGGTGGTGGGTTCGATGGAGAACCCACCCCAGGCGATGGTGCGGGCGTGAGTTGATGAAAGCAGTGATCCTGGCCGGTGGCCTTGGCACGCGCATCAGCGAGGAAACCCACCTCAAGCCCAAGCCGATGGTGGAGATCGGCGGCAAGCCGATCCTCTGGCACATTCTCAAGATTTACAGCGCCCACGGCATCAATGAATTTGTGATCTGTTGTGGCTATAAGGGCTACATCATCAAGGAGTATTTCGCCAACTACTTCCTCCACACCAGCGACGTTACTCTCGACATGACAAATAACTCTATGGAGGTCCATAGCCAGAAAGCAGAGCCATGGAGAGTCACCCTGGTAAATACCGGTGACAACACCCTCACCGGCGGTCGTTTGCGGCGCGTTCGCGATCACATCGGTTCGGAACCCTTCTGTTTCACCTACGGCGATGGCGTTGCCGACGTTGACATCACCGCCCTGATTGAGTTTCACAAGAGCGAGGGCCGACGCGCCACGCTCACGGCCGTGCAACCCCCTGGCCGCTTCGGGTCGCTGGCTTTTGAACGCGGCAGAGTGCTGTCATTCGAGGAGAAACCCCAGGGCGATGGCAACTGGATCAACGGCGGCTTTTTCGTTCTCGACCCCTCAGTGATCGATCTGATCGACGGTGACCAATGCACCTGGGAACAGCAACCCCTGCAGCAGCTTGCCGAAAGTGCTGATCTTTCGGCCTATCACCACCAGGGCTTCTGGCAACCGATGGACACCCTTCGGGACAAGTCCCTGCTGGAAGACCTCTGGCAGAAGGGTCAAGCCCCCTGGAAAGTCTGGTCCTGATTGATGCCCCCCCCCACTCAGCTCAGCGCCGTCGATTCCACGTTCTGGAAGGGCCGCCGTGTCCTGCTCACCGGCCACACGGGGTTTAAGGGCAGCTGGCTGGCCCTTTGGTTGCTGGAGCTGGGAGCCGAAGTCACCGGTCTGGCCCAGCCTCCAGAGAACGAACCCAACCTGTTTGACCAGCTGTCGCTGGATCGACGCCTCCACCACCGCCTCGGCGATATCCGGGAGCCTCAGGTGCTGGCCGATCTGCTTCGAGAAATCCAGCCGGAGGTGGTGTTTCACCTGGCCGCCCAGCCGCTGGTGCGCCGCAGCTACACCGAGCCGGCAGACACCTGGGCCATCAATGTGATGGGCACCATCCATCTCCTGGAAGCGCTGCGTTGCCTGCAGAAGCCCTGCACCGCAGTGCTGATCACCACCGACAAGGTGTATCGGAATATCGAGTGGCTCTACGGCTACCGGGAAAATGACCCCCTCGGTGGCCACGATCCTTACAGCAGCAGCAAGGCAGCCGCCGAACTCGCCATCGCGAGCTGGCGCGCCAGCTTCTGCGGCAGACAGCCCCATCAGACCCCCCACCTGCGAATCGCCAGCGCCCGTGCCGGCAACGTGATCGGCGGAGGCGATTGGGCAGCCGACCGGATCCTTCCCGATGCCATGCGAGCCCTGGGCCGCCATGAGCCCATTGGCGTGCGCAACCCAGCCGCAACCCGGCCCTGGCAGCATGTTCTTGAACCGTTGAGCGGGTACCTGAGGCTGGCCGAGCGGCTTAGCGGTGACGCCCAGCTTGCCGACGCCTTCAACTTCGGCCCGCAGCTGGAGGCCAACCGCAGCGTGCGAGAACTGGTAGAGGAAGCCCTCCAGCACTGGCCCGGCCAATGGTTGGACCAAAGCGATCCCAGTGCCCCCCATGAGGCCCATCTCCTGAATCTGGTGATCGACAGGGCACACCACGAGCTGGGCTGGGCACCCCGTTGGGATTTCGCCACCACCGTTAAGCGCACTGTTCAGTGGTATCGAAGGGTGCACGAGAACCATGCCTCTGCACTTGCCTGCTGCCTCGAAGACCTCCAGGCTTATCAAGAGCCAAGTGATTGATCGGCAAAGGATGAAGACCAGCAGCCCGACTCTTGAGCGCCGGCGCCTCCATGGGGCCCCATCCACTACCCCCACACCAGCACTTTTTCTCGATCGTGACGGGGTGATCATTGAGGATCGCCATCACATCCGCAATCCAGATCATGTGCAGCTCTGTCACGGAGCACGACCGTTGATCAGCCTTGCTCACCAAAGCGGCTGGCCTGTTGTTGTCATTACCAATCAATCAGGAATAAGCCGTGGCTTGTTGGACTGGGAGGACTACGAAAAGGTGACCGATCGGATGCTTGCCCTGCTCGGCCCCGAAGGGCCCATCACCGCCATTTATGCCAACGGCCATGGCCCGGATGCACCGCCGATGAGCTGGCGCAAGCCCAGCCCCGCCATGCTGCACCAGGCAGCCGTGGATCTGCAGCTTGATCTCGCCCGGTCGGTGCTGATCGGCGACCGCCTCAGCGATCTGCAGGCAGGCGAGGCCGCCGGTCTGGCGGCGGTCTGCCATGTGCTCAGCGGCCACGGAGAGCGGGAGCGCCAATCGGTGGAGCACTGGGGTGAGCAACGTCAAACCCGCCGAGCAAGCGAAATCAGCACCACAAGCCTGTTGCTGCTGAACAACCTGGAATCCTTCCCCACCAGCCTGCTGGAATCCCAGACCGCCTGCCTCGGCATGGCCCCATGACCAGCCACACCTGCGAGGTGCTGATCGTTGGCGGCGGCATGGTGGGGCTGAGCCTGGCCCATCAGCTGCTGGAGCGTGGCCTCGCCAGCGCCATCACCGTGCTGGAGAAGGAACCTGAGCTGGGCCGCCACAGCTCGGGCCGCAACAGCGGTGTGCTGCATGCAGGCCTCTATTACAAACCGGGCAGCATCAAGGCCCAGGTCTGCGTGTCCGGAGCGCGGCGATTGCGCCAATGGGTGGAGGAGCGGGGCCTGCCACTGAATCCCTGCGGCAAGGTGATCGTGCCGCCCCGGGCGGAGCTGGATGCCCAGCTCGATGTGCTTGCCGAACGCGGCACAGCCAACGGCGCCCGGGTGGAATTCTGGGACGAAGCACAGCTGCGGGAACTGATCCCCGAGGCCCGCAGCGCCAGCGGTCGTGCTCTCTGGAGCCCGAACACGGCAGTGGTGAAACCGATCACGGTGGTGCGTCGCCTGCAGGAGGAACTGCGGCAGCGGGGCGTGGCCTTTCTGGAGGGCCGAACCGGCTGGAGAGCGGAGCCGGAGCAGCGCCAGCTGCGGCTGAGCGATGGCGACACCATCAGCTATGGCCATCTGATCAATTGCGCCGGCCAGCAGGCCGATCGGGTCGCCCATCCCTTCGGGGTGGGTCTCCAGTACAGCCTGCTGCCGTTCAAGGGGCTCTACTGGCAGCTGAAACCGGGCTGCCCGATCCAGCCCCGCTCCAACCTCTACCCGGTACCGGATCTGAATGTGCCGTTCCTAGGGGTGCATTTCACCCCAAGTTCTGATGCCACCCCCGTGGTGAGCATCGGCCCCACCGCCACCCCTGCGTGGGGGCGGGAAAATTACCGCGGCCTGGAGGGGGTGGAGCCTGGGATGGCGGCGGCCAACCTTGCTCTGCTGGCCCGTCAATACCTGGCCAACCGTGGTGGCTTCCGCCGTTATGTGCACGAGCAGGCCTTCCTGGCGTTGCCACCGCTGCTGCTGCGGGCAGCCCAGGAGCTGATCCCGGCGGTGCGATCCGAGCATCTGGAACTGAGCCACAAGGTGGGCATCCGCTCGCAGCTGTTCAACCACACCAGCCAGCGCCTTGAAGATGATTTCCTCTGCCTGCCGGGACCGGCCAGCACCCATGTGCTGAATGCGATCTCACCCGCCTTCACCGCCAGCTTTGCCCTGGCGGACCTGATTCTGGATCAGGCGCTTCCCACGATCAAAGGAGTCTGAGGCTAGCATGATTCCAGCCGGCCACAATGCTCCAGAGAGAAAACCAGGACCACCGCTGCGGGCCCTGCTTCTCGCCGCCGGCCTCGGCACGCGCCTGCGGCCGATCACACTCCACACCCCCAAGTGCCTGGTGACCGTGGCGGGCGAACCACTGCTGGGCCGTTGGTTGCAGATGTTGGACATCGCCGGCTGCGAGGCGGTGCTGATCAACACCCACTATCTGGCCGATCAGGTGGAGGCCTATCTCCGCAAGCGGCCAACGAGCAGCATGGTGGTGCAGACGGTGCACGAGCCCGAACTGCTGGGCACCGCCGGCACACTTCTGGCCAACCGGGAGTTCTTCAGTGGCGCCACTGGGCTGCTGATCCACGCCGACAACGCCATGGCCGGCGATCTCAACCAATTCCTAGCGGCCCATCAGGGGCGAAGCGCAGGCTGTGATCTGACGATGCTCACCTTCCGCACCGATCAGCCCCGCAGCTGCGGCATCGTGGTCACCGATGATCAGGGCGTGGTCACCGCCTTTCATGAAAAGGTGGCTGATCCCCCAGGCACCTGTGCCAACGGAGCCCTTTATGCCTTCGATCCAGCCTTCGTCGATCGTCTCACCGCCATGAGCTCCCAGCCGAGCGACTTCAGCACCGAGGTGATCCCCGCCCTGATGGGCAGGATCCAGACCTGGCACACCGAGCTGCCCTATCTCGATATCGGCACCCCGGCAGCGCTGGCCGCAGCTCAGCACCTGTTGCCTGCCGTGCCATGACCGCCACTTCAACCCCCTTCGCCCGAGCCGCCGGGGATTACCTGGTCCGCCTGCAGGGTTGCTTCAGTGCCGAGATCATGGGTGCGGTGGAACAGCTCGCGCAGGAGCTGCGCCAGGCCTGGATCGATGGACGCCATGTGTTCATCTGCGGCAACGGCGGCAGCGCAGCCAACGCCATTCATATGGCGAATGATTTCCACTACGGCATCGGGGCCTGTGGTCCGGGCCCCTCGCTGCCGGGGCTGCGGGTGGATGCACTGCCCGCCAATGCCGGTGTGATCACCTGTCTGGCCAATGACACCGGCTACGACAACATCTACGCCCATCAGCTCCAGGTGAAGGGTCGGCAGGGTGATCTGCTGATCGTGCTCTCCGGCAGCGGCAATTCCGCCAACGTGGTGCGGGCCCTGGAGACAGCCACCTCCCTCGGGATGCGCTCCTTTGCGATCCTGGCCTTCTCCGGCGGCCGCTGCCTGGAGCTGGCCGAGGTGCCGATCCACTTCCGGATCGACGACATGCAGATCGCCGAAGACACCCAGTTGGTGGTGGGCCACCTGTGCATGCAGTGGCTGAATAGCAACAAACCCTCCGAGCTCGCCTCGCTGAGCTGATCAATGAACCCGACGGCTAAATCCAATGGCTGACTCCAATGGCAGAAATTGATTTCATGAGCGTGCTGCACAAAAGCACGCAACGCGATTATCTGGCCCGGGTGAATGATCCGGAGTTTCCCAAAGCCAAGGCTGCCGAGCTGGCAAAGAAATTCGATTTCGATTACTGGGATGGCGACCGTCGCATCTGCTATGGCGGCTATCGCTACCTGGAAGGCCGCTGGGAAAAGGTGGCGCGGGCCATGGTTGAGCACTACGACCTGCCAGAAAAGCCGAAGATTCTCGACATCGGCTGCGGCAAAGCGTTTCTGCTCTACGACTTCCTGAAGGTGATCCCCGATGCCGAGATCTACGGCATCGACATCTCCCCCTATGCCATCGCCAACAGCAAGGAGGAGATCCGCGATCGCCTGCAGGTGGGCACCGCAACCCAACTGCCCTGGCCGGACAACTACTTCGACCTCGTGATTTCAATCACGACCTTGCACAACCTGCACGCCTACGACCTGGATCCTGCCCTACGGGAAATGGAGCGGGTAGGCAAGAAGAATAAGTATCTGTGTGTCGAGAGTTACCGCAACGAGCAGGAGAAGGGCAATCTTCTCTACTGGCAGGTCACCTGCGAAGCCTTCAACACCCCACAGGAGTGGGATTGGTGGTTTAAGCAGACTGGCTACAGCGGTGACCACTCCTTCATTTACTTCGAGTGACGGAGTTGATTTAACGTGTCTTCCACTCTTGATAGAGCCCCAGTGACCAGCAGCACAGAGGCAGGGCCTACTAGCCCAGAGGCACGGCCCAGCAGCACCGAGGCGGCCATCCTGGTGGCCCAGCAGCAGCCCCTGGTGGTCGACACGATTGAGTTGCCCGCGGTGCTGGAGGTGGGACAGGTGCTGGTGCGGGTGCATGTGAGCGGCATCTGCGGCTCCCAGCTCGGCGAGATCGATGGGGTGAAGGGTCCCGATCGCTACCTGCCCCATCTGATGGGCCACGAGGGCTTTGCCACGGTGTTGGAAACCGGCCCGGGCGTGAAGCAGGTGCAACCGGGCGACAGCGTGGTGCTGCACTGGCGGCCTGGCGCGGGCATCCAGGCCGATCCACCGAAATACCGCTGGCGGGGCGAACCGCTCAATGCGGGCTGGGTCACCACCTTCAACCGCCATGCAGTGGTGAGCGAGAACCGCTGCACGAAGGTGCCGGCGGACACCAACCCCGATGCAGCCGCCCTGTTCGGTTGCGCGATCACCACCGGCTTCGGGGTGGTGGAAAACAATGCGCGTCTGCGGATGGGCGAAGCGGTGGTGGTCTTCGGCGCCGGTGGCATCGGTCTGAACATCATCCAGGCCGCCGCGTTGCTGTCGGCGTCGGCGATCGTGGCGGTGGATCTGCACGACAGCCGACTGGCTCTGGCCAGGCAGCTGGGAGCAACCCACACGATCAACAGCCGCAGCGGCGATGCCGAAGCCTTGATCAAGGAGGCCCTCTCGGGCCAGCCCCTCGATGTCTTCATCGACAACACGGGTGTTCCGGCCGTGATCGAACTCGGCTATCGCCTCACCCATGGCCAGGGTCGCGTGATTTTGGTGGGGGTACCACGCCAGGGCAACACCGTGAGCCTGTACACACTTCCGCTGCATTTCGGCAAGCTGCTCACCGGCTCCCAGGGGGGCGAAAGCCAGCCGGCGCGCGACATCCCCCGCTACCTGCGGTTGCTGCAGCAGGGCCGTCTGCAGCTGGATCGATTCGTGAGCGCCCGCTATCCGCTGGAGGGCATCAATGAAGCCATCGCCGCCATGCGCGACGGTGCCACGGCCGGCCGGGTGATGATCGAGCTGTGAGTCCTTCCCTGCTGAGCCTGGAGCAGGCCGCCGACCTGCGCGGTTGCGTTCTGGCCTACGGCCACTTCACCACCATCCACCCCGGCCACATCCGCTATCTACGCCATGCCCGCAGCCTTGGCTCCACCCTGGCGGTGGCGCTGGTGGGTGATGGACCGGCCGATCAGCCCCAGCCCTATCCGTTTCGGCAGGAAGAGCGGGGTGAGGCGCTGAGCCTGCTCGGCATCGCCGATGCGATCGTGCTGCTGGAGGCCGATGAGCTGAGTCGCGCCATCGAGCAACTGCAACCGGCGGTGCTGGTGCTTGGTACGGAGTTGGAGGGGGCGCCGCGGCTGGAGGCCCCCCTGGCCTTGCTGCGAGCCCAGGGGGGCAGCGTGCAGTTCCACGCCGGCGAGGTGACCTACGCCAGCGCCGATCTGCTCAACAGCTCCGAACGGGATCTGCGCCAGCAGCGCCGCCTGCAATTCGCCGCTGCCTGCAAACGCCAGGGGCTGGTCCGTGCCCAGCTGCTGGCCTCGATGGAAACCTGGCCGCAAACGCGGCTGATCGTGCTCGGCGACACGATCGTCGATCAATACGCCGCCTGCGAGGCGATCGGCATGAGCGCCGAGGCACCGGTGGTAGTGGTGCGCGAGCTGGCGCGCCGCAACTTCATCGGTGCCGCCGCCGTGGTGGCCGCCCACATCCAGGCGCTTGGTGCCCACTGCGATCTGGTGTCGGTGGTGGGAAACGACAGCACCGCGGATCTGGTGCAACAGGAACTCAAAGCCCAGGGCATCGGTGATGCGCTGACGCGGGATCCTTCACGGCCCACCACGTTCAAGAAGCGCTACGTGGTGGAAAACCAGAAGCTGTTCCGGGTGAGCCGGCTGGAGCAGCACAACCTCGATGCGGCGATCGAGGAGCAGGTGATCGCCCGGCTGGAGGCCTTGGCACCCCAGGCCCAGGGGATCGTGGTGTCGGATTTCGTCTATGGCGTGGTTACGCCGAGAGTGCTGGCCGTGGTGCAGGCGCTGGCCCAGCGCCACGGCCTGCTGCTGTTTGGCGATCTGCAGTGCAGCAGCCAGGTGGGCTCGATCACCCGTTTCCGGGATTTCTCGTTGCTCTGCCCCAATGAGCGGGAGCTGCGCCTGGCCTTGCAGGACAAGGACAGCGGCCTGGAAAGCCTCAGCCAACAGCTGCTGCACGACAGCCACTGTGAGCGGCTGGTGGTGAAGCTGGCAGCCGAAGGTTTCATTGCCTACGACCGGGATGCTTCTGGCCAGATGCTGAGCCAGCCCTTCCCCGCCCTGAGCGTGAACCCATTGGATGTGGCCGGCGCCGGCGATTCGGTGCTGGCCGTGATGGCCACGGGCCTGGCCAGCCGTCAGGCGATGATGCCCACCGCCGCCCTGGCCTGCTGTATGGCCGCCTTGGCGGTGGAAACCATGGGCAACACGCCGATCAGCGCTGAGGCTCTGCGCAACAGTCTTGAGGAGGTCCTCCCCACATGAACAAGCAAGCGATGTTGGTGATTGGCAGCAACAGCTTCAGCGGCTCCCACTTCGTGGCCGAAGCCCTGCGCTCTGGCCATGAAGTATGGGGAGTAAGCCGCTCCGCCGAGCTTGATCCTGTGTTTCTTCCCTACCGCTGGCAGGATCCGGCCACGGGCAAGCCTCTGGCCAGCGCAGACAATTTCAGCTTTCACACCATCGATCTCAACGAACAGCTCACGGAGCTGCTGGAGCTGATCGATCGCGTGCAGCCTGCGATCGTTGTCAATTTTGCCGCCCAGGGAATGGTGGCAGAAAGCTGGTTGAATCCCACCCATTGGTATCGCACCAATGTGGTATCCCAGGTAGCCCTGCACGATGCCTTGCGGCAGAGGCCCTTCCTCAGGAAATACGTGCACGTCACCACGCCTGAGGTATACGGCAGCACCGATGGCGGCTGGATCCGCGAGCACAATCACTTCGCCCCCAGCACCCCCTATGCGGTGAGCCGCGCCGCCTGTGATCTGCATCTGCACAGCTTCCACAAGGCCTATGGCTTTCCCGTGGTGTTCACCCGTGCCGCCAATGTGTACGGCCCAGGCCAGCAGCTCTACCGCATCATCCCCCGGGCCCTGCTCAGTGCCCGCACCGGCAAGCCGATGCAACTCCATGGTGGTGGCTACTCCGAACGCTGCTTCATCCACATCCACGATGTGGTGAAGGCCACCCTCCAGCTGGCTCTGGAAGCCGAACCCGGCACCACGTGGCATCTCTCCACACAAGAGCCGATCAGCATCCGAGCCCTGGTGGAGCAGATCTGCCAGCGTTGCGGCGTGCCCTTCGAGGCGGTGGTGGAAGAGAGCGGTGAACGCCTGGGCAAAGACCAGAGTTACCTGCTCGAAAGCACCTCGATTCGGGAAGCCTTCGGCTGGAGCGATCAGGTGAGCCTCGACCAGGGCCTCACCGAAACCCTGGCCTGGGTGGATGACCACCTTGATCAGCTCAAGACCCTTCCCTGGACCTATCAGCACAAAGCATGAAACTTCTCGTTACTGGCGGCTGCGGCTACAAGGGCTCCGTCCTGATTCCCCTGCTCCTGGCCGATGGCCATGAAGTGGTGAGCATCGACACCCAATGGTTCGGCAATCACCTGCCAGACCATCCCAGGCTGACCAACCTTCGCCTCGACATCCGCGACACCGATGCCATCCCGCTGGACGGGGTGGAGGCGATCATTCACCTGGCCAACATCGCCAACGATCCGGCGGTGGAGCTCAACCCCACCCTCAGCTGGGAAGTGAATGTGCTGGCCGGCCAGCAGCTGGCCGATCGGGCCGTGCGGGCAGGGGTTAAGCAATTCATCTTCGCCAGCTCCGGCAGCGTCTACGGGGTGAAGGACGAACCCAACGTCACTGAAGATCTCACCCTCGTGCCGATCTCGGTTTATAACAAAACCAAGATGGTTGCCGAGCGGGTCTTCCTCTCCTATGCCGATCAGATGCAGGTACATTGCATCCGGCCAGCAACGGTATGCGGCGTCTCACCAAGGATGCGCCTCGATGTGAGCGTGAACATGCTCAGCTACCAAGCCCTGAAAAACGGCAGGATCACGGTTTTCGGTGGTAACCAGACACGGCCGAACATCCACATCCAGGACATCGCCAATGTCTACCGCCACTTCCTGGCCCATCCGGAGATCGCCAGCGGTTGCTACAACGCTGGCTTTGAAAACATCTCGATTCTGGACATCGCAGAACGGGTGAAGAGCAAGATCGGGGCCGATATCGTCGTCAGCGAATCCAACGATCCCCGCTCCTACCGGCAGGATTCCAGCAAACTTGTGGCCACCGGCTTCCAGCCCAGCCACAGCGTGGCCGATGCCATTGCCGAAATCGCCGAAGCCTTCGCCCAGAACACCCTGCCCGATGGGGATGCCTGCTACACCGTGAAATGGATGCGTCACCTTGATCTGGCTGCCCCCGGTGTAGAGCCATGATCACAGCCTCCCCCGTCCAGTGCAGCACAGCGGAGCTTGCCGCCACCGCCCTCACCCTGCGCCAGAGGCTCATCAACACCTCGGCAGCCGCCAAGATCCCCCATCTCGGCTCCTGTTTGTCCTGCGTGGAGCTGCTGGTGCAGCTTTATTGGCAAGAGCTGCGGGTTGATCCCGCCAACCCGGAGGATCCCGACCGCGACCGGTTCCTGCTCAGCAAGGGCCACGGAGCGCCGATCCTGTTTCAGGTGTTGGCAGAGCGGGGATTTTTTCCACTGGAGCGGCTGGAGGATTTCGGCAAGGCCGGTAGCGTGTTTCATGAACATCCGCCCAAACCTGGCTACATCCCGGGGATTGAGGCGGCCACCGGCTCCCTTGGCCATGGCCTGCCGATGGCTCTGGGAATGGCCCTGGCCGCCCGCATCCAGCAGCGGCCCAGCCGTTGCTATGCCCTGCTCAGTGATGGGGAATGCAACGAGGGCAGCATCTGGGAAGCGGCCCTGCTGGCTGCCAGCCAGCAGGTTCACACCCTCACGGCGATCATCGATTTCAACAAGTGGCAGGCCACCGGCCGCAGCCAGGAGGTGATGGCCCTGGATCCATTGGCCGCCAAATGGGAAGCCTTCGGCTGGCAGGCCCAGGAGGTGGACGGTCACGATTTTTCGGCAATCGAACAGGCCCTGGCAGCAGCCCGAGCGGAAACAACAAGGCCCAGTGTGATCGTGGCCCACACGGTGAAGGGCAAAGGGGTGTCGTTCATGGAGGACGACAACAACTGGCATTACCGCACCCCCAACCCCCAGGAATTGGCGGCTGCCCTCGCTGAATTGGAGCTCATCTGATGCGTGACGCCTTTGCCCGCGAAATGACCGCTCTCGCCGCGCAGCGCACCGATGTGACGCTGCTCTCGGGCGACATCGGGAACCGCATGTTTGATCGGTACAAGGAGGTGGCGCCGCAGCGCTTCTTCAATTGCGGTATCGCCGAGGCCAACATGATGAGCCTGGCGGCCGGCATGGCCCTCAGCGGTCTGCGCCCTGTGATCTATACGATCACCCCATTCACCACCACCCGCTGCCTGGAACAGATTCGGGTTGGCGTGGCCTATCACCAGGCGCCGGTGGTCATCGTGGGCACGGGGTCAGGCCTGTCCTACGCGGAACTTGGACCCACCCACCATTCGCTGGAGGACATGGCCATCTTGCGGACCCTCCCGGGCCTGAACGTGGTAGCCCCCGCGGACAGCGCCGAACTGGTGGCCCAGCTGCGTGAAGCGCTTGATGCCACCCATCCCACCTACATGCGAATCGGCAAAAAGGGAGAGCCTCCGCTGCACAGCGAGGGCGCCCGGCTGGGCATCGGCAAGGCCAACCTGCTGCGCGATGGCAACGACGTACTCCTGCTTGGGGTGGGTCCGATCCTCGGCGAAGCCCTTCAGGCCGCAGAAACATTGGCAGATTCGGGAATCTCCGTAGCGGTGGCCAGCCTTGGTGGCGTGAAGCCTCTTGATGGACCTTTCCTAGCCGAGATGACCAAACGTTTCCCGCTTTGGTTGAGCCTGGAGGAGCACGGGATCACCGGCGGCTTGGGCAGCGCCCTGCTCGAATGGCTGGCAGAGCACAACGGTCCATCCATCCACCTGCAGCGGCTCGGGGTGCCGGATGCGTTTCTGCATGAACTGGGTAACCAGGCCTACACGCGCCGTCAGCTGGGGCTGGATGCCGTTGGCCTTACTCAGACAATTCGCAGCGCCATCGAGAAGCAGCGGCCATGATGCTATCAAAACCAATTCGGCTTGGCCTCGACTTCGACAACACGATCGTCTGCTATGACGCCGCCATTGCGGTGTTGGCCGAGGAGTTGTTCGACCTGCCGCCCGAGGTGCCCCGCACCAAGCTCGGCCTGCGTGACCACCTGCGCGGCGCCGGCCGCGAACCGGAATGGACCGCCTTTCAAGGGGAGCTATACGGCCCCGGCATGCGCCATGCCCAGCCCTTCGAGGGGGCGATTGAAACAATGCTGCAGCTGGTGGCTGCCGGCCACGAGCTGGTGATCGTCAGCCACCGCAGCCGCCGGCCCTATGCGGGCGAACCCCATGATCTTCACGCCGCGGCGCGGGACTGGGTGGCCGAACGGCTGCAGAGCACCGGGCTGTTTGCCGCAGACAACGCCAGCGTCAATTTCCTCGAAACCCGCCAGGAGAAGGTGGCCCGCATCGCCGAGCTGGGCTGTCAGGTCTTTCTCGACGACCTGCCGGAGGTGCTAGGAGATTCCGGGTTCCCAGCCAGCGCGGCGAGGATTCTGTTTGATCCGTCCGGAGGAAGCACCGTACAGGAGGGACAGCGCCGCATTTCGGCCTGGCCTGAGCTGGGCGGGCTCCTGGCGACGTTGCCGTGATCGGGGAGGGGGAGAACGCCCCGGCCTTTGCCGAGCATTGGGCGAGCCAGTTGGGGGCCAGGGTCGACAGCCTGGAGCACCTGCGGGGCGGCATCAACAACCGGGTGTTCCGCTGCAGCGAAGGCGACCAGCATTGGGTGATCAAGGGGTACACGCCGGCCAAGCCCGGCCAGCGCGACCGCATGCAGGCTGAAGTCGACTTTCTGCGGTTTGCGGCCCAGGCGGCGCCGGGCTTCACACCAACTCTGATCGAAGCCGACCCGGAACGGCGTTGCGTGGTGCTCGAACACCTGGAAGGGGAGGCCTTCCCCGAAGGAGTCCCCCCATCCGAGCGCGAGGTGGGCGAAGCAGTGGAGTTTTTCCGCCAACTCAACGCCGAGCCCCGGCTTGCTCACCAATCCATCCAGCTAGACGCCGCTGAAGGCTTCCTCAGCTTGCGGGAGCACCTCGGTAACGTACGTCAGCGACTGGAGGGCATGGGCTGCGCCCACCTCGAAGCAGCGCTCCGGCCCCAGGCCGAAACGTTGTTGCAGCAGCTTCATACCGAGCTGGCCCACACGGAGGAGCGCACAACCAGACTGATCGATCAAGGCCTGGTGGCGGATGCGATCGCTCCTGAGGTTCGCTGCGTCTCCCCCAGTGATTTCGGCTTTCATAATGCCATTCGCACGGCGGCAGGCATTCGGTTTATTGACTTTGAATTTGCGGGCTGGGATGATCCAGCCAAAGCCGCTCTGGATTTCACCCTACAACCGCGCGTACCGGTCGCAAATGTCGATTCCCCTCTGCTTGCAGCATGGCCCCTGGAGCAACGCCAGGCCGTTCTCAGCCGCTGCCAACCGCTGCGCCCCGTCCTGCGGCTCAAGTGGCTTTGCATCCTGTTGGCCGTTTTGCAACCGGCGCGATTGGAACAGATGCTGATCGTGATGCCAGAGGAAGAATCAGATATTTTAATCCAAAAACGCCTGGAAAAGGCTCGTCACTATCTAAACTAAAAATGATGAATGATACGATGAGCAACCAGCCACTTGTCCTTTGCCATCTCTGCGGTGGGCGATTGGAGACGTTGCTGGGTTACCCAGTGGCTGGGCAAGTGACATCAGATTGCCGGCCTTGGCAGGGCAGAACCCTCTTGGCAGCCTGCCAAACCTGCGGGACGGTGCAGAAGCCTCTGACGCCAGAATGGCACCATGAAGTGGCGGAGATTTATGCCGCTTATGCCGTCTATGCACAAGCCGAGGGTGGCGAACAACGCAGCTTTGATGCTGGATCCGGTGCCAACCGCTCCCGTTCTGAAACGATCGTAAGGTGGTTGCGCAGCAAGGCTGAACTGCCAGACACGGGAACACTGCTGGACATTGGCTGCGGCAATGGATCTTTTCTACAGGCTTTCCGGGAAGCCTACCCCCACTGGCAGATGATCGGTGCCGAGCTGGACGATCGCAATCTCGCTGTGGTGGAATCCATCCCTGGCGTAATCAAGTTGCACACCGGCCCTTTGGAGCAGCTTTCAGAACGATTTGATCTGATCGTGATGGTTCATGCCTTGGAACATATTCCAGGGCCAAGAGAATTCTTAGTAAGACTCGATGATCTTCTGAAACCAACCGGCTCACTTCTGATCGAAGTTCCCGATCTTGAGACATCCCCTTTTGATATCCTGATCACAGATCATTGCACCCATTTCAGCAAAATGACCTTGCGTTCTGTAGTTGAATCCGCCGGTTATCGGGTAAGCAACCTCGTAGACGACTGTGTCGCCAAGGAGTTGACCCTACTGGCCAATAGCACCCGGGCAAAATGCATGGATACATGCCTGCCTAAGAGCCAGCCTGAGGATTTTTGTTATGCCAGCAATCATCTGCATTGGCTTCACCTGCTGCTAGAGCAAGCGATGGCCATCGAGGGGAAAGTCGGCATCTTTGGCACGAGTATCTCCGCCACATGGCTGGCGGCAGCGCTGGAAGGCAGGGTCGGTTTTTTTGTGGATGAGGATTCCAACAGGATCGGGAATTGTCATCTCGGCAGGCCAATTTTCTCAATCGAACAAGCGCCCCTAGACCTTCCTATTCTGATGCCGATTCGCCGAGATATTGCCCAAGCGGTGAAAAGCCGCCTAGGCTCTATTCATCCCAAAATGGTCACCCCTCCCGAAATCTGCGATTAACCCCCATCATGCCCGATAACAAACAGACCAAGGAAGAACAGTATGGGCTGGTATTTGATGTCGCTGAAAAGCATGGCATCAGCCAGCTCGGGCTGATGATCAACGAGTCTTGGAATCAAGACCCGAAAAGAACTTTATTCACCCTCGCACGATATAAGTTTGTTGCCAAGATGCTCTCTGGCTATGAGGATGTGCTGGAAGTTGGCTGTGCAGATGCCTTCGGTAGCCGACTCGTCCAACAGGCTGTGGGTCACGTAACCTCCATCGACTTTGATCCCATATTCATTGAGGATGCACGCAAAAGATTGAACCCTCATTGGCCACTTGACCTTGCTGTGCATGACATGCTCTCAGGACCACCGCCGGGCAAATACGATGCCATCTTTAGCCTGGACGTACTCGAGCACATTCAACCTAGCCAGGAAGATCTCTTTATCAAGAATATGCTTACCTCGCTCAAGAGCAGCGGGGCTTTAATTTTGGGCATGCCGTCTCTCGAATCTCAGGTTCATGCCTCCCCGCAAAGCAAGGCTGGGCACGTGAATTGCAAAACCGGCACCGCACTGAAATATCTATTCCAGCAATACTTTGAGAATGTCTTTTTGTTTTCCATGAATGATGAAGTCATTCATACTGGATTTGCGCCGATGGCCCACTATCTCCTCGTACTTTGCTGCGGCAAGAAAGGGTGAGCGTGACATCAGCCTCTTCGACCACCCCTGGGTCAGCCATTCCGCAGCATGTGCTGATCGTAGGCGGAGATGGCACCATCGGCTCGGCCCTCAACAAGCGCTTGCTTGCTGAGGGCTATCAGGTCACATGCAGCACACGCCGGCCTGGCGTTTATGGCGATACATCTCTTTACCTTGACCTGCAAGATCCAGACTCTTTTTTAACCATTAAAAACCGCCGGTTTGACGCCGCCGTACTTTGCGGGGCAATTACCTCCATCCAGAAATGTGAAGAAAACCCTGAGCAAACAAGACAAGTCAATGTTGAGAGTACCTTAGCCCTGGCAGACCTTCTTGCAGAATCTGGCAGCCATCCTGTCTTCTTATCCACCAACATGGTGTTTGATGGCAGCAAACCAAATGCAAAGTCATCAGACGCCAGAAATCCGCTTACAGAATATGGACGACAAAAAGCAGCAGTAGAAGAGGCTCTGCTTGCGGCTAATCGTAAGGCTGCCATAATCAGGCTCGGCAAAGTACTGCCCCCTAGCTTTCCTCTCTTTACAGGGTGGCTCGAACGCTTGCGATCCGGCAACTGCATTCATCCGCATGCGAATCGAACCATAGCTCCCATCTCCCTGGCCTTCGCCACTGACATCTTGGTGTGGTTAATTGCTGAAAAAAGGGATGGCATCTTTCAAGCAACGGCGAGTTACGACATTACCTACGCGGATGCTGCATTCACGCTAGCCAAGCTTTCTCAAATCGATCCATCTTTCATTGAGCCGATTAACGCTCCTCTACTTCAAGACTCAAAGGGCAGCCACCCTCCACCCTTCGCCTACACTGCCTTAGAGTTTTCACCAGATTTAGCGCCCCTCTTTTCTCAGCCCCCACCCGATCAAGCATTGCGCTATGCAATTCAGCAATAACTATCCCTAATTCCACTCACACATCTCCGAACCACACATGTCACTGGGCGAACAATGTTTGAGATCATTGATCTTTTTTCACCCTCTGAGTTTGAGTTTTTACGAGACTTAATCACACTTCACTTCAAGAAGAAAGTCGGAACGCTAGAAAACCTTTCAACCTACCATGAAATTGCCTCTGATGAGATTCATCGTAGCCTAGCCTCCAAAAAGGAGCGTGTGTTAGAAGAGGAGGATACAGGTCAACTATTCACTCTGTCTGCCATCCAAAACCTCCTATATGGTCACCCTGGATATCAGGTTAGCAACGTTGTATACGATTCAGATACCCAAGAAAATCGACCTGAGTTCTATCTTCGTCTTGTCCGGCCATACAGGAAAAGCGACATTGGTACACCCCATTGCGACTTTTGGTTTGACGAGGCAATGCGGACCAACTTTGGGCGCGGCAATACAATCAAGTTCTGGATTCCAATTGTAATTGATCCTGGCAAGAATGGTCTTTTATTCTATCCCTGCAAAGCGGATACTATCCCTTATCTGATCATCAATGATAACGGCTTTCGAAGGCCAATAATAAACTGCGAGACTTCCGAACTCGGAGATCCTATTTTGCCCCAACCTAACTACGGTCAGGCAATCAAGTTTTGTGATGACATCGTGCACTGTGGGGCACTTAACGTCGGATCAACGACTAGGGTCAGCATAGAGATTACACTCGTCAAAAGTAAATGATTTCAATCAATTCGCGGTCTCTTGAGGGCGAGGACATTATCGCCGCTAGCATTCTACGCAATGTGTCCTGCGGTCATTATTTTGATATCCGATATGCGAACTCCGTAAAAATATCGATCACATTGAGATTTTATCAATAAAGCTTGCGTGGTCTGGCTGTTGATGGGCTACTTCTACAAGATGCATGGGCAGAACAACGACCTGAAAATATTTTCGTTCCGAAAGTACCTAGCGATGGATCAGATACCGTTTTTTAAGAATTCTCTGATCCCCACATGAGTAGCTGTGACAGCAGCACTATTCGACGGTATAGTTCCCGCTTCCCGAGCGAATCCATTACCTGCCAATCATTGTCAACGGTATGAGCCAGCAGTTTGTGGCATACGGCATTTCCTTCTATCGTTCCAGATTTCGTGAGTTTAGACATGGAAGGCCATAAACTTGCCGCAATTAGGGGCTTTAACCTATACTTAAAATCCTCAAGTATTCCATTGTTGAATTAAAGTAGTTCAACTACATGCCCCCCTGTCGCATCCATTGGCAGCCTTTCTTTTCGTGCACTCATATACTCTATTGCCAAGACACTATTGGGTGGCTTCTTTATTGACCCAGCAGATCCAGCCTTTGCCTGGTTTCCAGACTCAATGAAATTGCTGATTTAGTCATCACACAATCGCGGCAATGCATGCGTTGACAATAGTGAGTATTTTGATGGTCTCTATTGGCGGAACGTGATACGCGATGCGAGCCGAGGGATGCCGCACAGCAGCTTTAGGACAACCAGCGACATGGCTATAAAGTCCGTGTTAGACTTTACAAGATTTTTACTAATCTTATTTCGGAATGGCAACAGGTAAGTGGGCCATCAAGCGATCCTTCATCGACAGGCTTCGGGGATGGAAGGAAAAGTTCTTTTGGCGGGCTTTCCTCGCAATCAACAAGTTTTACACAAAGATTTTCTCCCGTGAACTATACCGCTTAAAAGACTTCCGAACACTTTCCTTCGAGGACATCCTGTCTCAAAGCCCTGCTATCGCCTCACTAAACAAGGAAAACAACTATTTTTTATTGCACGCCAGCTATGGTGACAAGTGGAGCATCCTTTCCTTTCTTGCGGAGCATTTCAAACTCTATTCTAATAGTTTTGTAATCGCCTGCCATGAAGATCGTGGTCTAATTGAGATTTTCCTCGGACCAGCCACAATGGCTGAGAGATTTATATTTATCGACTTAGGACATCTTAATCAACTTTCTGGTTTTTTTCGGCCTGTAAGCAAGCTATCGATGCCGCTAGCCGATAGTTGGTACGCAGAAGGATGCAAGCTACTCGTTACTTCTTTTTTTATTGATCATGGCCTGCCTCCGGGTACAATCAGACATCTTCATATTGTTTATTATCCCTACTTCAATGAATTGTGCAGCCTCCATGGCGTGTCTTACGCCGCACTATTAAAAGTACTTCTTTATCTCCCGGCAGCCACAAAATCAAGCCTACCTTCTTACTACTCCGAGCATGATTACTTGGCCGCAAAGGGCATAAGTAGGTGCTCCAGCCTCAACGCCTCTTCGCCTCTCTTGCCTGCCATCCTTTTTAATGTCGTCAACTTCTCGCATATACCTCTGGCAACAGCTCAGATTTCCTTCTTGACATCATTACTTGAAAAACATGGCTACAGAGTGCTCCTCAATGTCACCCAGAGTGCCGGCTCTGAGGAGTTGGCGTCTCTCGTCGCCTCCCACCACCGGGAGGCTGTGTTGGTTTCCGTCCCACCAACGCTGCTGGCCCTAGTCTGCAACAACGTTCATGCGATCATTGGCATCCTCGGCGGTGCCATGAATGTGGCCGTTCAATTCAGTGGCGCCCATGTGCTCAGCCTTCAGACACCTGCGAGGTTCACGGGCTGCTCCGAAGATGAGTTGTACGGTGAATGGGGGAAGGAAAGAATCTGGGAGTGGATCGACCAAGATTGGCCTTGTCTGCATCCCGGTCGCGTGGTCGTCAATACATTCATCGGTGATCCCTCCACCCTTACTTACGAGTCGCTTACCCAGGCCCTTCAATCCTTTCTTCAACAGCTTCCCGCCCCTGGGCCGAGACAGCCAAATTTCTTTTAATGCATCAGAACAGATCTAATCGCCTACCTCACTCCCCACCCGCGTGACCTCGCTCCCCGACCTCAAAGCCCAGATCCTCAGCCTCACGCGCGACTACGCACGCCAGGCCCACGCCTCCCACCGACCGGCCTCCGATGCCACCCGCACAGCCTGGACTGAAGGCAGTCCAATCCCTTACGCCGGCCGGGTCTTCACCGAAGACGAGGTGGAGGCGGCCGTGTCGGCCACCCTCGACTTCTGGCTCACCCTGGGGGCTGAAGGCGAAGCATTCCAAAACGAACTGGCCTCCTTCCTAGGTGTGCGGGCCTGCCTGGCGGTCAACTCTGGTTCCTCGGCCAACCTGCTCGCCCTCTCAGCCCTCACCTCGCCCCTACTACCCTCCGACCGGCGGCTTCGGCCTGGTGATGAGGTGATCACCTGCGCGGCTGGTTTTCCCACCACCGTTACGCCGATCCTGCAGAACGGCTGCATCCCTGTCTTCATCGACAACGACCCTGTCACCGGCAACCTGAGGGCCGAGCAGCTGGAGAAGGCCTTCGTGCCGGGCCGCACCAAGGCCGTGATGGCCGCCCATGCCCTTGGCAATCCATTCGATTTGGCGGCGGTGCTGGCCTTCTGCCGCCGCCATCAGCTCTGGCTGATCGAGGACAACTGCGATGCCCTCGGTTGCTCCTACACCATGCCGCGGACCTTGGCCGAAGGTCTTGGCTTCAAAGAGAACAGTCCAGGCCTCGACGCTGGCCCCGACCACGTGGTTCGCTGGACCGGTACCTGGGGAGATCTGAGCACCCAGAGCTTCTACCCACCCCACCACCTCACCATGGGCGAGGGTGGTGCCGTCAACATCGTGTCGAGCGCCCTGCTCAGGCGCATCGTCGAAAGCTTCCGCGATTGGGGCCGCGACTGCTGGTGCCCCAGCGGCAAAGACGACACCTGCGGCAAGCGCTACGACTGGCAGCTGGGCGAACTGCCCAAGGGCTACGACCACAAATACATCTATTCCCATTTCGGCTACAATCTCAAACCCCTCGATCCCCAAGCCGCCATCGGCCGGGTGCAGCTGCGTCGTCTGCCGGAATTCATCGAGGCCCGTAAACACAACTGGCTTCAGTTGCGCCGTGGGCTCGAGCCCCTGAGCCATCTGCTCGACTTCTGCCTGCCCACCCACGCCACAGGCTTCGATCCTGCCAGTGGTTCCTTCCAATGGGATGACAGCGGCTGCAGCACCGATTGCAGCTGGTTCGGGTTTTTGTTGCTGGTAAAACCCGAAGCACCCTTCACCAGCTGCGATCTGGGCCGACACCTTGCAAGCGTGGGTGTGGGCACCCGTATGCTGTTCGGCGGCAACCTCTTGAAGCAGCCGGCATTTGTGCAACTTAGGCACGAGCGGCCCGAGGCGCTGAGGTTGGTGGAGCCGGAGATGCCGGGGGCGGATCTGGTGATGGAGCGGGCCATCTTCTTGGGTACCTTTCCAGGGCTTACTGAGGCGATGATCGATCGGGAGATCGCACTAGTTAAAGAGTTTGTTTCTGCCCTCTTTTTGGCGGCTTGAGAGCCTACATGCAAATCAGTGGTAGGTTGTCCTTGTCCCACCTGCTTCCCGCTGCATAATGGCTGCCGTTGATTCTAATGTCCTCATATTCGGCGCAGGCAGCCATGCACGCAAGGTTGCCGGGGCTCTACTGAATAGAGGGCATCACGTTCTTGGGTTTGTTTCTTCGCGACCAGCAACTGATAGTCTCGATGATATCCCTGTGTATGGCTGGTCTTCGATTGGAGACAATCAATTCCCATCGGCCACCCAACTGATTTGTGCCATTTTTAACCGCAACGACCCCTACGTCGAGCTGGTGGCCTTGGCGAACCACTACGGTTTCGATCGCATTCTGATGCCTTGGGACTACTATCCCTATCTTGAGCAGGACCTGGGGTGGTGCTACTGGCTCTCTCCCGAATCTGCGAAACCTTTGGAGACTATTGAGGCCTCCATCCCTTACCAGCAAGTACTCAGTTTATTGGCCGATCAGGAATCTAAAGATACGTTCCGTAGGATCCATGCTTTCCGCCAAGGCGCTGATCTTGCCTTCTCAAAGGCGACGGCTTCAGATACCCAGTACTTCAACGAATTCACCCTTGCCCCTTTGGCTGAGCGGTCATCGATTACGTATCTCGATGTTGGTGCCTACGATGGAGATACTTTACGAACCCTATCAGCCTCCAAGGCCGTTGCCAGAGCAATCCTTTTCGAGCCGGAGGCATCAAACTATGCGATTCTGCAGGTCAATCTAAAAGAACTGAATCAACTTCACCCACTTATGAAGATCGAAGCCTTGCCCTTAGCCCTTGGAAACAATGATCGCTTTCTTCAGATTTCGGGTCAAGGCGAAGCGGCTTCATTGCACGGAGCAGTAGACGCTTCAGACTCCCGGCTGATCCATATGGTCCGAGGCGACGACCTCTTCCCTTTCGAAACAATTGATTTCATCAAGATCGATGCAGAGGGAGCCGATCTCGATGCCCTCCTGGGCATGGCTGAGCTGATCCGCCGCTCTTCACCAGTACTGGCCGTCTCCCTGTACCACCGGCCCAGAGACATCACGGATCTCCCGATCGCCATCTCTTCCCTACTGGACGGACTGTCCTACCGCTTTTATCTCCGCCAGCACATGTATAACTCATTCGAATCCGTCTTCTACGCGGTGCCCTGCCCATGAAGGTCTCCGATTTCATTGTGCAGCGCCTCTTGCGCTTGGGAGCATCCCGTTGCTTCGCCGTCACCGGCGGTGGTGCCATGCACCTCAACGACAGCTTCGGCGAGGCGGCAGGGATGCAGTGCACTTACATGCACCACGAACAGGCCTGCGCTATGGCAGCTGAGGGATTTGCGCGCATTGCTGGAGCTCCAGCTGTCGTCAACGTCACCTCCGGTCCCGGTGCGATCAATGCCCTCAATGGGGTCTTTGGCGCTTTTACCGACTCCATTCCGATGATCGTGGTCTCGGGCCAGGTCAAGACGGAGACCCTTCTGGAAACGGTGCCGCAGCTGCGCCTGCGCCAGCTCGGGGACCAGGAAGCTCGCTCTGAGGAATTCATCCCCACCTTCGTGAAGTACTTCACGTCTTTGCGATCTTCTTCTAAAGTTCTTGATGCCATCGATGAAGCTTTTCTGGAGGCCGTCGGCGGCCGGCCCGGACCTGTCTGGATTGAGATTCCAGTCGACATCCAAGGAAAAACCGACCCTACCCTGGATGAACTTCTTGATGCGCCCCTTCCCAGCCTCTTAGCCCCAGGGCCCGCACCTAGCCAAGAGGATGTGGCTCGGCTTGGTGAATTGCTGGCCACCGCACAACGTCCCCTGCTGCTGCTTGGAACTGGCGTGCGTCTTTCAGGTGCTCAAGACGAGGTGCTCCACTTTGCCGAAGCCAATCAACTCCCGATTGTGACCGCCTGGACCCATGATCTCTGCGACAACGACCACGAATTGTTCGTGGGCCGGCCAGGAACGATCGGTACACGACCGGGCAATTTCGCTGTCCAAGCTTGCGACCTGCTGATCGTCCTTGGCTCCAGGTTGAATATCCGCCAGGTGAGTTACAACTGGGCTTGCTTCGCAAAGCGAGCCAAAGTCGTGCTCGTCGACATCGATGCCTCTGAGCTGCATAAGCCATATCTGAACCCGGCTCTTACGATTCATGCCCATATCTTGCCGTTTATCCAGGCTCTCCACGACCACAACCAGAGCACTAACATCCTAAATGATAATGAACTAATCGTTTCCCGCAAAAGCTGGCTGAACCGCTGCAAGAAGATCGCCTCAAGCCACGAAGCTGTACCCCAGGATTATTCGCAACCAAATTCCATCGATTCAGGCATTAATCCATACCATTTCATATTCGCATTAGCAAAATACCTTAAGCCGCAGGATCGCATTGTTTGTGGCGATGCGACAGCCTGCATCGTTCCATTCCAGGTGCTGAGGCTCACCAAAAATCAACGTATGTTCAGCAACAGTGGTTGCGCCTCCATGGGCTACGACCTTTCCGCAGCAATCGGCGCCGCCTTTGCCAGCAGCGACTGCCAACTGCAAGGAACCACCTTTTGTCTCGCCGGTGACGGTTCATTGATGATGAATATTCAGGAGTTACAGACGCTCCGTGCCTGTGGACTGAATCTGGGTCTTTTCATCCTTGATAACAACGGCTATCTCTCTATCAAGCAAACCCAGTCGAATTTCTTTGGCAGGGAGCATGGGGCCTCCCCTGGGTCAGGCATCACGTTCCCCGACTTCGCCCTCGTCGCCCGCGCTTTTGGGCTCAATACAATTGAATTAAACGACTATGCATCATTGGAAATTTCCCTTGAACAATTTATGCTTCACATGGAAGGGCCAAGGGTTTGCGTGGTCAGACTCTATGAATTTCAAGAGTTTATACCTAGACTAAAGTCGCGGATGCTTGATGGAAAGATTACAACTCCTGAGCTCGATGACATGTTTCCCCATTTGCCCGATTCAGAGCTTGCATCTGTTCGCAATTTCCTGATAGGATCTACCCATAGCCTAAGCCAATCATGACCTCACTCATTTCCCAGACTGACCGCCTCGTTTTCGAGAATCTGTTTGTTCTTGAGTTGGCCAACAACCATTGGGGAAATTTAGATAGGGGTCTAAAGATTATACGCGATTTTGCTACCGTGGCGCGTGTCAATTCAGTTAGGGTAGCCATCAAGCTTCAGTTTCGCGATGTTGACTCTTTTGTCCATCCCGAGTTCAAGGGTACAGACGACATGCGCTATATCAAGAAAACAGAGGCAACCAAGCTGAATCTTGAAGAGTTTAAGGTTATGATCAATGAAATTGCAAAGTGTGGTTGCATTCCCATGGCTACACCATTCGACGAGCAATCCGTAGAACTCTGTCACAGTTTTGACTTGCCCATTATTAAGGTGGCGAGTTCTGATATCTCCACATGGCCCCTCCTGGAAAGCATTGCTAAACTACGCAAACCCGTGATCATTTCAACGGGTGGCGCGAAAGACAAAATGATTGATGACTGCGTTAAGTTCTTCGAGAACCGCAATATACCTCTAGCTATCAACCATTGTGTATCTCTTTATCCTTCGGAAGACTCTGAGCTTGAGCTTAATCAGATTGATTATCTCCGATCTCGCTATCCTAGCCATGTGATCGGCTTTTCGACTCACGAAAAGACCGACTGGGTCAACTCTATGTTGATCAGTTATGCCAAGGGTGCTCGCTCTTGGGAACGTCATGTGGACATTGACATGGACGGCATATCCGTTTCTCCCTACTGCTCACTTCCGCACCAAATTGATCAATGGTTTAAGGCTTTCCAGAAGGCTGCCGAAATGTGCGGGGGCTCTGCAGACTCAAGGCGTAATGTCACCGAAAAAGAGCGACGCTATCTCGATGAGCTAGTGCGCGGAGTCTATGCCCGCAGAAATCTTGAGGCTGGTTATGTCTTTTCTGTCGATACTTTTGACGACGACTTTTTTCTGGCAGTCCCCTTGCATAAAGGTCAGCTCTCCTGTCGCGAGGTGATCAACGGCGAGCGTCTTACATGTGGAATCGCCGCAGACGAAAAGCTCACAATCGACCATGTCGATGGACCCTATCGAGAAAGCGAAGCTCTCCGGCAAACAATCTTAGACCGTGGGATCTAAATCTTCATGATGACTGTTGTCTGTTTCGATCTTGACGGCACTCTCATTGACAGCTCTTTTGGCATCCATGCCTCGCTGAAACAGGCTTGTCTCCAGGAGGGTGTGCGACCACCTGATTATGAAGCACTCATCTCCTGTATTGGACCACCTCTTGGCGACTATCTACCATCCCTTCTGAACATATCCGAAAAAGAATGTCAGAGCATCTTGGCCGCCTTCCGAATCCACCACGACACCGTTGGATTTTTAGACTATCGACTTTATCCTGGTGCCAAATCAGTATTGTCTCAACTAGAAAACAATCGTCATCTTCTCTATGCTGCCACTAACAAGCCTTTTGCCATCTCAAGTGCCGCATTGAGACACTTTGGCTTGCTGGAAAGATTTCTAAATGTCTATTGTCCCGATGGTTCCGTTTATCCTTCCGGCCTTCATGACCACTCAAAACGTACGGTTCTTACGCATCTCAGGCTCTGTTCGGATCCAGCTAATGTCGTCTATGTCGGAGACACTGTATCAGACCAAGTGGCTGCAACGGAGGCGAACGTTGGGTTTATTCATGCAGCCTATGGTTACGGCTGCGGGATTCTTTCGGAACAGCGCATTGACACCCTCAGTGGCCTGTTAAGTTTGATCCGCTGATGGCCGGACCATACAGCGGACAAGGGCTTTTTGTTGTTACTGGCGCAACGGGCTGGTTTGGCCGCACGGCCCTCCACGAACTGCAGCAATTGCTGGGTCCGGATTCCTTCTTTCGCCGGGTGCGCGCCTTTGCCAGCCGCTCTCGCACCATCGCCTCCACCGGTTTTGTCGATGGAGTGGAGCGCCGCATCCCCGTCGCCCCCTTGACCGAGCTGCCCGAGCTCGCTGCACGGGAACCGATCGAGGCCCTGCTGCACACGGCCTTCCTCACCCGGGAGTATGTCGAGCGGGTGGGAGTTGAGGCTTACATCAGCGTCAATCGCGGCATCACCGACCTGGTTTGTCGTTCTCTGGAGGCTGCCCCTGCTGCCCGTACTGTTCTGATTTCCTCTGGTGCGGCCGCAGCTCTGGATCATGTTGCCACACTTGAGGAACACTTACTCGCCGATCCCTACGGTGTTCTCAAGTGGGAGGAAGAGCGTCGCCTCTGCGAGATTGCAGACACCTTAGTGCTCAGGGCCTATGCCGTATCCGGGCGCTTCATGCGTGATCCTGAGCAGTTCGCCCTAGGAGATTTCCTACTCCGGGCTTTGGCGGGTCTGCCGATCGAGATCAAGGCACCAATGCCGGTGATCCGTGGTTACGGCCACGCCGGTGACATGGTCAACCTTGCCTTTTGCTGGTTATGGGGTGCGAGCAAAGCCCCTAATCATCCCATCGCTGCGGTTAGCCACGAAGTAGAACTCCAGGAGATGGCAAAGCTTATTTCGTCTCTCTATAGGCTGCCACCTATTATAAGCAAAATTGATTCAAGCTTGAAATCAAATCGATACACTGCGCACCCAGCTCGATATTTAGATATTCTAGGTTCGCTAATGATTAAGCCACGTTCACTTGAAATGCAAATTCTTGAAACCGCCCATGGACTCAAGAGAAGCACTACATCCTCGAGTTAATTATTGCAAGTAATTCCCCAAATAAAAAGCCGCGACGATATCATTGATCAGTATTGCTCAAATCCCTCGTAGTCGCTTAACTAAAGCCAGTCGATATGCAAATTCAACTAATTCCATCATCACATCCCCTAGGGACTAGGGAAACTCAAGATAACCCGGATAATCCACGCGACAATGGCACTGTGATCTCAAGGGGGACTGGGTTCATGGGCGGCAAGCAGCTCGGAATCGGAGATTACGAGCAGACCACCACTCTGAAACGCATCTTACATCGGCCGAAGGCCGATCGTGGCGGAGCCACTGGAGAGAGTGATTTCTGACCCAGATGGAGGCTGTGGTGCCCTGGAAGGCCCTCATCGATCTGATCGAGCCCCACTATCCCAAGGCCGGCAGCAAGGGCGGACGTCCTGCCTACCCGTTGGAGACCATGCTGCGAATTCACCTGATGCAGCAGTGGTACGATCTCAGTGATCCAGCGATGGAGGATGCGCTGATCAGGGTGCCGACGATGCGACGTTTCGCAGGCATCGACCTGATCAGTGAGAGGATCCCGGACGAAACCACGATCCTCGCTTTCCGCCACCTGCTGGAGAGGCACGATCTCAGGAAGCAGATCTTTGAGACGGTGAAGGCTCACCTCAAGGTCAACGGCATGGCCATGAAGCAGAGAACGATCATCGATGCCACCTTGATCGCAGCCCCGAGCTCCACCAAGAACAAGAAGGGGGAGAGGAATCCTGAGATGCACCAGACCAAGAAAGAGAACCAGTGGTACTTCGGGATGAAAGTCCATGTCGGCGTGGACAAGGACAACGGCCTGATCCACTCGATCGAGACGACCTCTGCGAACGTGCATGACCTGACCCCAGCCGCAGAGCTCCTGCACGGAGAAGAAACAACGGTCTACGCCGATTCCGGCTACCAGGGGATTAAGAAGCGAGAGAAGATGCAAGGCAAGGCGGACGGCTTCCGCGTCGCGATGCGGCCGGGAAAACGGCGGGCTCTACCCGCTACACCGGAAGGGCGCTTGGATGATCTGATCGAGACAGCCAAGGCTCACATCCGCGCTAATGGTGAACATCCATTTCACGTCATCAAGCGTCAGTTCGGCTTCCATAAGACCCGCCTGCGGGGCATGCTGAAAAATGGCTGCAAGGTCAATGTGCTGGCAGCCCTTGCGAACTTGTTCATGGCCCGCCATCTGTTGCTATACAATATGTGAATATGGGGAACGTGTGGCTACTCGGGGCAACATTGCCCAGAACTGAACGAGATTTCGCCTGAAAAGCGGCGAAACCTGGCTGAATGACGCTCAATCCGACCTGAATCGGTTCACTACGAGCAAATTTAGCTTCAAGCCGGTCTATTTGGTCTTGCTGTTCAGAGCTACCCTAGCGAAGTGCACACAGCTTCAGTTATCCCTTGCCATGCCTATTTAATCATATCAAAATTATAAACCATCTGCTCAGAGCGGAAATTTACATGCAATCTTGTCAGAGCATCTAATGTCTATAACAATCGCCATTCCAACTTACAACCGCTCTTATTTTCTATCGCGCCTGCTTAGACGCCTCTCAGAAATAGACCTGCAAGACACAAAATTACTTATTATTGACAACTGTTCGACAGACGACACTCAGCAAGTAGTTGATGATTACAAGAATCGCGTTTTCTTAACCAATTTAGAATACAACAAGAATGCTGTCAATGTTGGAGGAGACGCCAACATTCTTCGTTGCTTTGAGTTGGCCAATACCGAATGGCTTTGGATTATTGGCGATGACGATCAGCCTGTTTTAAATTGTATTGAAATATTGCATAATACAATAAGCTCCCATCCAGACTGCCAGTATATCAATTTTGTCTCTACTATTTTGTCACTAAGAACTCCCCGGAAAACTGGTTTCACTACTTCAGGCGTGGCAGAGCTGGTAAATCAGCTAGATTGCTATTCAAATATTCTCTTCATCTCGGCAGGAGTATTTAAAAGACCTGCTTTCCTAAAGCACATACCATCTGCATATCGCTTTATTTATGCGTACTCTTCTCAGCTAGCACTTATATTTTGCCTAATGTCAGAAAGTGAGCATAACAAATGCTATTTCTCTCCCAAGCTTCTAATTGAATGGGAGCCAGCGGCGGAAGAAAATGCTTGGAATCAGCATGCATTTAATCTTGGCGCTCCTTATGTGGCAGAAACGCTATCATCGCTTAGTCTTCGCGAGAATTTTATTCAACAAATAAGATATATCCAAGATATAGCTCCATCTCTCACTTTGCGCAGCCTTTTGTTTCTATCTCGAAAAGATCCAGCCCAGCTATTGAATTTGCGTCAACAATATTTTGGCTTGGCAGCATTGTGCCCTTCGTATTCTGGCTATGCATTAATAGCGAACTTTTGTGTTACATGCTCGAAAATATCCAGTCTAATGTCGCTTTTACGTCTTTTAGTTAAGATTTCAAATTCAAAGTTATCGTATGTCGCAAAACCACTTTCTTTGATTCTTGACTTCCAACTTTTATCGAAAGATATAAGAAAGCAAACAGTATCTATCCAAGATGTGCAGCTTCTGTCACGGGGAGCAAGTAGCTCGCACAGTGCCTGGTGAATTCATTTTATTATTATGGAGACCCTTCAAAGCCAGGCGATTCTCAGCACAATGGTCCTGTTATCGCGAGCGAGGACTGGGGTGATGGATAGAAAGCAGCTCAGCTTCGCGAATTAAGAACAGACGACCGCCAAGAAGCAGACAAAGTGTGAGGGCTTTCCCTATTAGGTAGCAACTTTACGAATACTTTGTGCACAATCAAGCAAAACCATGTCCTAGATATCATCAACTTCAGCTATAGCAGCCATGCCAATATACATTTGATGATTTTTAATTTCAGTTTGTTCGTCACTTCCTCTGTTTATCAAATACGAATAAATTGGCCACGCCAATAGCTTTGCAATCTTTCTTTTACGCACTCCTAACCGACTGTTTGTGAGCCATAGGCCAATCTGTAACGCAAAAGCGTGATCCCATCCACCCAAAAGCCTCAAGCGTCTAACTTTAAAGTTTGCTTCATTCAAATAACTTTTAAGGGCTATAGGAGTAAATCGATGATAGTCAAATGGTAATTCATGCATCGGCCAGGCAAAAGGAACAGTTAAAAACAGGACTCCCCCAGGCTTTAGCACTCTGCGAACCTCCCGCAACATATCGGCTGGCTTCTGGACATGTTCTAACACCTCTGTCATAAACACAGTATCTATAGATTGAGCATCCAAAGGAATAGACTTACCATCCCATGTAAGATCCAAGGCATGACCTTGATGATATTCTGAGCTCGCAAAGTCTAATTTAATGTACTGACTTACATTGCCGCTGGCCATGATCAGTTCTTCATAAGGAGAGCTGCCTGCGCCAACATCAAGAAGCTTGCCATAAAATTGATCCTTGGCTTCTACTACTGCTTGAAGTATTGAGTCCCTAACAAGAAAGGTTTCGTAATTACCTATACACGGTACAAGATCAGTAAAAGCATTCGCGCTTCGGTCGCGAAACACAAGATTTTCGCCACGATTAATGAGAATTGATCTTGCTAGATCAAAAGTTTGCAAAGCAGATTTACAAAGTGCGGCTACTCCTCTGATGACTTTTCGAGGCGAATGTATTCCTCGATCAATTTTTTTGATCAGCTTTAATGACTCTTGTTTAGTCCGCGACAAGACACTAGGCCTGAGACTAATATGCACCTCTTTTACTAAGTCAGGCTGAATACCTCGATACGAATAGGGGAGAAGTGGTGCATTTAACTTTTCTCGCGCTAGCCTATTAAGATACTCGCTGGCCATAGCGGCCCAAGCCATGGATCTGGACTCTTTATAAAGTTCTGAATGAATAGATACCATTTCAAGTTCATCTTGTGAGGGAAGACCTGAGAAATGAGCAATCACCACTCTTTCATCGTTAAAATAAGCAACGCCATCTCGCGTCTCAAGGTCGCCTTGGTGTAAATTCCAATGTCCCAGATTGAAAACTTCTTTGCCAAGAATTACACATTCTGATTGAAAGTATATGTACATTAGATTTAGCCAAATCTGATCAGCAAACTCAAAATCACAGCAAGTCGGCATGGACGTGCCTTGCCGATGAGGATAAGAGTGTCCATATACTTCTAACCTCTGACTTAACCATTTTGAAGCGTCCCTAGCTGCATCAGATCGCTTCATTCCAACTACTCCACCATTAAATAATCCACTTTTAAGTATATTTTTTTCATGGGGAATGACATAGTCGATTCCTACAGGCTTACTTGAATGAGGAGTGAGAACAATACTACTTGAATCCAACGCCTTCCAAATTAAATGAAGATTAGAGAGAACGCCAATATCAACATCAAGCATAATCCACTTGTCAAAATCTCGCTTAGTCGCCAAATAGTAATGAAAGCTTCCTCTTACTACGCAGACGAGCTCAAACGGAAAATACTCGCCAGCCAGGCGTAAGCAAGTTTTTGGTTCATAGATTGCATCCCAATAAATCCACTCCGGCCCTTTGGGTAATTCCTCGGGCAAACATTCAGCTTCGCCAATAATAAGAACAAGGTAGCTCGTATCCGGATTACTTTCTTTAATATAAGAAAAGAGAGTAAGCGCATGAGGAATATAGTTGGACGTAATGATTGATGTGATCGCATTTTTTTTAAATGTCATAATTTCTGTTAAGCAAGTTTACCGGGAAAAGCTATTGTGGACATTTAATTTCCGAAAGCCTTGAAATGCTAACACAACTTTATCTTGCTGTGTAGTCTCACAAGGTATTACGGCTTTCTAGGGGGTGTGAGATGGTCATGGACCGGATGTCACGGCCGATCCACTGACCATACGCCCACAATTACCTACCCGAAAGCTCGGCTGAGGTGGGTGCCCTTTACTGGACAGTTACAGCCCCTGACATCATTAACCCGGGACGGGTAAAATAGGGTTCGGTCTCAGTATAGACCTCATTGGGAGCTCTACCTCCCAGTGAGATGTGCGGTCTTACATGGCAATACCTCCAGAGGAAGCGAGCCAGGCTGATTCCACCTAGCCAGCCATTACTGTAGACGCGTGGGAAGACCTCCTCATACCTGACAGTCCTCCACAGCCGTTCAAAATGGATGTTTTCGTAACAGTGCTTTCGACCTGAGCATCTGATCTTGAATTCCTCAGTCTGCAGCCAAGCCACGAAGTCGGATGTGGTGAACTGGCAGCCCGATTGGAAGACCTCTGACTTTTACCCGCCTTCAAGCGCCATCTCAAAGGCTTCCAGACAGAACCCCGTTCAAGGCTGTTGGAGAGCCTCCAGCTGTAGCCGAAGGCTACAGCTGGAGAAGTAGACGTTCCAGGAGAAGAGATCGACGATCGCCACCAGGTAAAGAAAGTCTTTTTCGCAGCGGGACTTGGGTGATGTCTATGGCCCACACCTGATCCCCAGCCTTGGCCAACCTGAATTGACCCAGGCAGGGGAAGCGATTGGATAAATCACCGGGAACCGACGTGCAGGGTTTCTGGTAAGTCGCCATTAAACCCATGCGGCCAATGAGGTTTCGCACTCGGTCAATGCTGATCAGAATCTCGTCACTGACCAGGTAATCCAGCCTCCGGCTGCTGCTATGGATCTTCCAGATAAACATTATCGGCCCTGGCCTTGATCCGCAGAGTTGAGTCCCGTACCGGCGTTTGCCGGTAGTAGAGATTGGATCGCGGTAGGCTGAGCAACGCACACTACCTGCTGACGCTGAGCTCAGCGTGGCCGTGATCAACCAGTTTGCGCAGTTCACGGGCGTCAGAGTAGCTGAGATTTTTTTGAGCCGCTCCACCTGCAGCCGATGAGGACCTTGCCTCAGTAATTAATTAGAAAAATTTATATTTGCCAGGCGATTGTAATGGCAACATAATCAGTTAAAATGATTTACTCAACTCCAAGCTTGCGGCACACCAAATGCCATGCCATGCCATGCAAGCGGCAAGCGGCAAGCGGCAAGCGGCAAGCGGCAAGCGGCAAGCGGGGTGCCATTCAACCTTCATACTTATATCCTAGTCTAGCAAACAGCCTCTTCCATGTGCTTCTGCGACGACTGAAAAGCTTAACTTAAGATCATTGCAGAAAGACTTTTTTCACTTGCGACAGAAGAAAATAGTGCGTCCTAATGCCATCAACAAATAGCAAGTACTTAGGTTGCCTCTCATATCCTTATAGCCAAGCAACTTGCATACAGGACATAAGGTTTGCTGATCAAGCGTCGTCGGGCAAATCAAGGAAGTAGGGACTCCTGAAAAAGCTAGATCAACTGCAGCGCAAGTGGTTTCAGCGAATCAGGCCCGGTAAACTGGCGCCGTACGGGGCAATCAAGGATTGCTGCAACTGCTGAACGCTGCAGATGTACCGGAAA